>Ga0209344_10001088_pt1 | contig 38103 bp, 28 predicted proteins | sample Cruoilmetagenom6_FD_187293 | JGI IMG/M metagenome (GOLD analysis project Ga0209344, IMG submission 187293) | Oil polluted marine microbial communities from Coal Oil Point, Santa Barbara, California, USA - Santa Barbara Oil Seep Sample 6 (SPAdes)... | ecosystem: Environmental > Aquatic > Marine...
TATCTGGGCGATAGTTTTCGTGAGACTAAGTTACCAATAAAGAACCCAACGAAACCGACGAGCATGCTCGTTACTTGATCATTACTTGTTGCCCAAATCGATGCATACAAGATTACACATACTGTGGAACAACCAAAGCACCAATTCGTTGCGTGCCAAATGTGAACCTTTCGGGTTAACATTTTAAAAAATGGGCTGACCACTACCCCCCCGAGCAGCGCCCCAATGAGGACTGACCAGATCATCGGTACAGAATAAATTGCACGAATAGGGAATGTTCTAAACTCAAGGATGAGAGAACAAATTCCTGCGATACTCGCAGTGAGAAATGTACTCAAAATAAACGCGAGAAGCATTCGTCTCGAAATAGATAGCACAGTCTTCTCATGACGTGTGTGATCTGCGGCTTTAAGCTTCTTGTTGGCCATTAGCTCTTAACTCGCCATGAGCTCCCGTCGCGCCCAACTCTTCGATAGAGAGTATCGCGTTCGATTGCTTCATAACCTGCTTCTCCAATTGCACGCTTGAGATCTAACTCGGTTGTCTCTTGATGCGTTCCTTCCCCGACTGCTTTCGTGATGTCGTACCAGACGACTGTGCCGTCGATATCATCGGCCCCTGCTTCGAGCATGAGCTGCGCCATCGGAAGTGTTTGCATGATCCAAAACGCTTTCACATGCGGGAAGTTATCGAGCATCAAACGAGTAACCGCGATCGTGCGAAGGTTTTCAATTCCTGCAGGACCTGGGAGATGTTCGAGCGCTGAACCATCAGGAAAGAAAGGTAACGGCGTAATCGTTTGGTAGTATCCTCCGCGATCGGACATCGCAGGGGTAGGCAACTTCGATCCATCCATGTTCAGTGTGATTACCGGCGCAGTGATTTGCTCAGACTCCTGAATACCTTCTGCGATGTATCCTTCTGTGTCACCTTCGTATCCGAGACGATGGAGCGCTTGGTCTTGCGAGCGGCGAAGGATTTCCATATGTCGGAGTCGTTCGTCGATCTGATCGACATGCCCGTAGAGCATAGTGCAGTTTGTGTTGAGTCCGAGTTCATGCGCGACGAGATGGACATCGAGCCATTCGTGTGCGCCGATCTTGGTTTTGAATGCTTCTTTGTGGACTCGTTCATCGAAGACTTCGGCGCCGCCGCCGGGGAGTGACCCGAGCCCTGCTTCTTTCAAACGTTCAAGAACCCAACGCACTCCAGCTTTCGTGTCATCTCTTTTGTAAACCTTTGCGATGCGCGCAAGATGCACCAGCTCGACAGCCGTAAATGCTTTGAGATGAACCTTTGGTGCAACTTTGCGAAGCTCACTGAGCATTTCTGTGTAGTACTCGAATGGGAGATATGGGTTGAGCCCTCCCACGATGTGGAACTCAGTGGCGCCAGACTCGACGGCCTTGCGCCCTTGCTCTTTGATATATTCCAAATCCCGAGTGTACTCACCCTCTTCTCCTTGCTTGCGAGCGAACTCACAGAACTTGCAAGAGAGCGCACATACATTCGAATAGTTCAAGTGACGATTAATGTTGTAGTACGCAACTCCTGGATGCATCCGATCTCGTACGATCTTTGCGAGTTCGAGCACGCTCCAGATGTCAGTTGTTCGATAGAGCACTTGTCCATCGTCGAGCGTGAGTCGTTGCCCTTTGAGAACCTTATCTCGGATCGACTCAATCGCGGTATCAGTATTTGGAATCAGCGTTGGTGCACTCAAAGTAGTCATGGCAAATCCTAGGTCTGGGACAATGAGTTTTCAGTTATGACTGAAAACCGATTTAATCTCTTGGATCATCTTTTTAACGGCTTTCGCTCGATGTGAGATCCCATTCTTATCTGAAGGTTCCATCTCTGCGCTCGTCATATCGAAATGAGGCGCGACTAGAAAAAGTGGATCGTATCCGAATCCGTTCTCTCCTCTAGGAACTTCTCCGTCTTGTCCGATGCGTCCTTCGAAGAGCCCTTCACTTGATGCGAGGATGTCTCCGTTTGGATCAGCGAAGGCCATTGTGCATGTGAATCGAGCAGTCCTGCGTTCATCCGTGACGCCTGCGAGTTCTCGCATTACTCGCTCACTATTGAGATTATCGCGTTCTTGTCTTGTCATCGATGCTGCTTCGCCGTCAGCATCTCCATCAAACGCGTAATGAGATGAAATAACGCCAGGTTTTCCATCCAAAGCGTCGATGATCAATCCGGAATCATCCGCGAGACAGTGCATCGAGGTCGCTTTGGAATATGCAATTGCTTTGATCGTGGCGTTCTCAAGGAAGGTACTCCCTGATTCATCAGGCTCAGAGAATGATTGATCGAATGAGTCGAGTCCGATAACATCTATTCCAGAGTCTTTGAGTAAGGATTGGAGCTCTTTAATTTTGCCTGGATTCTGTGTAGCCAAAACGATTGTGGGCATAGATAGTCCTTCTCCCGATATGGGATCTATGGTATGCTTATTCCAATCTACGAAAGGACTTGCCTAAGCTTATTTCCTCATGAATCCAGTTCACACACCAAAATCTATGAGCCGTGCCGATTTTGCCCAAAGCGCTGCTGATGCACTTGAAGCGATTACTCACTCCAAGGAAATCGCGATGCGTTCGCTAGTCGGATTCGATGGTTTTATCGACTCGATTATCCATGTCGTCGATAAGCGCCATTCAATGGTGAATGACGACTATGAGCGAATTCATACCATCCCCGAGTTTGCGGCTCGATGTGGCGCAGCCGCGAACCGATCTGCAAATATCGAACTCGTAGTAACTGATGAACGCTACGGCGGGAACGGCCCACTCCTCTCAAGTGCGTTGGGATCGCTCGGATCTCCAGTTACATATATTGGCGCCGTCGCGACAGAAGACGACTGGAATCGGGTTGATCCGATCTATCAGCCGTTCGTTGAAAAATGTGATTCCGTCATTCCACTGTGTCCTCCAGGACGCACTGATGCGCTTGAGTTTGATGATGGAAAAATCATGCTCGGAAAACCCGAGTCAGTTCAAAGAGTCACTTGGGAACGAATCAAGGAAGTTGTTGGACTCGAAAAACTGATCGAGATCATCAACGATGTGTCACTTATCTCCGTCGTGAACTGGACTCTCGTCGGCGGCGTTCCGGGTATTTGGGAAGGACTCTGCGACGATATCTTCCCTCAGCTGAGCAAGGATCACAATCGACGGATCTTTATTGATCTCTCGGATCCCGCAAAGCGCACAGATGCAGACATCGTTGTCGCAATGAAACTGATTCAACGACTTCAAGAGCATCTCCCTGTCACGCTTGGGCTCAATCTCGCAGAAAGTGGACGCATCGCACGTGTCATCGGCGCTGAGGTCTACGACGATGATCACAATCGCACTGTCGCGACAATGGTTCCAGAGGCCGCGATGATTATTCGTGAGAAGCTCGGACTCGATTGCGTTGTGATACATCAACATACAGGAGCAGGCGGAGCAGATTCCAGCGGCGAATCATACTGGTTTGCAGGACCATACACTCGCAAACCTCGGATCTCGACAGGTGCTGGAGATCACTTTGGAGGCGGATTCAGTTTCGCTCAAATGGCTGGACTCCCTCTTGGAGAATCGCTCGCCGCGGCTTGCGGCGTTGCAGGCGCGTATGTTCGAGATGCTGCGAGCCCTTCTAGAGATCGCTTGATCCAGTTCCTACGCGATTTGCCTGTCCCTGAGACGCACTAAAACGACGAATCCAGATTGATCGACTATCCTTCTCTCCCAAGAAGTATGTGCGTTTGTGCACGCTTTTGTATAGAGAAGGAATCTGCTTATGCCTTACGCGATTGACGAGACCCATGATCAGAACTTGAAGTCATGGGTAGAGAGTGCAAATGACTCAAAGAGTGATTTCCCGATTCAGAACCTCCCTTGGTGTCAAGTGTTCCTTGACGATGAAGACCAATGCGTGGTCACCGCCGTTCGGATTGGAAATAGCTTGGTGCTCGTTGATGTACTTGCTTACGCAGGATTACTTGACGAAGCAAACTCAGGCGAGTTCTCCGCAGTCGATTCATGCGATGAACAACCGTTTGAAGATCGCCTCAAGATACGCAAGCAGCTTTCAAAGCTCTTGAGCAAAGATTGTCCTGATCTTCGTGACAACGAAGAACTTCGCCAACACTCGATCATCGAACTCGATGATAAGAATCTTGTCATCCCATTCTTCCCAGGTGATTACACTGATTTCTACGCGTCGCTCTTTCATGCGACAAATGTCGGGTCCATGTTCCGTCCTGACAACCCACTACTTCCAAACTACAAGCACATCCCGATCGGATACCACGGCCGAGCATCGTCGATCGTTCCGTCAGGAACACCGATCAAGCGTCCAGTTGGACAACAAGCGCCGACAGAAGAAGGTGGATCCCCAGGATTCGGACCTTGTAAACTTCTCGACTATGAGATGGAGATGGGTGTGATTGTCGGCCGAGGAAACGAGCTAGGAGAGCCAATCTCAATCGAAGATGCAGAAGATCACATGCTCGGAATGTGCATCCTCAATGATTGGTCCGCACGCGATCTTCAGAAATGGGAGTATGTCCCTCTTGGACCATTCCTCGCGAAGAACTTTGCATCGACAGTATCTCCGTACATCGTAACGATGGAGGCGCTTGCACCGTTCCGTTGCGAAGCTCAGGAACGCGATGCTGCTGATCCGCAGCCGTTAGCGTACATGGATTCAGATGCGAATCGCAAAGCAGGCGGATTCGATATTAAGGTTGAAGTTCATCTTGCATCTGCAAAGATGCGCGAAGAAGGAATGGAACCAGTTCATCTTTCGGCCGCGAACTTCAAGGATATGTATTGGACTCTCGCTCAGATGCTCACGCATCACACCGTCAACGGGTGTAATCTACAAGCAGGCGATCTGCTCGGATCAGGAACGATTTCTGGTCCAACTCGAGAAGCACGCGGATCGATGCTCGAGCTCACCTGGGACGGCGACCCGTTTGCTAACCCGCCGGTCCCAGCTCCTGGGACTCAGCGGACGCCGATCGTGCTTCCTACAGGTGAAGAACGCAAGTTCATCGCGGACGGCGACGAGGTCATCATGAAAGCATATTGCGAACGTGAAGGGTTCCGCCGGATTGGGTTTGGAGAATGCAGAGGCATTATTGAACCTGCTAGAACGCTCTGAATTTACTATCCATGTTTTTGAATACAAACACCCCCTCATACACGGGGGTGTTTGTTGTTTTGCACACGATTTTGTGTGGCTTTTTCCCATCAACTGGATTCCTTTTACATCGATGAAAGTCCTTGGTATTTTTATTCGATACACAAACATCATTGTTTAATAGGGACCAAAATATGCACGAAACAACCAATAAAGAAGAAGCCAGATTGCTAGCTCTTCAATCGTTACAAATACTCGACACTCCGATCGAAGAACGATTCGAACGTATTACGCGACTTGCTGCTCGTACTTTCGATGTTCCAATGTGTGCGATCTCATGTATCGATCATAATCGGCAATGGTTCAAATCCATCCAGGGTGTGAACTTGTGTCAGACTGCTCGTGACATCTCGTTCTGCCAACGGACGATTGAGTCTGATGGAATATTTGAGATCCAAGATGCACGAATCGATCCTCGGTTCTGCGATAACCCACTCGTCATTGGTGATCTGGGTCTTGTTTTCTATGCTGGCGTTCCAATCCAATCCTTTGATTGTCAACCAATTGCAACCTTCTGTATCATCGATACCAAGCCGAGAGAACTCAGTGATAATGATCGACTCATACTCCTCGACTTCGCTCGACTCGCTCAATATGAACTTCACTCTGCATCTCCGAACTGTGTTCAGGATTCATTGATACATCAGATTGGCGAGTCGTGGCGTCGATCACTCATTGATCCGTTGACTCGTCTCTGGAATCTTGATGGGGCTCGAACAATCATGGATGAACTCTTGCGAAGAGTCGCACAGTCTAAAACTTGCATGAGCGCAGTCATGATTGATTTGACTGACTACAAACAGATCAATTCAGAAATCGGTCATCCGGCAGCAGACGATCTTCTTAGAACAATAAGTAAAAACTTGCTCATTGAGCTCGGAGATGACTGCATCGCTTCTCGAATAGGGTCCGATCAGTTCCTCCTTTTGTTTGACACACACCCGAGTGTAAATTCCTTCTCGAAAAAGGTTGATCGCATACAGGCTTATATCGATCAGTACCAAATAACTGTTATAAATGATCGGTCAACCCTTGGAGGTGCGATCTCTGCGGTCCTAGTCGATGGCCAATCTGGGTGCCCTGCTTCTGATATCTTTGAATCACTCGATGAAGGAATGTATAACGCGAAGTTATTTCATGAATCCCAAATAGCAATTTTGGGGAATCCGCCGATGACCAATGGCTCTGCGCTCGCAGCGTAGCTGGAAAAAACACTAAACACGAGTGAATGTTTAGCTCGGACAGAACGAGCATCGTACGCCGGGGATGTAATCTTCTGCGCAGCGGAGTTTCGTTGTGAGTCCGTGTCCACAACCTGGACAGAACTTCGCGTCATTTGATGGAGCAAGTTCGTGATTCACTCCAACTCGTTCATCGAACACATAGCAATCACCCTTCCACATGCTCTCGTCTTGCGGAACCTCTTCGAGGTATTTGAGGATCCCGCCTTCGAGATGGAAGACGTGTTCGAAACCTTGTTCGAGCATCCAGGATGTTGATTTTTCACAGCGGATACCGCCGGTACAGAACATCGCGACCTTCTTGTGAACATCTGGGTCGTAGTTCTTTTCGATAAACTCTGGCAGATCACGGAAGCGTTTAATCTTTGGATCGATCGCGCCTTCAAATGTCCCTGCATGACACTCGTAGTCATTCCGAGTATCGATCAGAACCACATCAGGGTCTGAGATCACAGAGTTCCACTCAGTCGGTTTGACATACTGCCCTACGGTTTTGTTTGGATCGACATCAGTGCCAATGTTGATCAAGGAGGGTTTCACTTTTACTTTCGCTCTATTGAACACATGCTCAGACGCGAAGCTTGATTTGTAAGGCAAATCTTGGAGTCCATCATGTGCGCGAATGATCTCGATAATTTGAGAGATCGCTTCGGGCTTGCCACAGATTGTGCCGTTAACACCTTCTTGTGCAAGCAAGATTGTTCCCATGACATCACGCTCTAGCATCTCTTCTTTGAGCGCAGGAGCGAACAACTCGCAATCGTCGATCGCGATAAACTTATAAAACGCAATGATTTGATATTCGTTGTTCTGTTTCATGATCTGGCTCTCATCGGTCAGATTAAAGGCAGCGATTCGCGTCGAAACAAAGAGTGAGCATTGAATACTTTCCATGAATGTCCTATTTAGACCCCTAATGAGGGCTAGAGCTTGTCTAAATACAAATGAACCTTGCTTCGATTCCCTGTATGATCCGTTTGATATCAGATTGGAGCTCTCAATTATGGACAGTCTAAAGATCGGCTTTCTCCATCCTGGAGCGATGGGTGTCTCACTAGCAGCGAGCGCACTCGCTTCTGGACATGATGCTTATTGGGCATCACTTGGCCGAAGCAATGCGACACGCAGTCGTGCGGCCGAACACGGATTGCGCGATGTACAGTCGATCGAATCTTTATGTTCGAGCTGCTCGATCATTATGAGCGTTTGTCCGCCTCACGCCGCGGACTCGGTTGCAGATGAAGTCATTGATCAATCATTTGACGGAATATTTGTCGATGCGAATGCAATCTCGCCGCAACGCTCACGCGACATTGGGAGTCGACTTGCTCGCTCGAAAATTGAGTATGTGGACGGCGGAATCATCGGCGGCCCCGCTTGGCAACCTGGCACCATCCTCTATCTATCAGGAGTTCAAGCAGAATCAATCGCGTCATGCTTTGTAGGCGGATTACTCGAAACAAAGATCCTCAGCAATACAATCGGCGAAGCTTCTGCTTTGAAAATGTGTTATGCGGCGTATTCAAAGGGATCAATGGCGCTCTTGATCGCCATTGTCGCAGCATCGGAGAAACTCGGTATTCGTGATGCACTCGAAACGCAATGGGAACTCGATGAACCAGGATTCTCTGAGAAAACACACGAGCGGATGATCCGAGTCACGAAAAAAGCTTGGCGCTATGTTGGAGAGATGGAAGAAATCGCAGCAACCTTCCAATCCGTGGATCTTCCGAGCGGTTTTCATCTCGGAGCGAGTGATGTGTATCAGCGAATTTCGAGTCTGAAGGATTCACAGATCGATCCAACATTCGAGCAAGTCCTATCACAACTCAATGCTGATCAATAACTGGTAAACCGGGAGTTGGTTCAAAAATGAATACGCCTCGCATAAAGCGAGGCGTTTTTCATCTTAAGTGGAGGACAGGGGACTTGAACCCCTAACTTCCAGCTTGCAAAGCTGGCACTCTACCAATTGAGTTAGTCCCCCAGTGCCGACAAGTCGGACTGGCGACATCATAAAGACATCGGGGGCAAGTATAGCCCCCCAACTGGTGGATGATCCAGTCATTTGAATTCGCAATTGTGCATGTGCAAAAGAGCATCCGATCGCGTATTGTGTGAGTCCGATAGGAACTTACCCTGGAGTTATCATGAATCGTCTAAATCACACCCAGATTCTGCCTGTTACTGCTGTCATTGCGCTGTTTTCTACCCCTTTGCTTGCTCAACCTGAGGCTCCTGAGCCTACGGATTCGCAAGAGACATCAACCACTACTTTGGTTGAGAGGAACGGAAAAGACATTCAATGGAGCTCCACAGCGTCAACAACCTACTTCAATGAGACTGATTTCGATGATGGAACAGGATCGCTGGAATCTTGGTCCACGAAAGCAGGGATCGCAGCTTCTATGGATTTGGGAGAAGGTCGATTCAGCGTTGGGTTTGACGCTGAGCAAATCTCATACGACTTCACTGCTCTTGCAGGCGGCGGTTCTAGCTTCGATGATGTCACGACACTCACACTATCGAGTACTTACATGGGCCGGATTGACGATGACTCATCTTGGTTCGCAGGAGGCAGTGCGCGAGCATCATATGAATCTGGAGCAAGCTTCGACGATTCAATCGCAGGCGGCGTCTACGGCGGATATCGACACAATGTCACAGATAAGCTCGATCTCGGACTCGGGATCGGTGTCTTCACGCGTCTCGAAGACGATGTGCTCATCGTACCGATCCCACAGATTCGCTATGACATGGGCAACGGATGGTCACTCGAGAACGAGCGCATCGGGCTCAAACTCAACTACAAAATGAACGACTCTGTTACGATGGCACTTTCCGCTGAGTACAAGTCGAGATCGTTTCGTTTGGATGACTCAAACGCTGTCTCTGCTGGCGCGACAACAGAATCGAATATCCCTGTCGCATTCGTCGTTCGATATGCACCGAACAAAAAAGTGAGCCTTCACGGTCGCGTCGGTGCTGGATTTGGTGGCGAGCTCGAGTTCTTCAACGCAGCAGGCACGAGTGTTTCCTCTCGCGATCTTGAAACCAGTATCTTCTTCGGATTTGGTGGCTCAATCAGGTTCTAATCTCGTAGATCGATTTACCGATCAGGTTGCGCGAGATTCGAATCATTCGTATCCGTTGCGTCTGCTTGTTGTGCACTCAGAGGCAAAAGCCGATCTGATATCGCAGGAGCATCTCGCGTAAAAGTCTTTTCAATCATTGGAGGATCCAGTGGACGATCATCTGCGTCCACTGGGACTGCTGCAATTGTGCGAATGACATCCGCTCCTGAGACTGCTTGAGCGAATGCGGTGTATCGACCATCGAGGAACGATGTCCCATCTCTTGAGAGACACACGAAGACTTGTGAGCCGTTCGTGTTTGGATCCGCTGCACGAGCCATTGAGAGGACTCCAAAGTCATGAGGAAGTGATGTCTTCTCAAGATCGAGCATGTATCCAGGTCCTCCTGAACCAGTTCCTGAAGGATCTCCGACTTGGATAACAAACTTTCGGCCATCCGCGAGTGCGGCAACGATTCGATGGAAGATGATGTCTGTATAAAACCCACCCTGCGCGAGATGCATGAAGTTGTACGCGGTATTTGGCGCCGCGTCAGGACGCATGCGAAACACGATGTCGCCTTCGCTTGTCTGCATAACAACTTCTTGTTCGATATAGATTCGCAACCCTGAGTATGTGATTTCTCGCTCGATGGACTCGACTTGCCCCTTTGCGAACTTTGTTGAGAGTCGATCGTCCTCGAAAACAACTTTTGCATCGTCTGCTTCAGACAAAATCATCGTTGATTCATCAACGCGAACCGCGATGTTCGGCGTAACCATCGGTTGGATTACCAAAGGCGCTCCAGTCGCATCTGAATCCAGATAAAGCTGAGCTAGAAGGACTTGAGCTGATTTATCACTCCAGATAGTTGGGAACAAGCTTGTAAAGTCGACTCGGCCTCCAGCTGCTGGAGCAGAGTGGACAACTTTGAGTGTTTCAGGATTGATCAGATCAATGCGAAGCTCTCCGAAGAACTCATCAGGCGCTTGGACATGAATCACGACTCGTTGTCCAACTCCGTAATACAAGCGATCTGGGATCAGTTGTGCGTAAGAGTTTGATGACATGATTATCGCAACGCAAAGAGTTACGAACGCCGTGAAACGATTCATGAGAGAAGTGTGCATGTGCAAAGGATACACCGGATGATGGTCCTGTGTCGTCAATGCGCACTGACAACCTTCGTTGGTGTTAGTCGATTTGATTGAGTGAGGATTGTTGCGAAGAGAATCACAACACAGAATAGCAGTGTTTAGTTACCAATATCGCCTGCATCGTCAGGAGTCTCTTCGTTGCCGTCGAGCATATCCCAAGCATTGTTTACGCTTGACGAGTAGTTCGTGTCATCGTCTTCTCCAGCACTTCTGAGAAGGATATCTTGACTAATTTGATCACCTACATCATCAAACCAGTTCACAGCAAGTCCAGCTTGAAGGATATTGAATCCGCCTTCGTGGTTGAGATCTTCGTATGAACGTAGTGTATCGCTTACGAGTGCTGCAGTCGGGTTGATGTTGTAGAGGACGCGAATGCCTTCAGGACCCATTCCTCGGTATAGATAGTTGACGACGATTTCTTTCTCGCCATCGAGTCGATTCCAGAGTTCATGCGAGTCGATAAGCTGAAAGTTGCCGTGATGACTTGGGCAGTAGAACACATTTGGAGCAGTGATGTAGTCTTTTTGAACTAAGAGCCCTAGGCCGTCCCAGAGTTCGTCACTGTCCTGTTGAGGATATTCTTCGGATGTGAGTCGGATAGTGTCCATGCGTTCAGGAGATGGAATGAAGTTTGCATTCGATCTCTGAGTTGGAAGGAATCGACTTGTTGGAAGACGCTCTCGATTGTCATTGGTAAATACGCTGACACCCATTCCGAGCTGACGCATGTTTGATCCACAGATCACTCGACGTGTAGATTCGCGTACTTTGGAGACGGCTGGTAACAAGATCGAGATGAGGACACTGATCACGGCGATCGTGACGAGCAGATCCATCATCGTAAACGCAGAACGAACTGATCGCGCACGTTGATTTTGATCCGATACCAAACGGGATTTTGAAGTCTTTCGTTCCACGATGACCCAATCTTAATTATACAGATACACCCTTATTCAGGATAGACCTGTTCCCCACACTGCTCGAGAGCAGTAACCTGACGCACTACCAAGATAGCGAATCTGTGTACTTATCGCAACACTGAATCACAAGAATGGGTGGTCCTAATAAATTTATCGACTGAATCTACCCTTACATTTACCTTAATCTAGGTAGAATTCATCAAAAACATTGCCGAACTCAACACTTGCAAGCATCCGTAGAATCGGTTACTCGTATAGGAGGCCGGTCTGTGGGGTGGTTTCACAGACTCCGGGCGCTCTCGTGAACCCGGTGAACAATGAAAAAAAATGAACAGAGTTCCAATCCCGTGACGAGTTCTGAAAACGGTTCAACAAAAGAATCGGATCCAGCGACTCAAAAGAAGGGCGCTTCACGCCCTGCTCTTCCGCCCTTGCGGGCGAGCGATCTTACGGGTCAAGATAAGGTTGATTTCGAGTTAATGCAAAGTGTTGCAAGTAATCATGAACCCGCCGTTGGCGACCTATACGACCGATTTGGTTCGTTGGTTTTCCGTATGGCGTATCAGTCAATGCCGACACGATCCGAAGCTGAAGACGCGGTCCAAGAGATCTTCGTCAGACTTTGGAGAACTGCAGATCGCTATGACCCTCGCAAGGCCGCACTGGTCACTTGGGTCATGCTACTCACTCGGAGACATTTAGTAGACAAACTCCGCCGCAAGCGTTCTCGGATCAAAACCGCGATGCTCGATGATTCGCTTGCTTCTGGGATTGGCGCATGGAACGAATCCAACGCCGGTAAGAAAATGGAACACGACGAGCATTTCGATGCTCTTCAGAAGAAAATAGATACTTTGCCCGAACTCCAACGCACGGTCGTGATGCGGGCATACCTGGGTGGGCAGACACTCAGGCAAATCAGCGAAGAACTGGAAACCCCATTGGGGACCATTAAATCTGCCCTAAGCAGGGCACTGGTTCGTTTACGTGAACGAACCGGAGAGGAAGTGCAATCATGAATACCCACGAACTCATCGAATCAACGATGCTCCACGCTCTTGGACTGCTCGACGATAGCGAGCGAGAGGCCTTTGAAGCAGCATTTGCTGCTGCTCCTGTCTCAATCCAAGAGAAGGTTCGTCAAGAAGCTCGCCGTATGGCAGATCTCGGAGACTTGATCCCAGAGTCTGAACCAGCGAGCGGGCTCCGCACAATGGTGCTCTCAGCTGTTCGTGCTGCGATGCGCGAAGAAGAAAACGAAGTACGTATTGCTCAGAGCGCTCCGAGCCCAGTGGTCGGCAAGATCACTCCAGATTCATTGCCTCACAATGGACAACTCGTTGGCGCAGCTCGTACAACATCTCAACCTAAGCTCTCATCGAGTCCTCGGGTTCATCGCTTCTGGCGCTACGCAACTGCAGCATCAATCGCGGCGTTGATCGTTGTAAGTGTGACGACTTTCAACATGCAGCAAACCTTCGAACAAGCTCAATCGCGTGCATTAGTTACCAACCTGTATGACACAATTGGTGCTCAGTACCTTGAATCAACAATCTTCGATGCAAACACCCAGCGTGTTGCGTTGACTTCATCACAATCAAACACTTCTGCAGTCGCCGCAGTATGGGCAAACCCAGACTGGAAGACCGCTCGTTTGTTCGTTAAGAATCTCTCGAATGAGAATGCTGAGCCTTACCGCTTGGTCGTGCTTGACGCTGAAGGCAACATCTTTCGCGAGATCGCGACTTTCTCACCGAACGGCGAGTTCCAAGACTTCGATGTGGATGTCAATCTCTCCACTGAACGAAGCTTAGCGATCTACCCAACGATGTCCGAAGATATCATGAACGCAGAACCAGTCCTTTTGAGCAGTGACGACACTATCTAAGCGACTCATCAACGACTGATTCTTTACGAATCAACGAAAGAACCCGCCTGATCAAGGCGGGTTCTTTTTGTGGATAACTTCTTGAATAGATGAATCAATTCATCTCGTTTAGCTCGGCATCTGCCATTGAGCTTCATCGAGGAGCCCTTCGACTCGGGAATCGCTCTCGAATCGAGCTTTCGCAGCACTGAGTCTCTTCCAGACGATGCCGCCCACGATGAGTGTAAGGAGCATTCCGCCGCCGAAGATCATGCCACCCATTTCGAGTCGACGAGTATCGAGTGGTTCTGAGCTAACTGCGACTGGTTCTTCGATCATCGTGACAGCGGAATCCGCACGACGCGAGCGAGCATTGTTTGCTGCACTCGAAAGTGCGACGACAAATGTATCGAGGACTCTTGATGCTCGTTCAGCACCTTCGCCGCGATATTCCATCAGGACAGTACCAGGCATCGCAGAAGCGATATCGAGTGACTGCTGCATTTCCTTTGCAAGTTCTCCTGGAACTGAGAACTCCGCAATCCCTCGGCGTTTCATCCGATCCGCAGCGACTTCAAGAAAACGAGGATCGCTTGTCAAGCTTGTAACATACGCTTCCCATTCTGCCATCTCAGTCTCTGAGAGCGCGGAGTTCCCTGATGCTGCTGCGATTGTTGCTTTCGCTGAGTAGAGACCAGGGGCAATGCGCCCAGCAATGAACCAGCTCATCGATGCGATTACCAGTGTGATTGCAGTGAGGCTAATCAATCCGAGGAAAACCCCAGAGCGAACTTCGCGTGATTGGTACTTCCGCTGAGCGGCCGCGATTGCTTCATATGCTTGAGCAAGCTCAGCACGCTTTGTTAAAACTTGCTCGCACTGCTCGTAGCGACTCCGAAGCGCCTCGGTTGCAAGACGGACTTTCTCTGCATCTGACCCAAGCACTTTTCGCATTCGCTTGAGGCGGCTACGACGAGACTGATTCCATTGATCAACTTCAATCTTAGGAGAATCAGATCCTGCTGCTTCAAGCTGCGTGTTGAGCGACTCTATCGTTGAGAAGAGTTCAGCGGATTGTGATTCGAGCAACGCAACTTTTTCACTTGCTTCAACAAGCTGCTCATCGCGTGATTCGATCTGAATCTGGAGTGATTTCAACGCTTCGACTGCACCGTCGAGCTTGCTCTGTGATTCAGATGATCCCGAATCCGCTTGCGCCAACTGTTCACGAAGCGATTCGATCTCAGCTGGGTCAGCATCAGGTTTAGATTCAAGCTGAGCTTGCAGCGTTGAACAACGAACAGTCTCTTCATCGAGATGTGTCTTGAGTTGATCGATCTGCTGTTCAATCTGAGCGACACGATTTTTCTCATGTGTCAGTTCTTCATCAGCAGTTCGAGCAATTTCAGCCAGTTGAGCGTTGAGATCTGCAACCTGAGCTTTTGCTACTATGAGTTCTTCACTCAGCTCGTCGACTCGACCATCAGTTTGCTTTCCAAGCTTGCTCGCTTGTGATCGAAGTTTTTCGAGTTCAGCTGTCGCGTCTTGCAACTGAGCAGTGACCGTTTCGACCTGCGCTGCGGAATCGCTCCCTGCTTGCACAGACTGTGACTGTATCTGTTCAATCTGAGCACGGAGACCTTCTGCGACTTTCTGTTCACGCGACAGTTGATCCGTAAGCTCTGCGACTTTCGCGTCGTACTCTTCGCGATTTGCGTTCAGATCGATCTCGATCGAACCTGCTTTTTCAGCAAGCTCTTCGAGTGTCTGTGACCGTTCTTTGAGTTCGATTTCACGGCCTCGAAGCTTCGATACCGTAGTTTTCAGTTCAGCAGCAGCGACTTTGTGCGCCTCTCGACTCTCTGTAAGCTCACTAATCGCTTGCTCGTGATCTGCACGAGCTTGCGTGAGCTCTGCACTCATCGATGAACCTTGTTCATCCAACTTTGAAAGCTGTGATTTCGCTTCTGCGATTTCTTTCGTCGCAGCTTCAAGCTGATGCTTCGCAATATCTTCGCGATCGAGCTTATCCTTGACTTCCTTTTCAAGTGATTCGAGCTCAGCTTTGCGCTTTGATAAACCTGCGAGCTGATTGTCGAGCTCTTGGATCTTTGATTCGAGATCGTTTCCTCGAGTTTCGAGTTCTGCTTCTTGCAGTTCGAGTTGTTCAGCTTGTGTTGCGATCTTCGATTCGCGCTGTTCTAAACCACTGGCACGTTGAACCAAGTTCATCTCGCGTGATTCAAAGTCTTGTCGCATCTCAGCAAGTTCGACTTCTCTCGAAGTTAGTTCCGATTCGCGGCCTTCGATTTCGGCTGCGTGCTCTTCGATCTGCTGCTTCCGGCTCTGGATCTCAGCCATCGCGACACGATGCTCTTCGTGAGCTTTTCGGAGTGCGCCAAGCTGAAGTTCAACGCTTTGGATCACATCAAGCACATCCTCTTCTGCTTTATGGATCTTCATCTCAGCTTGTGGATTAGACTCGGGCTGCTTTGAGCCACGAGATCGCCGTTGCGATGCGTCATTAGTTGTTTGTTGTTCGTGCTTGGGTTCCATGCACAACTCCTCCCGGCCTTGAGACCGACACCGCCTGCCCAGCTTGAACCCGGATCGTCACTCTGTAGCAGACTAAACAGTTATCGTCTTGTCAAGCAACTCGATTCAATATGGCGCGAAAAGTGCGCTCATCCGTGTCCGGATGTAACGCTTAGAGCAACTCCTCTCGCTTTGGGGATCATGCAGAGGTCCGAAAACTGAATGCTCTACTCACAATGAGAACTTGAACTCCATTGAACTGAGCAATGAAATGAAGGCTAGAGTCCTCTATGAACTCTCATAAAGATGACATTTTGCTCGAGCTTGACACGATCAAGATCTCAATTAATCCTCGAATCGGAGCATCAATCACTTCACTGATGATCCGGAATCAAATGGACAAATGGGCTCCGGTTCTTCGGACAATGCCTCCTGAGTCTGGCTCTGCTTCAGATGCGGGGTCATTTGTGATGCTCCCTTGGACGAATCGTATCAAGGATGCTCAGTTCAACGATCAAGGGGATACACATCAACTAAAAAGCAACTGCACTGATGATTCTGCTATCCACGGCGTAGGGAGAGATTTACCCTGGACGATCACTGATCGATCACCAATTTCAGCTCGGCTTGTCCTCGATTCTCGCAAGCTCGATCCAGATAGCATCAACTGTCCATATCAGTTTGGTGCGATCGCAAGGTATGAGATCGGAATTGATCGTGTTGAGATTGAACTCTCAGTAACAAACTTAGACACACGTCCGATACCTGCTGGATGCGGACATCATCCATATTTCCATCGTCATCTCTTTTCAGATGCTGATCAACTCCAGGTTCAAATGGAAGTCTCAGGACGATACCCTGCTGAGGGTTGCATTCCGACAGCTGATCCGATTGACGACGAAATTTGCAACTCACTGCGCAAAGGGAATCCAATTGGCAATCCAGGGCTCGATGATGTGTTCTCTGGATTTACAGGCATTGCAACGCTGGATTGGCCACAAAGCAATGTTTCGATGAGGATGCAATGTTCAGAGAATCTGGGGCACATAGTGATATACACGCCGACAACTGATTCTGGAGATCCAGACGAGTTTGTTTGCATCGAACCAGTGAGCATGGTCAATGATGGTTTTAATCGATTTGATGCAGGACATCACGAAACCGGGGTTGTCATGCTTGAACCAAATCAATCAATGCGAACACGGATGACACTCAGCTTTTCCACTTGTGATTAAACTGGGTATGATTCATACATGACCACCTTCCTTCTTAAGACTGAACCAGACTGCTACAACTACGAGAATCTTGTCAACGACAAGAAGACGCACTGGGACGGGGTTCGCAACCCGACTGCTTTGATGCATATGCGCTCTGCAAAGAAGGGCGATGAAGCGTACATCTATCACACAGGTAAAGAACGACGAATCGCAGGGCTCGCAAAGATCGTCTCGGATGTGTATGAAGATCCTGAAAACCCAGGATTAACTGGAAAGGGCGATCTCAAAGGGCCTCTGTTTGATATCAAACCAATCAAAGCAGCGAAGCACTCGTTAACGCTTGCGGATATCAAAGCAGATGAGCGATTCAAGGACTTTGATCTGGTTCGTCTCTCACGACTCAGCGCGATGCCTGTTCCACCCAAGCTCGACAAGATTATTCGTAAACTCGCTGGGTTTGAATAAAAAAACTGTCACAAGCTCCATAACGCATGATTCTGTGAATGTGAATTCGAGCATCACTGAGCACCGTTTGTTCATATTTTGTCATTTTTCTTACTATTTTTTGCCCGAGTTCTCAGTCTCGTGCATCTTGTCCAATGCATCAAGATAAACCTTGATTGGAACCAGTGACACACCAAGCTCGTGAAGAAATAGGAGATACCAATGAAAGCTCATTCAGTGAAGGCCGCCTCGACGATGATCCTGCTCTCAGGTGCAATCGCACTCGGGTCGGAAGGTATCTCCAAGATCGATACCGAATCGATGATCAAATCAATTGCAGAGACTATCGAAGAGAACTATGTGTATCCAGATACAGGGGAACAGATTTCTCAGATGCTGCTCGAGAACCTAGCACTTGGAAACTACGACGACAAAGGGAAACAAGAGCTTGCACAATCGCTTCGTGAGGACCTCATCGATTTATCTCATGATCTTCACTTTGGGGTTCGCGTACTCCCCGATGGATGGCAACCACCTAGCGACAACGAAGAGGAATCGGTTGGAAATGGGCCTCTCGCGCCGTATGGGTTCGATAGCGTCCAGCGCCTGTCAGGCAACATTGGTTACATTGAACTCAACGGCTTTCATCAAGCGATGTATGTAAAAGACACGATCGAAGCTGCGATGCAACTCCTCCAAGGTTCGCAATCCATAATCTTCGATCTGCGATCCAACGGCGGAGGTGATCCAGAAACTGTTCAACTCATCTCTTCATATCTGTTCGATCCAGAAACCCCCACTCATCTCAACTCGCTATATTCAAGACCAAACGACACGACGACTGAATATTGGACACATGATCAGATTAATACTGATCTAGTTATGCCCCAGGTCCCAGTCTTTGTGCTCACGAGCGGACGGACATTCTCTGCAGCGGAAGAGTTTAGCTACAACCTTAAAAATCTTGAACGAGCAACCCTTATCGGAGAGACAACAGGAGGCGGCGCTCACCCTGTCAATTCACACATCATCGACAATCAGCTGATGATTGTAATTCCTATGGCTCGCGCGATTAGCCCGATCACTGGAACGAACTGGGAAGGGACCGGAGTCTCTCCTCATGTTGAAGCTGATGCGTCAAACGCTCTAGATATCGCGATTGGGAAGTCACTTGAAATGGCGCTTGAAAACGGGGAGGCTGCCGCTCGATGGGGTTTAGCGACATTGCATTCAAAGACCAATCCGATTTCATTGACTGATCAGAAACTCAATGAGTTCGTTGGTTCATATGGACAACGAGAAATTCGAGTTATAGATCACGCGCTCGAATATCGTAGAAAAGGTGTCTCGGACTGGAATCCGATTATCTGTTTCAAGAATGACCAGTTCGTGATTGATGGCTTCGAAGGTTTCATCATGGAGTTCACTCGTGACAAAGCTGGAATTATCGATGGAATCAATGGGCTCTATCAACAAGGACACAGCGATCGATCAGCTCGGAATGAGTAAGCTGTATCGCTTTGAGTTAAGCGGCGTTGTTCCGGAAATCATGGGGCGCTCGCAGGAAGTTCGTCGCGTCTGCTTCAAACATCGGCCTAGAAAAATAGTAACCCTGTACAAGATCACAGCCATAGGAAATTAAGCACGCGACCTGCGTGCTTGTTTCTGCGCCTTCAGCAACAACGAGCATTCCGGTATTTTGTGCGAGAGCAATAATCGAATCCAGAACTGCACTCATCTCGCGAGAGCTTTCAAGGCCTTGCACAAAGCTCTGATCAATCTTGAGTATGTCGAGATCAAACTGATGCAAGAGACTCAACGAAGAATGTCCAGTTCCAAAGTCATCCATTGCGATCATGACTCCTAGGCCGCGAACGCGATCGATAACTTCACCCATATCGTGACGAGGATCAATCACTGTGGATTCTGTGATTTCGATTATTAACCGCTTGGGTTCGATTCCGGTTGAGTGGATCACATCTCGAACGGAATCCACAAAGCTAGGATGCATGAGCTGTCGCTTTGCGACATTGACACTGATTGAAGTCTCAGATTGAGATCCTAATTGTTGATCCCAGCGAGCAAGTTGTTCACACGCTTCTCGTAGAATCCATGCGCCGATTTCGACAATTTGACCTGTATCCTCTGCGATCGGAATGAAATGATCTGGATTTACAATCCCAAGCTCTGGATGTTCCCATCGAATCAGCGCTTCAAATCCAACTACAGCTAACTCTTCTAACAGGATGATGGGCTGATACATCACTCGTAACTGATTATTCGGAATCGCGAGATCGAGGTCTTCCTCAAGCTTCAATCGACGCTTTGCATCTTCGAACATCGCTTCATCAAAGACAACAATCTGTCCTTTGCCTGCGAGCTTTGCTTCGTACATTGCTGAATCCGCATCTCGGATCATTTCATCTGCACTGTTATATCTTTTGTGCGCATTGATGAGACCAATACTTGCGGTCGAAACGATGCGATGACCCTGTATGTTGTGAGGCTTCTCAAATAGCTTGAGTAAGCGATGTGCTGCGTCATATGCATGTTGATCTGATTCCACCGGGGAAATCATCACAACGAATTCGTCGCCTCCAAATCGTGCGACAAGATCTGTTTCCCTGAGTTCATCGCGGAATCGATCTGCAATCGAGCACAGCAACGCATCTCCGGTCGAGTGCCCTAGCGAATCATTGACGACTTTAAAGCGATCGAAGTCGAAGAAAAGAACCGCGACTTGATGATCGGGATCTTCATGAAAATCTTCGAGAGCTCCGTCGAGCGCTTTTACAAGCACATCACGATTTGCAAGCCCTGTGAGACGATCATTCTCAGCGTCGTGCTGGAGTTGACAATTTGCGTATTCAAGCTCAGCAGTTCGTTCTGCGATCATCGAATCGAGATAATCAATTTGCTGCTTCATTGAAATCCGCATTGAATCTACTGCGATTTGCAGTTGACCAATTTCATCGTTGCGTGTGATCTTGAACTCGTGCCAGACATCGCCGTCAGCGACTTGTTCTGCTGCTTTGACAACTAAGCGAAGCGGATTCCAGAATCTGCGCCCAATGACATAGACAAGCATTGCAAGACTCAGCAGTCCAACTCCTGATACAACTAAGAATAGTTTAAGCTGTGCTCGCAACGGCGCCGTTACTTCAGAGCGATCTAGCTCAACAGCGACGACCCACGGGTGAACACTCGATGTGGAGTATGCTCCATAGACTTCGTTCGAATCACTGCGAGAGAACCATCCAGTGACTAACTGATTTTCTGCGATTGCTTTCTGTACCCCTCCACTGCAAATTTCGCTCGCAGATTGATTTGATTTGAGATGCACAACTCGATTTCCGTCAGTTGTTGCGAGATAGAGTCTTCCGGTATCACCCAACTTGAAGTTCTCAGTGAGCAACTGATTGATATAGTCGATTGCTACTTCAAATACAACAACACCAATCGGATCGCCGTCAACGTTGTTGACTGGGCTGAGAATGAGTTGATGAAAATGATCCTGGCCTGAGAGCCCCAGTATTCCACTCACTGTTGTGTGATCGAGCGCCTCAGCATAGTACCTGCTTAGCAACTCGTTCTCTGATGCAATCCTGACTTGCGGTTCGTTTGATCTTGATTTGACTTCGAAATGGCTCTTCGATTCAACACCTATCAAGTTGAGGACTTTGCTTCCTACAGCATCGATCAAGTAAATATCATGTATCTGATCATGTAGATTATTCTGAAAAATGGTGAGCTCGTCGAGCGCCACTTGTAGCAACCTCTCTGATCTATCTTCGCCTTGAGAGATCGAGAATAAGAGGTTTGTGATCGAGTCCAAATCTGCAAGTATCTCTGAATCAACTTTTAATGATTCGATGTGATCATACAAAAGCATCTCTCTGCTTGTCACACTCTCTGACAACTCGTCAGAGATCGTTGTTAGCATCACATCTCTTGAATGCGAGTTCATTAATCTCATCGATATCAGCATGGGGATCGCGCCGGCAATCACAAACATGATCACCAACTTGGTTTTTATTGATCTCATTCCCCATGTTTTCATTCAGATCCCCGATTGATAATCCGCGTCCTTATCAATCGACTAGGATCGCAACTCAAATCACATGAGTATGTATCCAATCGAAAAATGGCCACTTTGTGACACTGCTGAACACACTATGGGTTGTTCAACCCCACTTATATACGGATGAGTGCATCAGTCCCCTCAAACTGGGAACTGTTATCGGCTATTCGTTGAGCATCGCAAACATATCAGCTTGCTTGTCTGCGAGATAGCTCGATCGCACGAGCGGGCCGCTAACAACCATTTTAATGCCGGCTGCTTTCCCTACGGTTTCGTATTCAGCGAACTCGTCAGGATGGACCCAGCGATCAATCGGTAAGTGATTCCGAGTAGGCTGGAGATACTGTCCGATTGTGATGATGTCGCAAGGATCTCCTCTTGAATCATCGTGAGGATCTTTTGCGCCATCATGCGCCGCAGTCATCGCGATGAGATCATCAAAGAGTTCGAACACTTCTTCTTTGCGTTCTCCGATCCCGACCATGATTCCTGTTTTCGCAACGCCACCTTGTTCTTTTACTCGACGGAGCAACTCGATGGTTCGTTCATATCGAGCGCTGGGTCGAACAGCAGGGTGACAGCGTTTGACGGTCTCGAGATTATGCGCGAGAATGTTAGGTTTCGCGTCGATCACCATCTGGAGTGCTGCTTCGTCGCCTCGAAAATCTCCGACAAGGACTTCGATGGACATGTTTGGACATGCTTCACGAGTGCGCATGATTGTTTCTGCCCAGATTCCGGCGCCGCCGTCAGGAAGATCATCGCGATCGACAGAAGTAATCACAATGTGCTTGAGTCCTGCTCCGCGGAGTGACTCTGCGACACGGCGAGGCTCATCCTTATCCACCGCTCCTGGTTTTCCTGTTTTAACATTGCAGAAACCGCACGCACGAGTGCAAGTATCTCCGAGGATCATCATCGTTGCGATGCCTCGTTCCCAGCACTCTCCCATGTTGGGACAAGCTGCTTCTTCGCAGACAGTGTGGAGCTTGTGAGCGTGCACATTGTCTCTGGTTTTCTTGAATCCTGCTCCGCCGGGGAGCTTTGCTCGAAGCCAGTCTGGTTTTTTCTTAGGATTGAGATGATGGATTGCTTCATCGTTGTTATTGAGGATCATCGATGAGAGCGAAACAATGGGCTTGAGGTTCGCGATAGGATCGCCTCCGAGCCTTCGCGGATGCCGATTGAGAGTTCGATTAGACTGTGGAGGATTACTCATTATTACGATCTCGCTCAATTCCGATCGGACTTGTAAGTACTCGATCGACTGACGCTCTCATCCCAAAGAGCACAACTTGTGGAAGTCAGTATTTTATACGCAGACCTTGATCAAGGCGCATCGGGTGCGCCAGATCGAGAAAATCAGCCATATTGGCAACTCTTACCGCACACTCTCGGACCTTTTCGCGTATTTTGGGCATGTGAAATCAACCTCAAGGCTCCGACTGGTCGATGGACACTCCGAGGAGTTCATGTGCCAATTGGGCTTGTGAAAGCTACACTCTGTTTCGAATTTAGATCTTCATTGATGATCCGTCTCATATACCAGTCTCATGACGAGTTGGAATCAGAAGAAAAGCAGGAGATGCCCCGTGCGTCAAATCGTCCAAACTCAGCCAATTAATCGTGTCCAACGCGCTTCAAAGCGTCGAATTTTTGGATGCCTCTCGATCGCTACTCTGGGAGCGATGTTCTTGGGTGGTTGCACCTGGGACTCCTTTATGGACCCTTCAACTGTGGGTCGATGGGAGAAAACCCCGACACGGGTCCCAATCCTGCAAACGATCGGTGCGATCGAGGATCCAAGCAAGCAATGGGTTGATATCTCAGACATCACTCCAGATGACTTGATCCCTGAAACCGACATTTACAGAGTTGGACCAGGCGATTTCCTAGATCTTACGATCTGGGACTTGATCACTCGTAGTCAAGCTGAAGTACTTCCACGTCAGATTGACCAGAACGGATATATCCAGATTCCTCAATTGGGCCGAATCTTCGTCTCAAACATGACTGAAACAGAGGTTGCTGATGCAATCGGAGTCAAAATGGCTCCTTTGGTTGCTGATCCCCTCATTTCGGTAGTTGTACAACAACGTCGTCAGCAGATTTTCCATCTCACAGGCAATGTTGGCGCTCCAGGACCTTATTCGATCTTGAATGCTGATTTCCGCATTCTTGAAGCATTGATCGCTGCAGGCGGATTCCCAGAGTTCACTCCTGAGCTTTATGTGATTCGCCAGGTGCCGTTAAATGACGGCGCTTCAACGATTATTCCTGAAAACCCGAACGATTTGAATCTCAACTCGCGTCCTGAGGACAACTCACCGAGCGGCGAGAGTTTGCTGGATGTAATTGATGATCTCTCAGCTCCAGGTATGATGAGCGGCTCAAGATCAGGATCAGGCAACGGATTAGTGCCAAACATGGGCATTTCTCAGCCGAGTAATGACGAGCCGATGATCGATTTGATCGATTCAAGCCCGATTTCTACTCCGGTTTCGAACAACAGTGACTCCGAAACAGCTCCAACGGCCCCGCGCTGGCGATTCCATGACGGCCGTTGGGTCCGTGAATCGACTCCGATCGCTGCTCGTCGGACTATTGAAAGCGAAGGAGGAATGCATCCTGTTGACTCTCGAGGAGAACTCTTCACACAACGCGTGATTCGCGTTCCTGTGCAGCCTCTCGTTTCGGGTGACGCTCGATACAACATCATCATCCGCCCAGGGGATGTGATCCGAGTACCTCCATCAGCCACTGGTTTTTACTATATCAGAGGCGAAATCAACCGTCCTGGCGCGTTTAACCTCCCTGCTGTAGGCAAGTTAACACTTATGCGTGCGATCGCAGCTGCAGGTGATCTCGGTCCGACTGCGGTCCCTGAGCGAGTTGATTTGACTCGAATCGTGGGTCCAAACGAACAAGCAACAATCATGTTGAACCTTCGAGCAATGGCTGAGGGTACCCAACCTGATATTTACATTAAGCCTGACGACATGATCAATATCGGAACAAAGTTCTGGGCAACCCCTTTAGCAGTGATTCGCGGCGGATTCCGCTCAAGCTATGGGTTCGGATTCTTGCTTGATCGGAACTTTGGTAACGATGTCTTCGGTGCACCGCCGACGAACCTCAATCGTTGATCTATAGGCCGTAAATCCGGTTTTTCACGAACTGGACTACTCTCTGAATCGTACCGATCCCTGCCCTTGGTGGGGATCGTTTATTTTTGCGCGTTCCAGTTGCTTGATGTGATTAAGAATTAGCTTTATCCCGGCGATGAGTTCTTTTCGCGCCAATCATCACGGACCGGGAGAGCGGACCAAAGCGGACCGAGAATTACGCCGAAACAGGATTCCAGAGGCTTCCATCCGCCTTTCCATGATTCAGGAGAATCGAATACCCATCGTGCCCAAATAATGACTAGCGTTCAATCAACATCTAGCAACTCACTCTCTCACGAGGAACCTCGTGTACTGGGGGTCTTTACACGATCTGGTTTGATTGTTACCGGATTCGTCTTCATCTGCTTTGTTGCACTTTTCTATCGCTGGTTAGAACATCAAGCGAAGATAAGTTTGCATGCGCCAGAGGATTGGGGACACGCGTTTGTGATCCCATTGATCTCGGGATACATGGTCTGGCTAGCGCGTGAGAAAGTCGCTCGAGCAGAGCTCTCTGTGTTCTGGCCAGCGCTTGTGCCGTTCTTCTTGGGTATCCAGGCATACGCCTACAATTTGTTCAATGTTCAGAATCACATGCTCCAAGGAATGAGCATGATTTTGACACTGGGCTCGCTCGTCCTCTGGATGCTGGGTCCGGCGATGTTCCGCTATCTCTTCCTTCCGATTGCATACTTGGTTCTGATGATCACGATCTCAGAATCCTTCATGCTCGCAATTACATTCAAGCTTCAACTCATCGCGTCGCAAGGTTCTTGGCTCATCCTCAATCTGATCGGAAATCCCTTCGGATGGTTCGAGGTTGATATCGACGGGAACACCTTGATGATCCTGACGAGCAGCGGCGAGACACTTCCTATGAATGTCGCAGAAGCATGTTCAGGTATGCGGATGGTTGTTGCTTTCTACGCACTCGCTGTCGCGGTAGCCTTGATGGGTTCAACTCAGTGGTGGCAACGCATCGCTCTGATATTGCTCGCAGGTCCAGTCGCGGTATTCATGAATATGATCCGCGTGACTGTGCTAGGACTCTTGATGCTTGTCAATCCGGATCTCGTTTCAGGCGATGCTCATACAGTCATTGGAACACTGCTCTTGGTGCCGTCGCTTGGTTTGTTCTTGGGAATGAGCTGGATGTTGAATCGAATCATCTCGGTAAGTGATTCCGATGCAAACTCAACGAAAAGCAAAGGGGTAAAAGCCTGATGAGCTCAAACACTCCAAAACAATCTCGTAAACCAAGTCGATCAATGCAGACGAAGGGAATCGCAGTTCTTGCATGTCTCTCGATGGTTGGTGGCTCAGTCGCAATCGGCGCATATTCGAAGATTAACAATGTGCATCTTCAGAAGAGCCCGATCTATGCGAAGGACAATCGTCAAGCTTCATCGATTCCAGAACGGACAGCGGGTTGGAGTCAAATTGGTGCGGATCAAATCCTTTCAGCGGATGTTGTTGAAACACTGGGCACTGAGAACTACTTATCTCGCAACTACTATCGAACTCGCGATGAAGACCCAAAGAACCCGATCGTGTTTGATTACCACGCCGCGTATTACACTGGGATGATCGATACAGTTCCTCATGTCCCTGAGCGATGCTTTGTAGGCGGCGGACTTCAACAAGGTGACTCTTCACGAGTGATGCCTCTCCCGATGGACACGAGTTCTTGGCGCTTAGATACTGGGGTCCCCCCAGAGTTTGCAGGACTCAGCGGCGAAATCTATACCGTTCGTTTGAGCAACGATTCGAATCTCAGTGATGCTCCTGGTACTCGCGTGCGTTTACCAAGAGGAGTTGCGCCTGATTCACCGATCCGGATGCGTGTTTCTGAGTTCATTGATACGGACGGATCCAAGTTGTACGCCGGGTACTTCTTTATTGCAAACGGCGGCACGAAAGCCAATGCGAACGATGTACGCAAGTTAGCATTTAATCTTGATGATGATTATGCCTACTTCTTGAAGGTCCAACTCACGAGCGGTACAGCGAACTCATTTGAAGAGTTTGCAAAGTACGCCGGAGAGCTTGTTGGAGAACTTCTCGGAGAGACATTGCGATGTGTACCCGACTGGGTAGAAGTCCAGAAGAAAACTTATCCTCCTGGCGCTCATTCAGCAGAGCTTGGGGAATCAAAATAGACAGCGAATTAGATTGAACGAACTGCCTAAGAGATTTTCTCTGAGGCATAAATATAAGCAACGATTAAACGGGAACCCCCCGTGATGACAGACCGAATGACGGTCAATGGAAAAGGAAGAACTGATGGCATCTCGCGTAAATAAACGGTTTGTGATCATTTTAGTAGTCGGTGTTGTAGGACTTTTAGGCCTACTCGTCGCTGCTTATAGTGTTGCTTATAAAAGTGCCGGCGATTTGGCAAAACGCGGCGATGATTTCATGGCCAAAGGCGAATACAAGCTCGCGGAAATCAGCTATTCAAAAGCAGTCAACAAAGACTCTACCAATACTGAGAACCTTGCTAAGTGGATCGATTCTCTTGAAAGAGTCATTCCTGAAACAGAAACAGAATATCGCGATCGCTACAACGGCGATTACACCGGTGCAATTCGAAAAACCGCAACTATCCTCCGAAACAATGTTGATGCACACGAACGCTTTTTGTCCATCCGATACGAAATGCTCGAGTCTTCGTACTCACGCGGACTCGCAGATGTGCTTATCGAAGACACCAGCTCGTCTTTGGCATTCTTCAACGAAGATCCTGCACAAGTTCAACTATGGGAACGCTTGAAGCGATACCGCGGGCTCGCACTCGCTGCGATCGCTCGTAGGCAAGGCGTTCTTGACGAGAACCAGTTTGCACTTGGAATTGATGATCTCGAGAGAGCACTTGTTGCTGATCCTGATGATGTAGAAACCGCTATCGGTTTGATGGACATCAAAACATCTGAAGTTAGCTTCTCAAGACCTGAGAGTGATATCCAGGCTCGCATCGACACACGAATCGCAAACATTACTGCTGGAAACGCATTCATTGCTGCTCATCAAAACAACATCCGTATGAAGATGCATATTCTGTTGTTGAATATCGATATGAGCTTGAAGAATCTTGGACAGATCGAAGATAGCAGCGAACGGTTGACGGCGATTACCGAAGTGTTCGATTCATACAAAGTTGATCTCCAGAAAATAGTTGATTCTCTTGAAACAGATAGCCGCGATCAGTTAAGCGTCAATGTGATCAACAACTTCCTTCGTCTCGAAGTATTCATCAACTCTGAAGCGAAGCTTGCACAGAGCCGTCATCTGATTGATTTAATGATTGAAGACAACGGCGACAACGCAGCGTTACTTGCTCTTGCAGGACGCGTTGCAAAGGAAGCTGGAGACCTTGACGAAGCAATCGGTTGGTACTCTCGGATTGAAGACCTTGAGACGAAGCCGTTGAGCTTTGAAGGGCTCAACCAGTACTACATCCAACGCCGAACACTTTTCGATCAAGCGACTATCCGTGTTGAACAAGCATCTTCACTTGAAGCTGTTGCTTCAGAAGAAGAGATCAACGCTGCGGTAGCAAAGGCAAGCGAAATGCGAGATCGATACGCATCGAGCGTTACTGAAGATGACCTGAACCTGATGATGCTTGATGGCAAGCTCGCTCGAATGAACTCCAACTACGAAGAAGCACTTCGTTTGTTTAAGAAGTTCAATGAACAAAACCAACAACTGAATCCTGATGGACTTTGGGAAGAAGGCGTCACTGCGTTGCGAATCGATCAGTTCGGTGTAGCACGCAAAGCGCTTCAAGACATGATTCCGCTCGACACGAACACACAACGCAAGCAGCTCGCTCGCCAAGCACTTGCAAAGATCGAGATCAAACTCAAGAACTATGAAGCAGCTGCTCAGCTTTACAAGGACATCCTTTCGATTGATCCAAGCTGGCAAGAAGCTGTTGATCAGCTTGAAGCAGTCAACACACTTCTCAACCCTCAGTTGCATGAAGACCCGATCGTAGCAGCTGTACTTACTGCTCGTCAGATCCGCTTGGGCTCAAGCGAATCTCCAGGCGATTTCGCAGGAGCAATCGAGTATCTTCGTGAAGCGGTTGAGACTTTTAACAACGAACCCCAAATCGCGTTCGAGCTCACATCATTAATGTTGGACAGCGAAGACATTGAGGGCGCTCGCAATGTAACAAACAAAGCGCTTCAGGTTCATCCTGATAGTGAATCACTCCTCAAACTTCAAAGTGTGCTTCAAAATGACGACCTGATCGACATCCGTGTCCAGATCCAGCGTCAATCCGAACGCCCTGAGTTCGACAAGCTCATTTCCATTGCTCAGCTTGCTGCTGATGGGAATCGCAAGGAGTTGTTGCTTCAGACAATTGAAGATCTTAACACGATCAATCCTGACGATCCTCGCGTAGTTGATGTCAGCTTCTTGGGTGCTCTTAAATATGGCAATATTGAAGAGGCACGCAGCATTGCGAATCGTCCAAAGAACAGTCAGATTGAACGCTTAACTTACCAAGCACGCATTGAGATCTCTGAGCAGAACCCAACAAAGGCTATTGAGCTCCTCAAGCAGGCCGCAGCTTCAGGAACAGCTGACGCATCAGTATTCCAACTACTTGCAATCATGCATCGTGATTTAGGTCAGATCGATGAGTCGCTCCAATCATTTGAGCGTGCGCTGTCGATTCGTCCTGACAACACTTCAACAATTACTGAGTACCTTTGGACACTTGCGGTGACCGCTCGTCGTTACGATGAAGCACTCAGCGTTGCTCGTCGTTTGCAACTCCACGGTGCAACAAACCCAACCTTTATGAACCTCTGGCTGAATCTTGAAGCGTTAAGCGGTGGAAAAGAAGGTAGAGACTTTGCAATCCGTCAACGCGAACGTTTGCTCGAACTCAACCCAACGAATATCGAAAACAAGGCTCAGCTGACTCGGATGTACATCCAGAACAAGCAATGGGATTCCGCGATGGAACTCATTCTTCAACTACGTGCATCAGACGATCAGCTTGCATTCGCTCAGCTCGAAGCACAGTGGTATGCAGATCAAGGTACTTATGAAAACCAAAGCGGGCTCGTTCTCGCAAACGGAGTCTTTTCGAAGTATATCGATTCGCTTCCTCAGCCTGTGAGTCCTGAACCGTTTATCGCGAATGCAGAGTTCATGCTCAGTCGCGGCCGTCCAGATCTTGCGATTTCTGCTGCGAACGAAGCAGTGGAGCGTCAATCAACAGAAACAATGGAAGGCTCCAAGCTTCTGGGCAATCTGTACATGCGGATTAATAACTCCAGCGATGCGATCGAAGCATACAACGCTGTCATCGAGAACGATGCGGACCCAGACTTCTCATATCATAATCGATTGATCGAAGCATATGTCCGTCTTGATCGATTCAGCGAAGCGGATGCTTTATTCACCAAGCTTCCATCTTCACACACCACGAAGAAACTCGTGATGTTCCAAGCTGCAGATATTGCTCGTGGACTTGGAGACATTCCGAAGTCAAGATCGATCCTTGATGACGCGGTTGCTCGTTACCCAAATGACTCATCCGTGTACACAAAGCGTGCAGAGTTCATGATCGGCGACGAAACACTTATCAATGACTTGCTCTCCGATATTGGACGAGCAATCGATCTGGATGCAAACAGCTCACAAGCGTACCGCGTTCGAGCAGCAGGGTTCTTCTCTGCAGGAAGACGCGACGATGCGATCAAGGATCTTCGTTCAGCTATTCGCTTGAATCCGAATCTCGATCGTTCGATCTACGCATTGCTCAATGAACTCTTAAGTATGCCTGGACGATCGGGTGAAGCACTTGATATTGCTCGCGAAGTGACTTCGCGTCGTGAGGATGATGCGAACTTGATGTCACGTATCGGTGGCCTATTCAAATCCCGTGCAGAATGGGAAAAGGCTGCTGAGATGTTCGGGCTTGCATGGGATAAGCGACACTCGATTCCTGACGGTGCTGACTACATCGACGCACTCGTACGTATGACTCCTCCGGATTCAAAGACTGCGAACGACGTGATCAATCAACTCGGTCAAATGGTCGGAAACATAAACGACAACGCTGGACTCCTTGCTGCACAAGCACTGGTACTCCAAGCTCGAGGCCGAGATGACTTTGCTCAGCAGCAAATCACCAAGGCATTTGATATCTCAGTGAACAACAACCAGGAACTCGTCAACTGGTCAGGCAACCTGACTCGGTACTTCGAAGGCGAACCTCCGAGCAAGGAAATCGAGTTCCTCGAAGCACTTAAGCGTCGAAACACCACGCCGATCATCCAGAACTGGCTCGACTTGTTTATCGCTCGTCGCTTAGTGAAGGAATCGGACATTGATCAACGAGCATTCGAGATCTTGAATCGCTTGATTCAATATAAGGAAAGCCCTGAGATTCAGACTCGTGCTTATCGGATCAAGGGATCAACATACTTCGCACAGAAGAATTACGAAGCAGCTACCGCAGTCTGGGCTGAAGCTCTCGAAGTGTTCCCGGACGATTGGGAAATGAACAATAACCTTGCGTTCACACTCTCTGACGAGCTAAATCGATCGGAAGAAGCATTGGTTTATGCTCAAAAAGCGATCGATCAGAACATTGCACGAAGTGAAGCGTACGAAACTATGGCTGGCGTCTATCGCGAGCTTGGAAGATACGACGAAGCGGAGGAAATGATCAATATTGGATCGAATTACATTCAATCCATCCCCGCTCGTGTAACCATGATTCTTTCAACTGCAAAGCTCGCTTTAGCAAGAAATGATCTTGTCGATGCTAAGTCTCGCTTGAATGATGCGGAGTCGGCGGTGCGTTCAGCTCCGACGTCATATCCGAATCTGGAAGAGGACATTGCAGAACTTGCACAGGAAATAAACTCAGCCGGTGGTTAATCCGGCCGAGGAATAAGATACTCGATCTACTGAGGTCCGATTAGATTATCGGACATGAACGATACGGAGCAGCGAACATGAGCAACCAACAACCCAACCGTCCAGCATCAGGACCACAACGCCCCGGGGGTGCTCAGGGCTCTTCAAGCGGAGGAGCAGTTGCCTTCGATCCGCTTAAGCTGCTTCAGAAGTACAAGTTCGTCTTGGCTTTGGCCGTGATTGCAGGCATGTTCATCGGTGTAGGCGCTCATTTACTCGCACTCAAGTTCATGCCTGGATTCAAATCCACCGTATGGTTTGAATGTGCTCCTGCTGAGTCTGATGTTCAAACGATTAACGTTGCCAAGATCGACGAAGATGAAATGGCGCGGTTCATGGGAACCCAAGTTCAAACAATCAAAGGCGAACTTGTAATCGCAGCGGTACTCCAAGACGCGAGAATCGAAGCGGAAGCACCCATGTGGTACAAGCAGTTCTCACGCAAAGGCAATCTCGATGTTGTCGAAGCGTATGAAGAACTCGAAGATACCATCAAGGCATACGCAATTCCAAATACATACATCATCCAGCTCTCAGTGCAAGTAGGTGACAAGAACGATGCCGCAGGATTGGTTCGCTTGGTTAAAGAAAACTACATCCGTATTCTGAGCTCAGGTACAAACTCAAATATTACCCGCCGTAAGGAAACGATCCGTAAAGCGATTACCGGCGCTCAGGATACTTTGAGTGAGCTTACGAATCGTAAAGACCGACTCGTTGAAGAAAAGGGCATCGACACAGCGGATTCTGATCAATCTGCACAAGCTGAATCGCTGCGTCTCGTCAATGCTCAGATCATAAACAACCAGCAGCAAATCGAAGCTTTCCAAGTAATCCTAGCGAACGACGAATCTCAACTCCAACGCAAGTCAGGGATCGATTATGATTCAACTCTGCGTGATCGCGTCGAGCAAATGCCACTCGTTCAGAGTATCCTGCAGCAGATTAATACGCTTAAGACACAGATGCTTGCGTTGCAATCAGAAGGGTTCCTTCCACAGCATCGCACATATAAGCAGATGCTTAGCCAGCTAGAGGCCACAGAACGCAATCTTGACTCGACTCGTGAGAAGCTTCTCCTCGAATCATTCGAGACCCGAATCGACTCAACGAGAATGGCACTAAGCCAGCTCAAAGCACAGATTGCTGATCTGACAACGACTCAGGAAGTTCTCCTTGTTGAACTCAATGATTTCACAAAGACAACTGAAGAGATCGAAGAAATCAATCGTCAAATCTCAAATACACTCGATCTTGTCGCGGCACATCAGATCAATCTTGCTGACTTGAGCATGGCCGCCGGGCTCGACTCTGCGAGTCGAATCTCTGTGATTAAGCCTGAGAATGTTCCGGATCGTCCAGCATTCCCTGTCTTCTTTATCATGGTCCCAGCAGGGATGTTCCTGATCACTGCTCTTACTGCAGGCGTCATTGTCATCTTTGAGATGCTCGATCAGCGTGTGAAGAGTGCAGCGGACATCGCGATGATTCCTCGCACTCGCATCTTGGGAATCATCCCAGACGCGGATGAAGATCCAACTTCGCATAAGTCACTTGAAACGCTCTTTATGGACTCTCCGAGTTCTGTACTTGCGGAACACTTCAGACAACTGCGAACTCGTGTTCACAAGAATATGAGCAGCCATGATCACATCACTTTGCTTGTAGCTGGTGCGATGCCAGGTTCGGGCGCTACGACTGTTGCAACGAATCTTGCACAAGCGAGTCAAGCAGCAGGAAAAAAGACACTGATCATTGATACCAACTTCCGCCGCGCTCGCGTTCATACCGCGTTCGGATTACTCGATAATCCAGGACTCGGTGAACTCCTCGCAGGTGAGAAGAGCTTCGAAGATGCGGTTCAGAAAACCACAAGCGGCGGCCCCGATGTGCTCGCAGCAGGTTCACGCAACCTTCGCGTTGTTGAAAGACTCGGCACTTCGGTAATGGGTGAAATCCTCGCTCAAGCGTCCGCTCTTTATGACCTTGTCATCATCGATGTATCTCCAGCAGTGGTTTCCGGCGATGTCATGACACTCGCAAGTCAAGCTGACGCAAGCATGCTTGTTGTTCGTGCGATGAGCGAAAAACGTGGACAAGTTGCTCGACTCAAGAATGAGCTAAGCGACAATCGCGCTGAGTTCCTCGGAGTGCTCGTCAACGGAGTCCACTCCGCCGCGGGTGGATACATGCGGAAGAATATCCGTACCTCGCATCAGTATCATGCAAAAGATTCTGATCACGCTGCATGATCTAAGGAGCAGGTATCGGTGGTTCACAAGAGTGTTACAAGCAATTCAGATCAGAGCCAATCGGGTCGCCCTCGCCGTGCGTTGGTAACCGGTGGTTCTGGTTTTATTGGTTCGCATCTTGTTGAACATCTCCTCGATCACAACACTGAGGTTTGCGTCATCGACAACTTGTCAACTGGTCGCATCTCAAATCTCACGAGCGTGATCGACCAGATTGAGTTTATCGAAGCGGATGTTGACAAGGGTCTTGAACAGATTACAAGCAATCAGCCGTTTGATGAGATTTATCATCTCGCTGCTGCTGTAGGAGTTGAACTCGTGCTTGCTGATCCGATCCGCTCGATCAAAACAAATATCCATCAAACGGATGCGGTATTTGAATATGCTCTTGAACACGGATCCCCTGCGACGCTCATCGCGTCCTCATCAGAAGTGTACGGCAAACCCGGCACCAGTGTTTTCTCTGAGGATGACGATCTGCTCTTTGGACCGACAAGCATTACGCGATGGTCTTACGCACATGCAAAAGCGATTGATGAGCATCTCGCGCTCGCTTACTGGCACAAGCACCAGCTTCCAACAGTGATTTGTCGCTTCTTCAATACAGTCGGACCTCGTCAGATTGGACGCTATGGAATGGTCTTGCCCCGCTTTGTGCAAGCAGCATTAAACAACGAACCACTCTCTGTTTTCGGTGACGGCACCCAAACCCGCTGTTTTTGCGACGGCCGCGATGTCATCAAAGCACTTCCAAAGATGATCCGATCACATGATTGCGTCGGACGCGTATTCAACATCGGTTCGGATCATCCGATCTCTATTATGGAACTGGCGGAGAATGTCATCCAAACACTGGACTCAAAGTCAAAAATTCAGCTGATTGCATATAGCGACGCGTATCAACCTGGATTTGAAGATTTGCGTCATCGCAAACCTGATCTCGATCGGGTTCGCGCAGCGATCAACTTCGAGCCCAAACTGGCATTGACTGACACTATCCGTGATTTAGCCGTTGAGATTCAACGCGACTCTGTACAGGGAGGTGTGTGATATGTATCAGATCACTGAAATCCCTGAGATCAATCCGACATTGATCCCATTAGATCTAAATCAACAGATTCCCTTTGACACCGCAACTCCTCAGATCGCAATGACAAAGGGATCAGAAATCGCACAAGCTGCGATGGACCAACTCGATATTCTCTCTGGATATGTGATGGTGTTTGCAGTTGCGTTCCTTGTGACTGTGTTGATCACTCCGCTTGTCCGTAAACTTGCTGTCGCAAATGGAATTGTCGATCACCCATCAGAAGCTCGAAAAATCCATAAACTACCAATCGCATATCTCGGAGGCGTAGCAGTCTACTTCGGGATCATCGCAGGTCTCGTGTTTAGCTACTTTGGTTCTGACACTCCTGGACTCATTGACTATCACCCGATGTCGAACGAGCATCTGATCGATGGAATCTATCATCCGATTGTTCCACTCTGGATCGCATTCGGAATGACATCCATTGTCCTTGTCGGATTGTTTGATGACATCACAGGTATTCCTCCACGCGTAAAGCTCGGCGGACAACTCATCGCCGCAGCTGCACTCGCACTCGGGAATGTTGGAATCAATGTCGCTGAAGGCGTGCTGAAACCAACCTTGGGTCGATTGCTTGACAACCCTGATCTTGTCTATCAGATCCCACTTCCATTTGAAATCTCTGGTTTGGGTTCGAACATCACACTCGATCTCATCTACTGGTCAGGCACCGCGATCATTGCGATCTTCGTACTCGGAGCATGCAATGCGTCGAACTTCATCGATGGACTCGATGGTCTACTTACCGGCGTGACCTCGATCGCGATGATCGGGCTGCTCGCAATCGCACTCACGCTTGCAATGATGGATGACGGCCCGTTTGATGCTCCACGGATCATCTTCGGTCTAGCAGTACTCGGCGCATGTCTCGGATTCCTTCCTCACAACTTCAATCCAGCTTCCATCTTCCTCGGAGACACAGGCTCACTCCTGCTTGGATATTGCAGTGCAGTCGTTATCTTGTCGCTCGGAGATACTGGAAAGACCTGGCTCGTCGCAGCAGGTTTGATTATCTACGCGATCCCCATCATCGACACTGCTTTAGCAATCATCCGCAGAAAACTCGCAGGCAAGAAAATGTCTGATCCAGATGCAGATCACTTGCACCATATGCTCAAACGCTCGTTTGGAGTCAAGGGTGCTGTATTCTCGCTCTACGGAATCGGGTTTGTATTCTGCTTTCTCGGAGTGATGCTCAGCTACTTCCGTGGACGATTGATCTATGCACTCGTGCTCATGATTGCTTCGTATATCGGTGTGTACGCGATCAAGGTTGCACGCAAATCGCAGATCCAAGCAGAAGCGAATGCACCCAAGCATTCAAACTCCATCGTGACTAAATCAGCAGCTACTGATCACAACGAAGCTGCGACAGCGAACAAACCAAGCTAGTCATTGAACTGATATCAATCGTGTTCGATCGCGAACTTGATCGTTGCTTTCGCATCCTTGAGAGCTTCGCGAGCTTCCGCTTCGGAACGAATTAATCGCCCACCTACTTCGATGTTGAGCGTTGGACGAGACTTCTTGAGTTTCCCGATTACCCATCCTTCATTGACCATGACTTCGAGAACCTGCATATAGACGAAGGCACTGATTCCTTGGGCGCCGCCGATGGTTGAGCGATTGATCGAACCAGTGAGCATGCCGTAGATTTTTTCGAGATCAGATTCTTGTTTGATGACATCTGCGATTGTCTTCCAAGCACCTGTCATTGGGAGAAGCGAGTCTCCTCGCTTAAAGCATTTGATTCGATTGATGTGACCATCTCGAAGTTCTGCTTGATAGACCTCTTCTGCATTTGCGAGATTCAAAGTAAAATCATTGAGCTTCGAGATCATGAACTTTGATTTGCGGCCACTGAATCGCTCGATAAGCTGCTTTGATGATCCAATATCAAATGCTCCGAACCCTGCTTGATCGATACTCTGATTCGTGAACCCGCCTTGAGCGAGCCAGCGCCATGCTTGAGCAGGGTTGAGATTGAGTCCTGCGTCCTTCGCAATATCCTTGCAGTAATCTTGAAGATCTGTGAATCGGCCGTTGGCGGCGTACCAATACTCCGCGAAGCGAATATGTTGATTGATATTTTTTCGACCCTTCTCGTCGTAGCTTGATTTGATCCACTCAGGTTCAATTTCGCCTCGCTCAACTTCAAGAATTGAATAAGCAACTTCACGCGCAGTTCCGTGCGCGAGCGTCATTCCTGCGGCGAGGATTGGGTCAGCAAACCCTGCGGACTCGCCGCAGATCCACCAATTTTCACCTGTGAGTCGATTTGCAAGATGCGACCAGTTCTTTGTCGTTAACACATTGTCATCTGTATCGCTCTTTGCATCCTTGAGAAGCTCTGCAATTTCAGGTTGCTCTTTGATCGCTTTGAGATACAAGTCTTTGGGAGATAACCCAGACTCTTTGTAATACTCACTAGGACAAATCAATCCGACAGATGCACGCGATGGTCCAAGAGGGATGAACCAAATCCAACCATATGGAAGCGAGCGAACCTGAACGCGAGTTCCCCCGATTCCGATCTCGATTGCCCAAGTCGCGTTGTCGTAGTAGTCCCAGAAAGCGACATTGCGGAGATTCGATGGCGCAACGCTTTCGACACCCATCGCTTTTCGTAGAATCGCGGCGTCTCCTGAACCATCAACATAATGACGAGCTCGGATGATTTCACCTGAATCGAGACGGAGTCCTTTTACACGATCTCCTTCTCTAAGCACTTCGCGAACCATTGTTTCTTCACGGACTTGTGTTCCCATCGACTCTGCGTGTCTCAGTAATATCTCATCGTACCGATCTCGCTCGACTTGGAAAGCTGTGTATTTGCGTTGCCCTTCGTATTTCGCAGGCCGTTCTTGATCTTCAAACTCTTCTGCTGGATAAAAATCGAAGTCCCAAG
>Ga0209344_10001089_pt1 | contig 38101 bp, 29 predicted proteins | sample Cruoilmetagenom6_FD_187293 | JGI IMG/M metagenome (GOLD analysis project Ga0209344, IMG submission 187293) | Oil polluted marine microbial communities from Coal Oil Point, Santa Barbara, California, USA - Santa Barbara Oil Seep Sample 6 (SPAdes)... | ecosystem: Environmental > Aquatic > Marine...
TCTTTTATAAAGTTTAATATATCTTGTCCTTCAAAATGTTCCATAGTTCATGTTTTTCAAGCAATAAGATACGGAAACTAAATGACTAACTCAAAAAATTTATTTTACGGCAATCATAGAAATTTCAACATTTACGAACTTGGGTAAATTTGCAACTTCTACTGTTTCTCTTGCCGGTGCTGTTTCTGCATTAAAATAAGAAGCATATACTTCGTTTACTTCAGTAAACTGTTTCATGTCATTAAGAAAAATAGAGGACTTAACAACATTTTCAAAGGTCATTTCAGCTCCGGTCAAAATGGCCTTTAAATTTTCCATAGACTGTTTTGTCTCTAGTTTTATATCTCCAGAAACCAATTCTCCGGTTTTTGGGTTTATAGGAATTTGCCCGGAAATATATAAGGTTCCGTTACTTAGAATTGCTTGATTGTATGGTCCGATAGGTGCTGGAGCATTCTCTGTATTGATTATTTTCTTCATTTTAGATGAAATTTTGGTGTTAGTTTTGGCTTCTATTCTCCCACTTAAGATCTTTAAGTATAGATGAATCTATACCAATAAAGAAATACCATCTTTTATATGTTCCAAACGGAGTCCAGTTAAAACGCATGGAAAAACTCTTTAAATCTCGTTGAAAGCGTAATTGGGTCAACGTAAACCCTTGGTTTTTAAAATCGTAACCAGAAGAGCCGCCTACAGACCAACGTGGTGCAAGTTCAATGTCGCCAGAAAACATTAACGAGTGACTACTAAACTCATTTTGTCGTGCAGAGTTGCTATAGTTGGCGGAATATGCAAATTTTAAATTCCAAGGAATTTTAGTGCCAAAAATAGGATTTTCTACATCAGAATCTTTATCATTTTTTCTAACAGGGTTAGAGTTGAAATCGTCGGCTCTACCAAAAAGATCATCATCTCTACCACCACTTTGGGCAACATAGTCAAATGGATCTGGCTCTTCTTCTTCCCTGTCCTTATCATCTTTTTTCCCGAACATATCACTGGTTATGGAGTAAGATACATTGGCATTTGCTCTTGTAAGCCTAAATAGGCTGCCACCGTTATCTATGTTCCAAGTGTCTATTCTTCGACCATTATTGTCAATAGCGTAAGGGTCTAGCCCTGCAGAAAAGTTAATTGACATTTTGTTATCAAGAATGTTGGTACCTCCATTAATACTTAGCGGATTCAATTTAAGAGAATCTGATTCAAAATTATATCCTGTTGAAATATTGAAATTGCTTAATAGTGATATTTTCTTAGGTTCAATTTTGGTAGAATCCTTATCTCTAATCTTTGCTTCTAATGTATTTGCTAAAGAGAAACTTAAACTATTAGATTTCCCTAAAGACGGTGCTCCGTTCAATGTTCCTTGAAAACGACTGTATTGTACTTCAACTCCGTCTTCATTTAGGTATTCGTCATAGAACTGTTCAAAAGATGGTGCATAGCCATAGCTTAAAGAAGGTCTAACCGTATGTCTAATAGCTTGAAATTTTTTATCCTCACCAAAATTAAAAGTTCCGTAAAGGGTAGTACCTATACTAGCGCTAAAGTTATAGGTGTTATAGCGGTCAAAACCACTTATTGTATCTCTTACTACTGTCTCTGTATCTGTGTCATAGCGTTGGTTGTAAGTTTCTAATGACCATACATCTTTATAGTTGCCACCTACAGTGATACTAAAAAACTTGGCTACTTTAAAATTTGTGGCAATAGGAATGCTATGACTAATGCCTGTACGGGCATTATCGAACATTTTGGTTGTTAAAAAATCGTCATCATTTGTGGTAAGCCTATTTTGGGCGTTTACGCTATACTGAAAGTTGATATTATCTATAATTCCTTTTTTAATTCCATCACGTTTTACAAAAGGATAGATACGCTCTACACTTGCCTGAAAGGTTGGCAAGGTCATGGTAATGTTGTCCGTATCCGATTCTGTTGCTGTAGCAGAGGTCAATTGCGAATGTGTAGCCGTTAAACTCATATTCACAGATGGATAATTTGGAAATGTTTTGGAATACGATATGGAGGATGATAAAGTATTGTTCTGGGTATTGGGTAAATTTCGTTGTTGCAAAGAATTTCTATAATACTCACTACTACCCAGGTTGACCGATGCAGAGAATCTAGAATTAGGACTAGCTTTGGTATCTTGGGAGTGTGAAAATTGAATGTTGTAATTTCTTGATAAACTATAATCATTAAAACCTTTCTGGCTAGTAACTTGGTTTTCAAATCTAAGGTTAACATTGCCTCGGTATTTGTAACGTTTTGTATAGATAGACGCTGTTCTAAAAGCGTAACTACCATTAGTATAAAAATCTCCGGATAGGGTAATATCGGCATAATCACCTAATGGTACGTAGTAGCCCATGTCTTGTAGAAAGTAACCTGTATTCGGGTCATTACCAAAAGAAGGCATTAAAATACCTGCAGACCTACCTACAGTTAATGGGAAATAGGCAAATGGCATGGCAATAGGTGTAGGTACATCGGCAATATATAAATTGCTAAATCCGGCAATAACTTTCTTTTTAGGTACAAATTTTGCTTTTCGTACTCTTATGTAATAATCGGGATTAATGGTATCTGTAGATGTTGTCAACTTTCCTTCACTTAAAAAATATACCGAGTCATTTTCTTTCTTGGTTATCTCAGCATATACTTTCATGGCATCGCTACCTAAAGCTCCAGCTGCTGCTTGTTGCTCGGTTCTTGAATTCCATATTAGAGCTTTTTGCGTATCAAAATTAAAACGGATAGAATCTGGTATAACAATATTAGAACCCTGTTTAAAGTAAGGTAGTTGAGTGTAATTGCCTAGAGAATCTACCATTCTTCCCGCATAAACTTCATTTTTAATATAGTCCATGATGATGATACCTGCTTTAAGTTCGGTATCTTGATAGTAGATTTCAGCTTCGTTATAAAGGTAGACTTTATTTTCTTTTTGACTTAATTTCACATAATCTTTTGCCTTATAAGTGATTTTATCCAAGAGTAAAGGCGGTTTTTGATTGAGCGAGTCCGTAGCTAAAGAGTCATGGGCTATAGAGTCCCTAATGATAGAGGGCGGGAATAATGGCGCGATAATTGAATCTCTATCTACTTTGATATTAAGCGGGGTAATTTTACCTTCTTGACCAATAGCAAAAAAACTACAGGCAACAACCATGAATAGGAAAAGTAAGTATTGTTTGTTTGATTGCAAGGCTATATATCCTATTTTTGTAAAGGTTTGGCGATCCAATGAGCCATTATTTAAGATGTCAAACTTACATATATTTTTTAATCCCTAAGTAGGGTCTCACAATAATTTAACCATAATAAGGGCGATATAAACCCTAACACATATGAAAATAAAATTCTTAGGCATTTCACTCGTTTTGGTAACAGCGTTATTACTTCTGTCTTTTTCGATTGAGAAACAAGACATTGCAACAGATGATCCATTTATTGTTGTTTTAGATGCGGGACATGGTGGTCATGATCCAGGAAACCTTGGAAATGGGTATTTAGAAAAAAAAATTGCATTGAATATTGTTTTGAAAGTAGGTGAGATTCTTGAAAAGAATAAAGATATTAAGGTTATCTATACACGTAAAGATGATACTTTTATTGATTTATATGTTAGGGGTGAAGTTGCAAATAAGGCAAATGCAGATTTATTTGTATCCGTACATTGTGATTCACATACTTCAAATGCTCATGGGGCAGGTACATTTGTATTAGGACTTCATGCAAACAAGCAAAATTTTGAGATTGCAAAGAAAGAAAACTCCGTAATATATTTAGAGGATAATTATGAGAAAAGATATGCAGATTATGATATTAACTCACCTGAATCTGTTATCGGACTTACTATAATGCAAGAAGAGTTTCTAGATCAAAGTGTGGCCTTAGCTACTATGATCCAAGAAAATTTTTCCAGTCAACTCAAAAGAACCGATAGGAAAGTGAAACAAGCCGGTTTCATTGTGTTACACCAAACATTTATGCCGAGTGTTTTAGTAGAAACCGGATTTTTGACCAATAAAGATGAAGGTGCTTACTTAAATTCTACCAAAGGTCAGAACGAAATGGGAGATGCAATTGCAAAGGCAATTCTACATTATAAAAAAGGAGTCCAACCAACTTCTCAAAATATTCGTACAACAGTAACTAAACCAAAAGCAACACCAATTAAAGAATCAATATTAGAGAAGAATGAAGTTGTAACCGAAGCGGTTGAAACACAGGTTGCAGAAATTGAAGAACCAAAAGAAATTATTAATTATTCTAAGGTTGAAGAGAAAAAAGAAGCAACCGAAAAACCTGTAATCAGTGTCAAAGAAGCTATAAATGCTAATGAAGTGGCCAAATCGATTTTATTTAAAATCCAATTAATGGCAAGTAGCAAGAACGTTCCACTTAATCCGAGTAATTTTAAAGGACTTTCTAATCTTTCTCAAGAACCCTATAAGAATTTATATAGGTATATGTATGGAGAAACAAGGTCTTATAGAGAAGCTAAAATGATGCAAGGTCAAGCTCGGGACAAAGGCTATACAACTGCTTATATTGTTGCTTATAGACTAGGTGAGAGAATTCCTATTCAAGAGGCTATAGACAAGGTTTCTGAATTTAACCGATAAAGTGTAAATATTATTCATAATTTTGAGTGTACTAAAAATTTAATTGCTTGAAACTATCTAGAGAATTAAAAACAGGAATTATTGTTATTGGTGGTATATTGCTGTTCATCATGGGATTCAGTTATTTAAAGTCGACCCCAATTTTTGACAATAGTAAAACTTTCTTTGCCGTGTACCCTAATGTTGGTGGTTTGCAGTCTGGTACAACTGTGTCTATTAATGGGTTTAGTGTTGGTAAAGTAAATGATATCAGATTTTTAGATGATGAAGGTAATTTATTGGTGACTTTTACGGTCGGTAATGATTTTAAGTTTTCTAAAAATAGTATTGTAGAGTTGTATGATACTGGTATAATTGGCGGTAAAGGTCTACAAATAAAACCTATTTTTGACGAAGCTTTAGCTCAGTCTGGTGATACTTTGCAAACGGAGACTAGACCAGGTATTACCGATCTGGCACAGCAAAAACTAAATCCATTGGTCCGTAAAGTTGAATCGGCTATATCTGGTGCAGACTCTGTGCTTGTTAATGTTAACTCTGTTTTAGACGAGAATACTAAAAAAGAACTAAAAGAAGTTATAGCGGGTCTTAATTCTTTGATCACAAGTTTAAACGGAAGTGCTACATCGCTTAATACTGTTCTATCAAAAAATAAAGAAAAGTTGAACAGTTCGTTCGAAAATTTTGATAAGTTGACTGCTAATTTTGCAAAGTTTTCAGATTCTTTAAATGCTGCAGGTTTAGGTCGTGCCTTGGCAAGTTTAGAGTCTACTATGGCTAGTTTGGATCAAGTAACCTCAAAAATTGAAAATGGTGACGGAACACTTGGGCAACTTATGAACGATAAGGAGCTTTACTCTAATTTGAATAATGCATCACGCGAGTTGGATTTGTTACTACAAGACTTTCGTTTAAACCCTAAGAGGTATGTAAACGTTTCTGTTTTTGGTAAAAAACAGAAAGATTACGAGTTGCCTAAAGATGATCCGGCAGCAAATTCTATTGAGAATTAAAGAAGATTAATTTATATGCAATATCTCCCGAATGTTATTTTTGTAATCCTACTAGTAATAGGTGTAGGTTTTTTTGTAAAAAATATTTCAAAATTGAGAAGAAATATTCTTTTGGGAAAAGAAGATTCTTTGACAAACAATAAGCCTCAACGTTTGAAAAACATGACTATGATTGCTCTTGGGCAAACAAAAATGGTTGTGCGCCCAATTGCCGGTATACTTCATATTATAGTTTATGTTGGTTTTGTTATTATCAACATTGAAGTTCTTGAGATTGTTTTAGATGGTATTTTTGGTACGCACAGAATGTTTGCTGTGTTAGGACCTGTGTACGATTTCTTAATTGGTTCTTTTGAAGTTCTGGCTTTATTGGTTATTGTAGCGGTAGTTGTTTTCTGGGTTAGAAGGAACATAATTAAATTAAAAAGATTCTTTAATCCAGAAATGGAAGGCTGGCCAAAGAAAGATGGAAACTTAATTCTTTATATTGAGTTAGTTCTTATGATTTTGTTCTTGACAATGAATGGTGCAGATTATCAGTTGCAACAAATGGGTGCGGATCATTATGTTGCAGCTGGCTCGTTTCCAATAAGTAGTATGATTGCTCCTTTATTCGAGAACATGTCAATTACGTCATTAGTATTTATTGAACGTATAGCTTGGTGGTTGCATATTGCCGGTATATTGTTTTTCTTGAATTATTTATATTATTCAAAGCATTTGCATATACTTTTGGCTTTTCCAAATACGTATTATGGAAAGCTAACTCCTAAAGGACAATTTAAGAACTTACAATCTGTAACAGATGAAGTTCGTATGATGATGGACCCAGATGTAGACCCGTACGCAGAACCTTCTGAAGATGCAGCTGTTCCAGATAAGTTTGGGGCATCTGACGTGCAAGATTTAAGCTGGGTGCAATTGTTAAATTCTTACACATGTACCGAATGTGGGCGATGTACAAGTGAATGTCCTGCAAACCAAACCGGAAAAAAATTATCACCACGTAAAATAATGATGGATACACGTGACAGACTTGAAGAAGTAGGTAAAAATATCGATGAAAATAAAGGCGAGTTTAAAGATGATGGTAAGCAGTTACTAAACGATTACATTACCCCAGAAGAACTTTGGGCATGTACCTCTTGTAATGCCTGTGTTCAAGCTTGCCCAATAAGTATTGATCCTTTATCTATTATTATGGATATGAGACAATATTTGGTGATGGAACAATCTGCAGCTCCTACAGATTTGAATAATATGATGGGTAATATCGAAAATAATGGAGCACCTTGGCCATTTAACCAAATGGACCGATTAAATTGGAGTAAAGAATCTTAAAGAAAAATATGGCAAGTGATATAAAAGTGCCTACAATGGCAGAATTTTTTGCATCGGGTACCGTGCCTGAAATTTTGTTCTGGGTAGGTTGTGCAGGTAGTTTTGATGATAGGGCAAAGAAAATAACGAAAGCCTTCGTTAAAATTTTAAATAAGGCAAATGTTTCTTTTGCAGTTCTTGGTACAGAAGAGAGTTGTACTGGTGATCCTGCAAAGCGTGCTGGTAATGAGTTTTTGTTTCAGATGCAGGCTGTGACCAATATTGAGGTATTGAACGCTTATGAGATAAAAAAAATAGTTACGGCATGTCCGCATTGTTTTAATACTATTAAAAATGAATACCCTGGTTTAGGCGGCAGTTATGAAGTAGTTCATCATACCCAGTTTCTTAAAGATTTATTGAACGATGGAAGAATCTCTATGGAAGGAGGAGCTTTTAAAGGTAAGCGTATTACATTCCATGATCCTTGTTATTTAGGAAGGGCAAACGGGGTTTACGAAGCTCCAAGAGATTTAATTAGAAAGTTGGATGCCGAGTTGATTGAAATGAAAAGCTGTAAACAAAGGGGTCTTTGTTGTGGAGCAGGTGGTGCACAGATGTTCAAGGAACCAGAGAAGGGGGATAAGGACGTTAACATTGAGCGCACAGAGCAAGCTTTAGAAACTAAACCAGAGATTATTGCCGCAGGTTGTCCTTTTTGCAATACGATGATTACCGATGGGGTTAAGAACAAAGAAAAAGAAGAAGATGTAGCAGTAATGGATATCGCTGAAATGATAGCAGCTGCTGAGGATTTATAATATTAAAAAAAATAAAGTTTGCTAGTAGAATTTAATACATTACCTGAAACTGCCAGAGTTTGGATTTATCAATGCAACCGTTCATTTTCTGAGACTGAAATGGTAGAAATCAGTTCAGATTTAGATACTTTTCTAACATCATGGACAGCACATGGTAATGACTTAAAAGCGGGGTTTGAGATAAAGTATAAGCGCTTCATTGTCATAGCTCTGGATCAAACTACCCAAGGTGCTACTGGTTGTTCTATAGATGCTTCGGTTCGTTTTATTCAAGAACTTGAAAAAAAATACAATGTTTTGTTACTTGATAAAATGAACGTTTCTTACAAACAGGGTGGGTTTGTAGCCTATAAAAGCTTACTAGATTTCAAAGCTATGGCAAAGAAAAAGGCGATTTCAAAGAACACAATCGTATTCAACAATCTGGTAACCAATAAAATGGAGTATCTTGAGCATTGGGAAGTACCTGCTTCAGAGAGTTGGCACGCACGTTTTCTTTAACATAATTTCTTCTTAAGTATCAGAATTTATTGGGTTTTATCGATGAAATGCAATAATTTCAATCCGTAATAGTTATTTCAGTACATATTATTTATGCGCCATATTTTTATTATTTTTTGTGGGTTATTTTGCTATTCGGGCATATTAGCCCAAAATCCTTTGGTTACCAGTGATAGTCTTGCCCAAAAGGCTTGGGTAGACAATCAATACGCTCAAATGAATCTAGATCAGAAGTTGGGTCAACTTTTTATGGTAAGTGTAGCATCGAATCAAAGCAAACAGTCTACCGATTTAATTAAGAATCTTATTATTGAAGAGAATTTAGGCGGAGTTATTTTTTCTAAAGGCGGTCCAGTTAGGCAAGCCAAACTTACCAATGATTACCAAACAGTATCCAAAGTTCCATTATTGATAGGAATGGATGCGGAGTGGGGTCTTTCTATGCGTTTAGATTCTACGTATGCTTTTCCTTGGAATATGACCTTGGGTGCGATACAAGATAGTTCAATAGTAGAACGAGTGGGTTATCAAATTGGTAAACATGCAAAAAGGTTAGGCGTGCATATTAATTTTGCTCCAGATTTAGATATCAATACAAACCCTAAGAATCCTATTATTGGAAATCGTTCTTTTGGGGAGAATAAAGATAATGTTGTTGCCAAAGGAACTGCTTTTGCAAGAGGAATGGAAAGAGCAGGTGTTCTTGCAAATGGAAAACACTTCCCTGGTCACGGAGATACAGAAGTAGATTCTCATCACAATTTACCGACAATTTCTTTTTCGAGAAAGCGGTTGGATAGTTTAGAACTTTATCCGTTTAGAAAACTATTGAGTTCAGGATTAAGCAGTATAATGGTAGCTCACTTAGAGGTGCCTGCACTAGAGATAAAAAAAGGATTACCTTCTTCATTATCAGAACAGATTATTACAGGAATTTTAAAAGAAGAACTTGGTTATAACGGATTAATATTTACTGACGCACTTAATATGAAGGGTGTATCAACAACAGGTAAAGACGGAAGTGTAGAATTGGCTGCTTTTTTGGCTGGGAACGATATGTTGTTAATGCCTGAAAATATTGTTCGAGCAAAAGAAAAATTAGCTATAGCATATGATGAGGGTAGGTTTTCTGAAGATCGATTGGCATATTCGGTTAAAAAAATATTGATGGCAAAATATAAGGTAGGTTTAAATAAATATATGCCTATTCGATTAGAAAGCTTGTACGACGATTTAAATAGTTTTGAAGATGATATTATTTATGAGCAAGCAATAGAGAATGCGATTACCGTTGTAAAAAATAAACTGGATCTGCTTTCTATTAAAAATTTGGATAACAAAAAGATTGCCTATGTGAAAATGGGTGATTCGAACAATGATGCATTTGTAAAAGGTATAAAGAAATATACGAATGTAACAGTTGTTGATGCAAATGATATCAATACTTTAAAAATAAGGTTAAAAGAGTTTAATCTAGTAATTGTGGGGCATCATATGAGTAATGAGAGTCCGTGGAAATCTTATAAGTTTTCTACTAAAGAACTGAATTGGCTACAACAAATTGGTAATGAAAGAACTTCAAATCTTATACTATGTGTTTTTGCAAAACCTTATGCTTTATCAGATGTTACTACATTTAACAGTATTGATGCGGTAGTAATGGCATATCAGAATAGTGATATAGCACAAGAAAAAACGGCTGAAGTTTTATTTGGAGCTGTAGATGCATCAGGGAAGCTTCCAGTTACCGCTCATCAAGAATTCCCTGTAAATACAGGTGTTCAAGTAAAATCATTAAGTAGATTAGGTTATAGTATACCAGAACGTGTTGGTATGAGTTCTATTGGGCTGAAAAGAATAGATGAGTTAATGAACAATGGGCTGGATAGTTTAATGTTTCCTGGCGCTCAAGTTTTGGTGGCAAGAAAAGGAAAGGTTATTTATCAAAAAGGGTTCGGTAAGCCTACTTACGATTCTAAAGAAAAGATTACCAATGATTATATCTATGATCTAGCTTCTTTAACCAAAATACTGGCTACCCTACCTATGGTAATGAAGATGGAGGAAGAAGGAAGGATCGGACTGAATAATACTTTTGAAGAATTAGTACCTAATTATTCTAATACAGAAATTAAGAATGTTACGGTTTTAAAAGCACTTTCTCATTATGGGCGTTTACCTGCTTGGATTCCTTTTTATATTAGAACATTAGATGAAAACAAGAAGCCATCGAGAGAGTTCTATAGAAGCTCTCCTTTACCAGGTTTCTCAACTAAAGTATATGATAATTTGTATCTGACCGATGCTTATAATGATTCTATTTATAATAGAATCGGTAGGCAAGATTTGAAGTCTAATAGGTATCGTTATAGCGATGTACCTTATTATGTGATGAAAAAAGTTATTGAAGACAGCTACGGTCAGAGATTGAATAACTTAACGAATAATTTTCTTTTCAATAGAATAGGAGCTAACCATACTACATATAATCCGCTGGAAAAGTTTGATAAAAATATGATTGTACCATCTGAAGAAGATGATTATTATAGATACGGTACTGTACAAGGTTATGTACATGATATGGGTGCGGCTATGCAAGGAGGTGTTGGAGGACATGCCGGACTTTTCAGTAACGCAAATGATGTAGCCAAGATAATGCAAATGTATCTTCAAGATGGTTATTATGGTGGTACCAAATTTTTTGATTCAAGAACGGTGAAGAAATTTAACACCTGTTACTTCTGTGAAAATAATGTGCGTAGGGGAGTAGGTTTTGATAAACCACAACTACAACATAGTGGTCCTACTTGTGGTTGTGTATCACGAAAAAGTTTTGGACATAGTGGATTTACCGGTACGTACACTTGGGCAGATCCTGTAGAAGAAATTGTCTATGTATTTTTATCCAACAGAACATATCCTTCTGCATCGAACACACTTTTAGTTAAATCTGGGTTAAGAACAAGAATTCAACAAGCTATATACGATTCAATTCTAAATTAAAAAAGGTAATTTTGTTGCAATGAAAATAGCAATAGTATGTTACCCTACCTTCGGTGGTAGTGGTGTTGTCGCAACAGAATTAGGTATAGCATTGGCTAATAGAGGCCATGAAATTCATTTTATTACTTATAAACAACCTGTTCGTTTAGAGTTGTTGAGTAATAAAATATTCTTTCATGAGGTGCATGTGCCAGAATATCCACTTTTTCATTATCAACCTTATGAACTTGCTTTATCCAGTAAGTTGGTTGATACGATTAAACTACATAAAATTGATTTATTGCATGTACACTATGCCATACCTCATGCATACGCAGGGTATATGGCAAAGAAAATGCTAGAGGAAGAAGGTATTTATATACCGATGATTACAACTTTGCATGGTACCGACATTACATTAGTAGGAAAACATCCTTTTTATAAACCGGCGGTAACCTTTAGTATCAATCAATCAGATGTGGTTACTTCTGTATCTGAGAGTTTAAAACAGGGAACTTTAGAAACTTTTGATATTCATAGAGATATAGAAGTTATTCCTAATTTTATCGATGCTAAAAAATATAGTACATCATATACGGATTGCCAAAGGTCGAATATGGCAACAGAAGAAGAGCGTATTGTTACCCATATCAGTAATTTTAGAAAGGTAAAGCGCATACCTGATGTTATTAAAATATTCAGTAAAATTCAACTGGAAATTCCAGCTAAACTTATAATGGTAGGTGAAGGACCTGAAAAAGCAGGAGCAGAGCGATTATGCGAAGAGCTCGGTATTGCTGATAAAGCTATATTCTTAGGAAACAGTAATGAAATTGATAAGATTTTGTGTTTTTCTGATTTATTTCTTTTACCATCTCAATCAGAAAGTTTCGGACTTGCAGCTTTAGAAGCCATGATAAATAAAGTACCTGTAATATCTAGTAATGCAGGGGGTATACCAGAAGTGAATACAGAAGGTGTTAGCGGATTTTTAAGCGATGTTGGTGATATCAATGATATGGCAGCTAAAGCCATTACTATTTTAAAGAATGATAGTGTTTTAGAAAGTTTTAAACTGAATGCCTTAAAAGAAGCGCAACGTTTTGATATACAAAAAGTGGTTCCGCTTTATGAAGAAGTATATGAAAGAGCTTATAATAGTCGGTTAAAGAATGTTTAAATATTCTATTTGTCTTTTATCGTTAATGGGTATTCAATTGAATTCTTGTAAGAGCATGTCTCAAAGTAATTTGCAAGAAGTAAATAACAATAGTTTGGAGCTCGTTTTAAACGAAAATTATAGTGGTTTTGATCAGGAGGAATATTTTTTAATCAAAAATCAGAAGGAATTAGACGATTTTTATGGGAAAATTAATAGAACTAGAAAGCCTGGATTAACACCTCCATCAATTAATTTTAATTCGGATATGATTCTTGTATGGTGTGGAGATAGTAAAGTATCTAATTTTGCAAGTTTTGAGTTGAACGAGAAAGATGATTTTTTAGAGATTAGTGAGTATAAACCGAAAACTTCTAAAGAAGAAAGCCTATTCATAGTCAGTCCTTTTAGCGTATATAAACTTCCTATAAGTAACAAAAGCTTAAAAATTGTAAAGTAATTAGTCGATAATTCATTTACATTCAACTATCAAACGATTTTATTTGCTGTATGAAGTAATTTTTTGCTAAGCAGCCGACCTATATTTAATTTTACATTTTATAACCCAAATTTATCATTATGAAAACGACTAAAGGTTTTAGTTTATTATTTCTACTGATGTTTTCATCTGTAACTTTTGCGCAAGATGAACTTCAAATAACGGCAAAGGATAGTATTGTACAGAGTTCATGGATTATCGGTGTTGGATTGAACGCAGTAGACGATTCAGGTAATGTTTTTGACGGGCTATTTAATGTTAGTAAAGAATGGAATATTGTTCCATTTCCATCAAGAGTAAGTATTGGAAGGTATTTTAAAAATGGTTTAGGTTTAGAGGCAATTGGAACTTATAACGAGTATAAAGAAGGCAACATTATTGATGCGGAGGTTATTTCTGAAAATATCAGTTATTTTGGTATTGATGGTAGGATTACCTATGATATTAATAAAATAATTGGTGAAACAGGCTGGTTTGATCCATATGTAGGTATTGGAGCTGGTTATACAGATGCGAACAACCAAGGTAGGGGAACATACAATGCAGTTGTAGGTTTTAGAACTTGGTTTTCTGATAGATGGGGACTAGACTTTAGTTCTACAGGAAAATGGGCTATGAGCCAAAGTGAAGGGGCTACGAATCATCTTCAGCATTCAGCCGGAGTTGTATATCAATTCGGGATCGAAAAAGGTCTTTCTAAACGTGGTGAGGAAAAACAAGAATTGTTGGCTGCTATAGAAAAAGAAAAACAACGACAAAGAGATTCAATTAACGAGGTTAACCGCTTAAAAGAAGAATCGCTGTTAGCAGAAAGGCTTAAAAAACAAAAAGAAGCAGACGCCTTAGCTGCTAAAGAAAAAGCAAGAATCGATGCATTAAACAAGAAAAAAGCAGAAATCAAATCAAGAATTGAAAACTTAGGTAATGTTTATTTTGCTTTGAATTCATCGGTTATAAATTCAAGATCGAAGAAAATAATGAATTCTTTGATGTTGATGTTTGAAGAGATTCCTACATTGAAATTGAAGATTACTTCTCATACAGATTCTAGAGGTGCTTCTAAGTATAACGATTGGTTGTCTCAACGAAGGGTAGACAACACGAAAGATTATTTATTATCAATAGGTGTCTCTGAAAATAAGTTGACAACAGAAGCATATGGCGAAAATAAATTATTAAATGAGTGTGATGACAATACCTATTGTCCAGAAGAAAAGCATGCTGTGAATAGACGGTCTGAGTTTGTTGTTCAAGAATTTTAATAATTAACTAATTATTAAAAGCCCGATAAGTGACTATACATTTATCGGGCTTTTTATTTGCTTAAAATTAAACAAAGATATTTCTAGGCTATTTCTGTTTGTTTTATCCTACACTAAAGGTAAATACTTCAGATATAGATTCATTGCCCGAACTATCTTTAGTTACTATTTTCCAATAATATGTTTTTCCAGCTTCTACAGGGATATCATTATATCTAGAACCTATTATGTCTGTATCTAAAATTTCAGGATCTTCAGTTTCACCAAAATAAAGGTCATGACTGACTATATCGTTATCTGGGTCTTCAGATTTCCATATTAGGTTCACCGTTGTACTTGTTTGGGATATTGAAGCACCTGAAACAGGTGAGATTGCAAATGCGGGCAAAGGTGAAAATGAATTAATTTCTGGACCAATATTTAAAAATTCCCAAGTATCACTTTTGCTATTGGATATTCCGGCTATCGACCAAGAATATCGAATATTTCTTTCGAGAATTATAGCCGATTCAGATTCTAAACTTTCATAAGTTATAGTGTCGTTACTTGTAAGATTGATAAGTTGAACACTATATGGACTCAAATTATTATTATTCTTGCTTGCCCATTCAAATACTACTCTACTTTCAGTTTCAGAAACAATTTCACCCTCATTGATTTCTGAATCGTTTTCTGGAAAAAGTAATAAAATATCAAAGCCATCATCAATAGTTTCTAAGCTAGAATACTCTAAAACATCAAAATCAACTCCACAAGAATGAAATGTCATTATTATTAAAATTAGAGTCAATGCTTTTTTCATTTTAGCTCGGTTTGAAATAAAATCTATAATATTATTCTATTGCTGCTTAAATTGTAGAAGTTGTTGTGCCTTAATACATAATAGATTAAGAATATTTAAACTTTCATTATTGTAAAAATAGTTATTTCAATGAAATTTATTGTAAGAGAATTCATAAGTATCAATTACTTTTATTCATAATGTAAACGATTTAAATATTCTTGAAATACAATTGGGACCTTTGTAAAATTCTCTTGAACAGATATTAGTTCTATAGATATGCTGAGTTTAAATAAAAAAGTCGGCAACTAAAATTAGCTACCGACTTTTTAAATTTAATAACTACTTATTATTGTCTTAAAAGAGGAATGATTTGATTTGATCCACCTTTAGAAATACTTAGATAGTAAACACCTTTTGTTTGTCTTCCAATATTAGATAATTCTAGGTTAATATCTGTTTCTAATTGACTTGCTCTGAAAGTTCCCTTTTCGATCTGAACCCCCATAGCATTTGAAACACTGTATTGATAATCACCACCATTGCCTTCTGGTAAATGAACAGATACTTTTCCATCTGTTAGAACAGGGTTTGGAAATGCATAAGCTGTTTTATTGGAAATTGAGCCAACAGAAAAGCTAATATTTTCTTCAGCTACTAAAACCCCAGTACCATTTGTATCAGAATATGCAGACACTTTTAATGTATAAGAACCATTGGAAAGATTAGCTGCGTAGTAATCTCCTTCGATATCACCAAATAATGCATATGGAGCAACATTTTCATATCTTTCTTCGGTTTGTGCTCCTGAAAGTTTAAAATGAACACTTTTTGCTGCCGAAGGTACGTTTGCTCTTATGTTGATCTTTTGAGTTTTCGACGAACTCAAACTTACTCCATTTGATAATGTTCCAATGTTTATATTAGATATTGCATCTATTAAATTAAAAGTTAATGATGGGGTAGGGGTAGAACTTGAACCAACAGTAATGTTAACTGAATCAGAACCAGTCGCACCCTCGTTATCTGTTACTACAACCTCAATATTATAGCCTCCTTCAGTAGATTCTTGAAAAGGATGAGAAGTATAGGTTTCACCATCTGTGTCCACTAAATCGCCATTTACATATACTTGATATTTTACTACCTTTCCGTCAGTGTCATTAGCGGTTAAACCAACAAAAACTTCTTCTTCAATAGAAACAACTTCACCTTCGTTTAATGTAATTATTTGAACAGTAGGAGCTGCATTTCCTGATGTAGGTGGTGGTGGTGGTGGTGATCCTACCACAATATTGACTACTGCAGAATTTGTGTTATTGTCATCATCGGTTACCGTAGCTTTAATTTCATAATTACCAGTGCTAATAGCGCTTATAATATGTGGAGTGTAATTTGCCCCATCCGTGTCAACTAAAACATCATTTATGAAAATTTGATATTTAACTACACTACCATCGGAATCAGAAGCAGTTAAATTTACTGAAACATCAGAACCAGCTGTAAAACTTTGACCATTGGTTAGGTTAGTAATACTTACGGCTGGGTCAGAACTATATGTTGGTGGTGTTGGGTCTGTTCCTGGATTATCATCATTTTCAGCAGTGATAACAACGGTATCTGAGCTAGTTTCTCCAGAGTTATCGGTAATAGTAGCCGTAATAGTGTAATTTCCACTGCTAATGCTCTTAATGGTATGGGGTGTGTAGTTGGCACCATCTGTATCAACAAGAACATTGTTTACAAAAATCTGATGCTTAACCACATCACCATCAGCATCACTTGATGAAACGGCAATAGAAATGTCTGAACCAATTGTTACTTCTTGTCCATTATTTAAGTTAGTAATTTTAACTACCGGTGCTGTATTTGAGGTAGGTGGGGTAGGTTCTGGATCAGGATCTGTGGTTCCGCTTCCAGAAACACTAATATTTACAGTGCTAGTATCAGATTCACCCTTACTGTCTGTTACTTTAGCCGTTATAACATAGCTTCCAGGTTGGATATTACTTATTATATAAGGAGTATAGTTACTACCATCAGTATCTACCAAACTATTATTTATAAAAAGTTCATGTTTAGATATATTTCCGTCCGAATCACTTGATGATAATTGTACAGTAACTGAACTACCACTAGTAATGGTTTGACCATTACTAGGGCTTGTTATATTTACAGATGGACTTTCATTGATCGGTGAAGGTGTTGGCGTAGAAGTGTCACAAGTGGTTACTGATCGAGAAAGACTTTGGGCTTGTGAAGAAGAATAGTTACTTTCTTTATAAAGAACCATTCTATCTATTGTGTGACCTTTTGACCTTCCTGAAACCTGTATGTTGTATACACCAGATTTACTGAAAGTCACATAAATTTCATGACCACTACCATCATTGGTTCTAGTAACCCAGTTCCAATTCACTTGGTTGGTGTATGCTTTAAACCATCCTCCAGCGGTATTTCCTTCAGCTACAGGATATTTTCCTGATCCTCCAGGATATACGATACTATTACCTCTTTTTGCAAAAAAGTTTGAGCCATTAATTTTTAACCAGGAATCATTATGTTCCGTATTTGGAGCAGCATCAGTTGCGATAATGCTAATTTTGCTACGCCAAATAAATCTATATGTACCTGATGAGTTTATTTTTACTTTATAGGTTATCGTCGAATTTCCGGGTGTTCTAAAATAATCTGTACCATTATATGTTAAAGCTGATCCACCAGATGCACCCGATACAGATTTTTTTTGCCAACTTCCAGAAGATTTTGAATCTAATTCTAAAATGGCAATTCCATTCGTTTCTTCAAAATCGGCTCCGTCACATTGAGCGTAAATTAATTCAAAGCAACATGCTTGTAATAATAATAAAAGAGTAATTTTTAATTTCATAATTCATAAATGTTTAGTGAGGTTACTTATAGTTATTTAATAATGATTAATTGTAATTAAAGATTAGATTTTTTTTAAATTATTGTCTATAAAAAATGGGGAAGAGAACTTTTACGACAAACAGCAATCTATTTACGACGAAAGTATCTTTTTGGCCTATCAAATACTAGAATAATTTAAAAAGATCGTTGAAATGCATATGATTTCTATATTTTGAGATTTTCTTTAACGTCCTTTCGTTAAACCGGACAGTTTAAAACTAGAGAAAAAAGGGCGAATAAATGTTTAACTTTAAACAAGTATTTGCTTATGAAATAATCATAGTATTCGGAGTCGCAAATCGTTTTTAGGGAAGGCTACAGAAGCACCGTTCTGATGCTCGTAGAAAATATTAATTTTAGTATAAATTTTGTATCTAAATACTACTGAATGTAATTTAAAGTATTTTAGAATATTGAAGTGAAATATAAAGTTAAGACTATAATTGGATAATGCTACAAATTATACTACATTAAGATTTTTATAGGACATAAAATAATTATCAGGTAGGTATTGTTTTTTTAAATATTGATAAGAATTGTGATGTATATTTAAACCGTTGTCAATTAAAGCAAGTGTTTTCCATCCTAATAATTTAGGAGAAATAAAGTCTTTTCTAAAATTGTCAGCAATATATAGGTAATTATCAACATTAAATGTATTTTGAATAGCTTCAAAGTTATTTATATTAGGTTTTTCAGAACCAATTACTTCAGAAATAACTAATGCATCTACAAATTTTTCAATGCCTAAAGAACTTATTTTATTGGTTTGAGTAATTTTTCGTCCATCTGTAATTATGCCGATAAAACCATTTTTAATTTTAATATTATTTAAAAAATCAAATACACCAGGAAAAGCTTTAATATTTGGAATATGATTTCTATAAATTTTAATTAAATCATCTTTAGGAATTTTAAATTCCTTATTTAAAATGTCAAATACATTTTTTTTGCTTCTATGTAAAGAAAACATCATAGAATAAGTTTTTGGCCAATTGTGTTCATCGATATTAATAGCGATATCTTTAAAAGCTGATTTTAAAAATTCTACTTCATTGTACAATGTATCATCAAGGTCAAACACTATAGCGGTATTAGAATTAACTTTTATATCCATGAACTAAAATTTCATCATCATATCTTATCATCAATAAGTCAGACTCCCAACAATCAAAATTGTCTTCTATTTCTGCATTATTAAAATATTCTTCAATTAACCATTTTTGAAAATTTGCCCCTGCTAAGTATGAAAGTGGATAGCCACCACCAAATCGGGGATTAATCTCTATACCATAAATTTTTCCGTTAGTCTTATGCATAAAAAATTGTGCAGTTAAGCAACCGACAACGCCTTCAACAAAATCTAGTCTTGATTTAATATAAGTAATTAACTCGTTTTTTACAGCTAAAGCCTTGTATACTTCACCATCTCGAACTTCAATTCGTTTTCTCGGAACCACACATTTTAAATTATGTTCTTGATTATAGTATAAATCACATGTATATTCATCAAATTCATCATGATTTAAGTATTCTAAGAACATAAACTTATCATTTGAAAAATGATAATCAATTAAATCTTCTTTTTTTAAAATCTTGTATGTATCAACACTTCTACTACCATCTTCTGGTTTTATGAATAATGGAAGTTTATAATCTTTTTTTGAGTATTCACGAGCAACATTGATATCTCTAGACTTGAAAAATTCATGAATAATTCTTTTATTTCTACATTTTAAAATAAAATCTTCTGAAGAAATAACTGTTTTAATGCCATTGGATTCTAAGAGTTTTTTACTTTTAGCAAGTATTAATAGCTCTGTGTCGATTGTGGGAATTACTAAACTAATATTTTGCTCAATACATTTTTTTATTAAAAAATCTATATAATTAGGGTCATTTAGTTTGAGTACTTTAAAAAATGAGTCTGCCACGTGGCAAGCAGCTGATAGTTCTGGTACAGAATCTGATGCTATAACTTTAGAATTAGGAAATAGTTTTTTTAATTCTTTTTGGAAACCTCGAACTAACGATACTCTTCTTCCTACTGATGTTATTAATATATTCATTTAGTAAAAGTAAGCCCTTAAATTAAAACTTTATCCTTTTTATTTGAAAGAATAATTTTGTTATAAAAACTGTTGGATAAAGTAAGAAAGGTTGGTTAAATATAAAGATCATTAATTTAAATGTAAGGCTTTGGTATAATTTTCCCTCACTTAAATTTTGCATTGGGTATGCTTTAAGAGTACGATATTTATTTAATAATTTTTTGAAAAACGAAAATGTTAAATCAGACTTCATGTAGCGGACTATGGTAAAGAAAACATAGCTTTCCTGTTTTATTTTGATAGTTTTAATTGCATCTTCAGCGCTTTTCGGTAAACGTGCAATTAAATCTTTCATCTTAAAAATTGCATATTCTAAATCTTTAATATGTTTCTCGTAATGTCTTAAGTCCTTTTTAGAAGTAATCGAATTTGGACGTTGTACATATCTGTAAACATCTAATGGTAAAAAAGCAACTTTTGAAGCTTCTTTGAATAAAGACGGTGTAAAATAAGAATCATTTACAAATCTTTTGTCTTCAAAAGTTAACCCTGTATTTTCAAAAAAACTTTTCTTAATTAAATACCACCATACTTCTATACGATAATTTGTATTACTACCTAAGAATTCAACACCATTCTGTATTTTAGAAATTGAGATTTTTTCGATGTCTGCTTTTGAACTTTTTAAATCAAGCTTTTCTGTAACTATTGTTTTGAAGCCTAATATATCTAGATGGTATTTTTCAATAGTATCAATAAGTATTTTTAAAGTATTTCTAGCGATATAATCATCGCCATCTAAAAAATATAGATACTTACCTTTAGCATTTCTTATACCGGTTTTTCTAGCCCCGCCAAGTCCAAGATTATTTTGCTTATGAACAGTTAGATTTGTATGTTTCTTCTCGAAAGAATTGACAATATCAGAACTTTTATCTGAACTTCCATCATCAATCACCAAAATTTCATAAGCGCTTTTGTCCAAGTCTTGGTCAAGAACGCTTTCAAGACAGGTAGCGATATACTTTTCTATGTTGTAAACTGGAACGATAATGCTTAAGAGCATATATTTTTTTATTGTTTATAGGTTTGTTTTCGTATTATGAGTTTTTTAATTCATATATGCCAAATTCACTTTTTAAATTCCTACTTAGCGGTTTTATTCGGTATTTTCCTAACTTTCTAAAAATACCTTTTATAGTTTTTAAGCTGAAAATGCTACCAGAGTTAAGACTTTTAATTTTATCGTTTGACATAAAATGATTTTCTCCGTTGGCCATACTATAAATAGCTCCTGGAAACGGAAAACGAAGAAGTTCTATATTTCCTTCAAAACTTGTTGTTTTGTGTACAAATAATAAATGTGGTACATTTTTAAATATTTTTTTGATTAGTCCAGGTTTAATGATAATACATGTTCCACAAAGAGTATTGAAATTTTCTTTGTTGAGCGATATAAATCTATCACCCTCTCTATAAACATATCCTTTTTTAAAATACCAACCGTTAGTATTTGAACCCTTATGTTTGTCTACAAATTCAACGATTTTATTAGAGATACAATCATCTGCATCTACTACCATTAAATAATCTGGATTATAGTGCTCGCTATGATTAATTCCTGCTAATATTTTCTTGCTTTTATCCTCTTCTTTCAATCCATCGTGTTTAGACTTTTCTGCAGTTGCTAAACTTGGAGGGTCAAAATCTACATGTATATACTCAATGCTCGGATGTTCAAATTTAGTTTCCGGTTTTTCATGGCATGCAACAATGATTTTGAAATTAGAGGATGTTTGGTTTGAAATTGATTTTAAAGTACGTTCAAACAGGTTCGAAAACTGATTCCACGAGCCGGAAACTCTTTGACTTTTAACCGGTATGATGAATACAAGCATATTAATAGATATATTTATTTATGAATAAAATTATTTTATTTCTAAAGAGTGAATTTTTATATTTCGTGTTATTCGATTAACAGCGAAGAATTCTCGATAAGCTTATCAGTCTTATACAGTTCATCGATTATAGTGGAAATATTTTTTTCTAATCCACCTCTATTAAGTATTGCCCATAAATTCTTTCATGTTTTCTTTGCTAGAGGCAGAAACTCCTTCTGTTTTAATAACTTTTTTAACCGTTAACCATAAGATTTTTAAATCGATAATAAACGACATATGAGAAACGTACCAGATATCAAGTTCAAATTTTTTTGACCACCCAATTGCATTTCTTCCATTTACTTGTGCCCAGCCTGTAATACCTGGCTTTACGAGATGTCTTTTTTTTTGTTCAGTATTATATCGTGTCAAATATGATACTAAAAGTGGACGAGGTCCTACTAAGCTCATATCTCCTTTAATGACATTTAGTAATTGAGGAATTTCGTCTAATGAAAGTTTTCGCAAAGTTTTACCAAATTTTGTAGTTCGCTGCCAATCTGGTAAAAGGTTTTTATTCTCATCTTTTTTATCAGCCATGGTTTTAAACTTTATGATACTAAAAATTTTCTCATCTTTTCCAGGTCTTTGCTGATAAAAAAAAGGTTTTCCGTTATTTATATAAAACAACGTTATAGTGATTAATATAAAAACAGGAAGAGCAATAATGAAAATCAAAATTGATATAGAGAAATCAAAGAATCTTTTTATGAAGGGGTATACCATAAGGTAATTATTTTGTAGTATTATAAGAGGCTATCACATTAGCAAATTGTGCGCAAAGAATAGATTTATCATAAGTGCTTTCAGCTAGTTTCCTTGCGTTTTTTCCCATTTCTAAAACTAAAGACGGCTTATTTTTTAATGAGATGATTTTATCGGCAAAGTCCTGTGGGTTTTCAGGGTTTACATAGATACCACATTTGTTTTCTTCTACCAAGGTTTTGGTCCAACCTTTAGAGTTCACTATTATAGGTCTTCCCGCAGATAAAGAATCAAACAACTTGTTTGGAGAATTTGTATATAAAATCGGAATGTTTGCAAAAGTTACCAAAGATATATCACAAAGGTTTACGAACTCAGAAGTATCTTCAATACCAAAACGACCAAGAAAATGCACATTGTCAAGACCCTCATTTTTGCAACGCTCTAATAAAATATCAATCATATATCCATATCCTAAAAATATAAACTCTATATCAGAACGCTCTTTTAGAAGTTGAGCAGTGTCAAGAATATATTCAATACCATTAGATTGCCCCATTGATCCAAAATAAATAATTTTAAATGAGTTCTTTTTTAAATTATGTTTTTCTAAAAGTTGTAGGTTATGTGGTCGAGACCAAAATTGGTCAATTTTAGACATATTTGGAATCATAGTTACCTTTGTAGGTTTTATTCCTGTATCTAAAACACCATTTGTCATACCTGGAGATAGCGCTACTATATGCGTAGCATTTTTGTAAATAATATTCTCTAACCAAATGGCAGTTTTTTTTAAAAAATAATTATTTAAAGCACCCATTTGTATAGGTACTTCTGGCCATAGGTCTCTTACTTCAAATATATAAGGTATTCCTTTCAGTTTTTTGAGAATTAAAGCAGGTACCCCTATAGTTAGTGGCGTAGAAGTAGCAATTACCAAATCTACATCTTTATGTTTCCAAGCTACTTTTGTACTGTTTAGCATAAACTTCGAATAAGCTTTTAGCCTTCCCATAAGGCTCATATTCTGGTTGTAATAGGCATCTAGATAAGTTACATTTATTCCTTCAATATTTTTAACTGTACCATCAGAGACTCTATTTCTGGTACTGGTAACCATAATAATCTCATGACCATTTTTTATTAGCTCTTTACTAATCCAGTAAGAACGAGTGCTTCCTCCTTCTTCAGGAGTATTAAAATATTGATGTATATAAAGAATTTTCATTCGTATTTATTATAGTTGAAAATAGTTGTTAAAGATATTTATTTGAATTTGTAAATTATTGGAACTTTTAAACTCTACAAAATTGTTGCCCAAATTCAATACCTGATTAGCCGTTTTTAATGTAAAACAATAATTCACAAATAATATTCTTAGAAATGCAAATATATAATGAATCCATATTTACAAAGTCTTAATTAAACTTCATATTCATAAATAAAATACTTTTATATAATAATATATTTTATGATTGAATCTAACGGTAAATAGAGATTTAATGTTTTCGTAAACCAAAAGAATATTGCTTTATAAAGTTTGTGATAATTTTAATTAAATATAATCTTAGTTTTTAAAATGTGCCTTAGTTAGAATATGTAGTTTTAAATCAGCTAATTCATTATATATTCATTCATAATAATTTAAACTTTGTATAATAAGGTTATTTACTGCTTCTTCCTTTCAAAAAAAAGTTCATATATATTTTAGGAAAAAAAAGTTTAAACCAACCAAAAAATATAAAAAAGGGAACTCTGTATGGGAAAAATCTTCGCATAAAAAGTATTCTTGAATTAAAAGCTATACCTGTTGGGCTATATAAATGTTTTAAACGCTGTTTAAAAGTCATTAAATGAAAACTATTGTAAAGTCCTTTCGTATCTCTTTCACACAAACCACAATAATTAGGCATTACTAGAACAGGGATATTATTTTTTTTACATTTTAATGTGTAATCGTAATCAGCGATACCGTGTACATATCCAGAAGATAAAATACCAACTTTTTCTACAACACTATTGTCAACATACATAATGTTTGCATTACCCAAATCACATTCTTGAAAGTCACCATTTGGAGTTAAGATCTTAAACTTATATAAAAATCGATTTTTAATTATAGCACCTCCATAGGTTAATTTATCAGATTTTGGGTCTTTTGTAGATCCAATATAGACTCCTTTTTTATCATATTTGTTTTGAGCATACTCATCTGTCAAATTTATTTCATCAAATATATTTTCGGTAATAAATGTATCATCATTTAATAGAAGGTAACCGTCATGTATATGTTTTGCGGCTTCATTCCAAGAATTGATCATGCCGCCTGCCCAAAAGAGGTTTCCGTTTCCTTTTAATAGCACCACTTGTGGAAAAGATTCTTTTATAGCATCAGAGGTACCATCTGTAGAACCATCATCGGTTAAATAAACAGTTATTTCAAGAGGTTTTTTATATGCAATTTTTGCCTTTTGAAGAGATGTTAAGGCCTTTAGTGTTTTATTTTTTCTATTATGACAGGTATACAGAATGGCAATATGATCCATTTAATTATAGGTTTTATAAGATATTTTATCAAACGAAAGAACCTTAGGGTTAGTATAACTTTATAGGTGAAAAACAGAATTAGAGACTATTCGGCGTCGTATTTAAATATGTCGTAACTCTTTTATTGAAATAGTGCTATCAATATATGTTCTGAATCTTTTGAGATGGGGTATAGTTTTAATTGTTTTTTACCATTTTATATTTGAATTTGATGTTGTAAAAAATTACCAAGAGGTATAAAGAATTGAAAACCGAAAATAAAATAAATAAAGTAAATTTACGTTCGTAAACTCAGGATATAATTTTTTAATCCAACATGAAGATATTACATTTAAATTCCTATTACATTGATAATCATTTATACGCTCAATTATACACCGTTCTCAATGCAGATTTAGAGCAACGTGTATACATTCCAATCAAAATGGATCGTGAGCCAGAAAACGAGGTGAAACTTAATCAATTAGAACTTGTTTTTGAAAAAATCATAAAACCATTTCATAAGTATAATTATTTTGGTAAGATTAGAAAGATTTTACATTCAATACGTTCTAAGAGATTTTATGAAGACGTTGATTATATACATGCACATAATCTATTTACAGATGGGGCACTTGCGTACAAACTCAAAAAAAAATACAATATAAATTACATAGTCGCTGTGAGAACAACTGATATTGGGTTACAATATCGTTTAATGTGGCATCGCCGATTTTTAGTTCATCGTGTACTTAAGAATGCTGATCGCGTAGTATTTATATCTAATACCTACCGCGATAAATTATTTGAGATGATGCCTAAATCTTTAATAGAGAAGATTAAGCATAAAGTACAGGTTATACCTAATGGAATTGATGATTTATGGCTGACTAACCTTAAAAAACCAACGACAAAACCTTTAGAGAAAGAAGTGAAGCTTCTGTATGTTGGTCAAATTATTAAACGTAAAAATATACTTTTATTAGTTGAAGCAATTCAGCAGCTAAACGAAAACACTAAACATAGTTTTACGCTAACAATTGTTGGTCCAGAAAGTAGTTCAGAAACCGAATATTATAAACAGTTTCTTGAGTTGACCAACACATTGCCTTGGGTTGATTATAAGGGGAAAATAAAAGCAGGTGAAACGCTTTTACAAGTTTATAGAGACTGTGACATATTTGTTATGCCTTCTAAAAATGAATTATTCGGACTAGTGTATATCGAAGCACTTTCTCAAGGTAAACCCGTGTTGTATGCTAGTGGAGAAGGTATTGACGGTTATTTAAAAGATTATAATGTAGGGCAGGCCGTCGATCCAGATGATTCTAAAAATATTGCGGAAGGAATTAGCGCTATAGTAAATAATTATAAAAATTATACAGACTTTGATGATGTTGTTTTGCCATTTAATTGGAATAATATAGCTAAGGTCTATAAAAAATTATATGTAAAGAATGAATAAAATAGAAAAATTGGTATATGATACGGTGAAAAAAAACCAATATCTAAAAGCAAAAATTAGAAATGTATATCAAACCGTGTTTGACATTTTACCAGATAAAAAGAATTTTTCTAAAAACCCTATACATCTAAAAGAAGGCTATTTTTTTGGATTTCATGATGTTACACCTTTTTCTCATGATGATACTAAAGTATTGGCGAATGAACTTACTATTCCATTTCGAATGCCTGTTGCGCAAGATGACTTGAATTTAGGGTATTTTGAGTTGAAAGATGGTGAACTTGGCGATTTTGTTCAAATAGCAAAGACCAATGCATGGAACTATCATAAGGGCTGTAGATTACAATGGCTAGCAAAAAATAAGGTAATATATAACGATGTAGTTGATTCAGAGATTTTGGTGTCTAGAATATTTGATATTGAAACTAAAGAGGAAACCATAATCCCTTTTCCGATTGATAGTGTTTCAAGTGATGGGCTTTATGCATCTACATTTAATTATGGTCGTTTAGAGCGTTATATGCCTGGGTACGGGTATGCATCTTTCAGTGAAAAAAATCATTATAATAATGAAAAAATGCCTGAAAATACTGGGCTTTTTCTTGGAAATTTAGCGACAGGTAAAAAGAAATTGTTAGTGAGTTTACTTGAACTAACTAAGGTTGGTGAAATGACCTCAGATTATGAGAATGCGTTTCATTATACAACCCATTCATTATTTTCTTCAGATAATAGGTATATTTCTTTTTTACATCGCTGGGTCGATGAATTTGAGACCTTTAATAGGCATTCTAGGTTAGTGTGTTATGATCTTAAAGAAAATAAATGTTATGTTGCACCTACAAATGATATGGTCTCTCACTATGTTTGGAATGTAAAAAACCAAATTATTGCTTACTGTAGAATAGGAGATGTAGATTGCCAAGTACTCTTCAAAGAACCTACACTTCAAGATTACCAAATAGTAGCATACCCTAAATTAAATTCTGATGGTCACCAAAGCTTTATTGACCAAACAACTTTTGTTACAGATACCTACCCAGACAGATCTAGAATGGCCCATCTATACAAAGTTGATGTTACTACAAATAAAGTTGAGCGTTTAGCGAGTTTAAAATCATTTAAAAGCTTTCAGTCACAAACTAAGCGGCATTGGTGCTGTGATCTTCACCCCCGTATGAACCGTAAGGGAAATATGGTTTGTTTTGATTCTATACATACTGGTAAAAGGGCGCTGTGTGTAATGGAGATTAATTAGTATTATTATTTAAGTTAGAGTTTTTATTATAAAGACTATTAATTATTTTTCAATTTTAGACTGTTTTAAATAAGCATTAATCATACCTTGAAAAATACAAAATATAGTAAACAAAAAGAATAGACCTTCCATAATAGGTTCAACAAAAAAGATAAGTATTGAAGAGAGCGAGAAAATAACCATGGTTGTGTTTAGTAATAACGAACTACGATTTTTTCTCGCCGCTTTATATGTATTTCGTAAAGAACGTATGGTGAATATAAGTAATAAAGAAAAAGGTATAAGACCTGCATAACGAGCCACATCTAACCATAAATTATGTGAGTATCTAACACCTTCTCCTTGCCAACCAAAAGGGTATTTAAAAAGATTTTCAAGTGACTGTAGCCATAGTGTAGTTCGCCCACCTGCACTTGAAGTATTATTACTTTCTTGTAACCGAGAGCCAAGAACAGAAAGGTAGTCAGCATTTAAATTTAATGGTATAAACTGGGGGATGAGAATAATAAACAGCCCTAAAAAGAAAATTAACCGGGTGTTTTCTTTTATATTTTGCTTAGGTACAATATAAATTAAACTAAGTATAATTGCAAAAATACAGATCAATAATAAGGTTCTACTTCCTAATCGAAAGACACTGAGTAGCGAAGCTATAAAAATGATACCAGCTAAAAGTTTAAGAAATAAGTGGACGCCTTTTTGTTTTACAAGAAATATTATCGGAATACACATATTAAATGTAAGATAAGCAGCCATTAAAGTTGCTTTTTTTTCTTCCCCGTTCCAAAATAATGGAATATCGCGGCTTAATTGTGCAAAACCACCTTCCATGAGATTCATGAGTATAGAAGTTAAAGCTGAAAAAGAAAAAAGAAAACCAATCGTAAAAAATATTAGCACTAATTGATTGGATTTCATGTTTGGTAGGATTAATTTTTTACCAAGTAAATAAAAGAAACTTGGAAAAAGAGCATATATAAATATAAACTGTACACCACTCTCCAAATAAAAAGCATAAAATAGGGCGTAGCTGACCGAAAAAAAACTTATAAATACAAAGTCACGATCTAAATAACGGATTAATCTTTTTCCATTTAGTATTAATGCTAAAATTAAGATATAACCAAATAGATATCCTTTGCTATAAGGGTCAATTAAATAAAAAATAAATGCAATTATATAAGCAAATCCAACCTGTTTAACATAGGTAATTATATTCATAATCCCATTTTTCTTAAAATGTTTTCTAGTATTTCTGTAATCTTTTTAAAATATACAATTTTGGCTTCCCTTCTATTTAAACTTTTAATGTTGTATATAATTTTACGATAAGCATTTATTTTGTGTGGGTTGGGTTGTTTAATTTGGCAATCATATAAAAATAAGTCTTCTCCGGGTATATTTTCGATAATGTTAGCATCATGAGGTTTTAGTGACCTACCAAAAGATTTTATTATTTTATAATTTAAAACATCATCGGTCAAAATATATCTTGAACTTTCATTTAACATTTTTTTCCCGTAAAGGTTTACAGTGAGGGTCCTTTCTGGTAAATCTAAATATTTGTGTAATTTTTTATTTTCATAAAAAACATCATAGATACTACGGCTTTTTTGAATATTGCTAAAATGAAATTCATTGTTATTACCGAAATCTAAGGGTACTTGAAATGTAGTAGTATCTTTACCAATATGAGTTCCCATATCGCTGAAATTTGTGGTATAAGAATCTCTTGGATACAAAAAATAAGTATCTGTTTCTACAAGGTAGGCGATAAAATATTTTAACCAAGATTTATTGGACCATCTTGTAACATTTGCTGGCAACTTAGAATTTGAAGATAGTCCATCTTGAAGGTTGTACCAACTTGTGAATAATAGCCATTGCTTTTTTGTCCAGGCCTGCCCCCAAGATGACGCAAATTGAAAATACCAATTGTCATAACCATCAATTATTGGGGAAAAATTACTACGACTATGTACATTAAATTGATGAGTGTAGAGCGATATACCTGAAATATAGGGTTTGTCGGTCGCAAATTTTAAAGCAGCTAAAGTATATTCGTAAAAGTTTGGAGAAACAAACAGATCATCTTCTAAAATTATAGCAGACCCATATTTAACTGTATAATCGCCACATTGTAAAATATGCTTTCGTAGACCTAAATTCTCTTTTTGATATACTACTTTTTTTGTTCCGTACGGCCAATTATATGAATTAGCGATATCTACAACCTCTTGGTTATCTTTTGCGTAATCAATACTAATGATGAGGGGTATATTCTTTGAGGAATAAGTTGCGCTACCTATGCTTTGTAACAAACGTTTTAATGAATGTGCCCGGTTATAAGCTACAATGACGATGGCTGGATTAGACATTTCTTGTCATTTTATTTGTTGTTATAAAATTTTCAATATCGTTAAATAAATGTGCATTGTTAGATATCCATTTTTGATTTCGATTCCACCACTTAAATTGTAGTAAAAATATAATTTCTTTTTCTGAGAAACGGTATCTTATATGCTTTGCGGGTACACCTCCTACGATACTATATGGTTCAACATTCGTAGTCACAATAGCACCGGCGGCTACAATTGCCCCATCACCAATTTTTACACCATCTAAAATTCGGACATCGGCACCTATCCAAACATCGTTACCAATAGAAATAGTATATGGCGAACCTTCTGTTATAGGGTTGGCAAAATCATTGAATAACTGATTGTTTGTATAAGTAAAGCCAACTTGCGACCGGTTTGAAAAAAAAGCAGGGTGCGTAGAAACGAATTTCTTTGTGGGATGATTTCCAAATATGGTAATAACTCTTGGACCAATTGAGCTGTACCTTCCTATCTTAGTTTTTGATATTTTAGAATCATTGGCTATATAAGAACCGAAACCTAAAAATGAATTAGTTATTGCAGTATTTTTATTAATAAAATTATGACCTTCCAATATTACAGAGAAACCTAGAAACACAGATTTTCCTAATTTTAATTTAACTTTTCTTTTTTGGTATTTTTTATTAAAATAATTTGCAAACTGCAACGACCAACTCCATTTTAAAACTAGACTTTTTAACCTTTTCATACGTGCATATTTTGGAAACTAAACTTAATTAAAGTCTAAGATTTAATTTTGAATTCCTTTAATTTATGTAATAAAAAATTTAATTCTCTAATTTTTAATAGCCTTATCATGATAAGATAACTCAAGATGCCAACTGCTGGTCCAATTATTAATTTTAAGATACTATTTTCGATAAATAAAATTGTAACAAATACAATCATAGCCATTACAAGACCAGATATAAAAAAAGGAAATATATCTCTTAATTGTTTAAAAGCTCCATAATGCATAAGCTTTCCAGGGTAAAAACTGTTTATGAAGTAGTGAATAGCAGTGGAAAGTAACTCAGCGAATGCAATATAAATAATTCCAAATTTAATGGAAGCCAAAACTAGAATTACTCTAACGGCGATTTTAAAGTATTGTTGTCGCAAAGCAAGATCAGTTCTTCCAATAATATACAGTATATTAACATTAATACCGCACAGTAGTGTAATTAAGCGAGCAACGCAAAAAATTTGCATAATTGGAACAGCCATTATCCATCTTTCAGTAAGTAAAACTCTGATAATCGGATCCGCTAAAATACCCAACCCAAAAAAAAGTGGTACTGTGATAAGAGCATTAATTTTAATTATTTGCTTTACATAACGCACTAATTCGTTCATGTCTTGCTGTACCGTAGCCAAGCCAGGAAGTAACACTCTATCAAGAATTGATCCAACGCTGCTGGAAAAAAAATTAGTGAATTGAGTACCACGAGTGTAATATCCCAGATTTTTGGTAGATAGGTATTTTCCAATAAGTAATGAAGATAAATCACTAACTGCCCGTTCTAATAAAGAAGATACTAGTAAATTTGATCCATAAGAAAACAAACTTTTAAAGGACTTTTTAGAAAAAATTAAAGATGGTCTCCATGAATTAAAAATCCACACCATCGCTACTGTTGTGATTGAGTTAATTAATGTTTGAAAAACTAGTGCCCAAACACCATAGCCATTATAAGCCAAATAGACTGCAATAAGCCCTGAGAATATAGTGGAAGCAAGATTTATTTTGCTAATAGTCTTAAAATCTAAAGTAATTGATATTAAGGTATATGGAACTGTGTAAAGTGCATTTATTATTAATGATATTGCTAAAACTCTTAGAAGCAAGGAGAGTATTTCAATATTATAAAAATCAGCAACTAAAGGGGCTGCTATCCAAAGTATCGTATAAGCCACAATACTTATAATAACATTAAATAGGAAAGCAGTAGAAATATCAGCTTGTGTCCTTTCTTGTTTTTGTATCAGGGCTTTTGTAAATCCACTGTCAATAAAGACTTTGGAGATGGCAATAAAAACCAATAATAGCCCAATAGTTCCATACTCTTCTGGAGTAAGTAGTCTTGCCAAAACAATTCCTAATATAAATTGAATAGCTTGAGTGGATAGTTTATCAATTGCACTCCAAAGAACACCAGAAAACATTTTTTTTCCTAAACTCATTTAGCACAGTTGTAATCTTGTTAAAAAAAGGAGGTATTTGATTAATAATGTTTTCTATCTAAATTTTCATTTAAATACCAGTTATATATTTGAGTAATACCATTTTCTAATTTAACTGTATTCTTCCATCCTAATTTACTTAATTTGCTTACATCTGTAAGTTTTTTTAAAGTACCATCTGGCTTTTTAGTGTTAAAACAAAAACGACCTTTAAATCCTAAATGTTTTTGAATTAGACTTGCTAAGTCTGCAATTGAAATATCTTCTCCTGTTCCAATATTAATATGTGTATTGCGGATTTCTTTAGTGTCTTTAGGAAAAGTGTTTATAAAATTCTGGTGCTGCATTAAAAACACACAGGCATCTGCCATATCTTCTGACCACAAAAATTCGCGCATTGGCTTGCCTGATCCCCAAATTTCTACTTGAACTGTATTTTCAGCTTTTTTCCAGCTTAATCCGTACTTTTCCAAAATTTCTAGTATTACTTTCTTTGAAGAATTGCCATCGATACCTTCAATAGGTAAGCGGTTGAGGTCATTTCTAATGACCTCCCAAAGATTATCTTCCAAGGCTTTTCCTAAGTGAATTTTACGAATTAACGCTGGAAGCACATGCGATTTCTCTAAATCAAAATTATCATTTGGGCCATATAAATTTGTTGGCATAACTGACATAAAGTTGGTACCATATTGTAAGTTATAGCTCTCGCATAATTTGATCCCGGCTATTTTTGCAATTGCATAAGGCTCGTTTGTATACTCTAAGGTATCGGTTAATAAATATTCCTCTTTCATTGGTTGAGGGCAATTTTTGGGATATATACAAGTACTACCTAAAAACAATAATTTTTTTACTTTATGTGCATAAGCCTGGTGGATTACATTGTTCTGTATCATCAAATTTTCGTAAATGAAATCTGCTCTATACTTATTGTTTGCGATAATACCACCTACTTTAGCGGCGGCTAAAAAAACGTAATCTGGTTGCTCTTCTTTAAAGAAAATAGAAACTTTTGTAGAATCTGTCAAATCTAGTTGGCTGTGGGTACGTACAATTAGATTTTGATAGCCTTTCTCTTTTAAATTTTTTATAATAGCACTACCTACTAGCCCTCGATGTCCGGCAACGTATATCTTGGCATTTTTATTCATATATATATATGGAAATTAAATATTAAGAACGATTAATTTCTTTATTAAATTATTTTAAGCTTACTCAAAATAATTTAATATACGGTAGCCTCCATCTTTTAAATACTGATCTTTGTGCATTAATTTTAAATCACTTTGAACCATGTCTTTAACTAGGTCTTTTAGGTCGTATTCAGTTTTCCAGCCTAGTTTTGTTTGTGCTTTGGTAGGGTCACCTATTAATAATTCTACTTCTGTAGGTCTAAAATACTTTGGGTCAACTGCTAAAATTTCTTTTCCTATTTCTAATTGATATTTAGGGTCTGTACAATTTTTTATGTAAGCTTTTTCTTCGACGCCTTTACCTTTAAATTCTAGTTCTATGCCTGCTTCAGCAAAACTCATACGTACAAATTCCCTAACTTTGGTAGTTACACCAGTAGCAATAACCCAATCTTCTGGCTGTTTTGCCTGTAAAATCATCCACATCATTCGAACATAATCTTTTGCATGACCCCAATCTCGTTCAGCATCTAAATTTCCCAGATATAATTTATCCTGTAGTCCAAGTGCGATTCTTGCAGTTGCTCTCGTAATTTTTCTTGTAACAAAAGTTTCTCCACGTATGGGAGATTCATGATTAAATAAAATACCATTACAGGCATACATATTATAGGCTTCTCTATAATTTACTGTAATCCAATATGCATACATTTTTGCAACAGCATATGGGCTTCTGGGGTAAAAAGGTGTAGTTTCCGACTGTGGGACCTCTTGAACCTTCCCGTAAAGTTCTGATGTGGAAGCTTGGTATATTCGTGTTTTTTCTGATAAACCTAATAGTCTTACTGCATCTAAAATACGAAGGGTTCCTATGCCATCTGCATTTGCAGTATATTCAGGCACTTCAAAAGAAACATGAACATGGCTCATGGCGGCTAGGTTGTAAATTTCATCGGGTTGTATTTCTTGAATAAGGCGAATTAGGTTAGTGCTATCGGTCATATCTCCATAATGTAGAATGAAATTTCTATTCTCTACATGTGGGTCTTGATATAAATGATCTATACGATCGGTATTAAATAAAGAAGATCGTCGTTTTAAACCATGAACTTCATAACCTTTCTTTAGTAAAAATTCACTTAAATAGGCTCCATCTTGCCCGGTAACGCCAGTAATCAATGCTTTTTTCATGTTTTTTGGATAATCTAGTATTGTCATTGTAAATTGTATAATCAAAGTGACTTTTATACTATTTACAAAGTATTGCTAACTTGTTTTTTTAAAATTTGTTATTCAACCTAGTTCTATTTTCTTTTGTAAGAACTAGTTTAAAACGAAATTAATCAAAAAATAGTGTTTAAATTTTAATTTTTCACTTACCAATGATTTTTGTAAACGAAAGTGATTGATAAGTGAAATGGTTAAATGTTATGGTATAAAAAAACACCCGTTTTATAAACGAGTGTTATTACTAGGGGTATCCTTTTAGGATGAACAAATAAAATGACTAAAGGTTTGGGATGTTAATTTTATACTAAAAAATCACCTTTATAAATAAAAGGGTCAAGTATATAAATCAACTTCAATTTTTATAAATCGAGCGTGATTATAGGTAGTATCCCTATAGTAAATCGAAAGTAGTAATATAAGTAAATGTTTGTAAAACGACTTTAAGGTTTAAGGTAAATCAAACCCTAGGTTTATACTACTTATTTCACTGAAAATAGTATTAGTATTTAATTTATAATCATAACCTGAAGAAGTTGCCTCAAATATATCAATATTTTCAAAAATACAATTTTCAAATTTGTTTAATGAATTGGGACGATTAACATGAAAAAGTTGATCCATATTTCTAAATTCACAATTCTTGAATTGGTTGTTGTGGGCTATACCTTTCAGGTTCATAAATTCATCAAAATTAACACCAATTTTTGTGTCTTCAGCATAAATATTGATAAAGGAATTATTATTACCTGCATCATTTTTATTTGAATATGAGTTTTCACCATTCCAATCACCGAAAGATATTGCAGACTCTACACTGTAAATATTAATATTTCTTAAAATATTATTATTCGCCCCATTAGCAATTAAAATTCCACCAGTTCTATTTTTACGTTCAATTCGATTATACTCACCCTTTATAATACCGTTTTCAAATAAATTATTCATTGAATCCTCCATTGATATTTCCAAAACTGTGTTATTGATTTCAAATGATTTAAATATGTTGTTTGATGTATCACCTTTGCAAATTATTCCATGCCCATAATGTGAAAGATTCTTATCTCGATAAACAATAATATTTTCAATCGTGTTATAACTAGTTTCGTTTGAAAATAAATAATAATAATCACATGGATTAGTAGAATTATCGGAATATACACTATTATAAGAATGGATTTGATTTGTTCCTTTTCTTACGGAAATACCTTCGGCTCCAGCATTTATAACTATTGAATTTTTTAAAATGACACTATCACCTTCTAATGTTATACCTTTACCATTATAATTCAAAAATGCATCACCAGAATTTTCTTTAGAATGTAATGGGTTGAAATCTCCTATCTCAGTAATAACAATATTGTCGAGAACATTATTGTCACCGTAAGAAAGTAGACCTTTTTCAAAATGTGTGATTTGTATATTTGAAAGATGGATATTTGATTCGTAAATAATGATACCTTCACCGATTCCTTCTTGATTATTTCTATTCCCTTTTATTAGTGGCATATAAGTAGAATCTAAATTGTCACCGTAAGAAAACGTAGAACCTTCTAAACTTGAAATATCGCCAGGAGTTTCTTTGTAACCAATGAAACTAATAGGTTTATCTTCAGTGCCAGGATTTTTAACAATTAAATTTTTATTGCCATAGTTTCCTGCCTTTATATACACAATATCTCCTGCTTTTGCCGCCTTAAAGCCATGTTCAATATCCCAGGCTGAGCTTTCTGCTTTTCCATTATTAGAACTTTTACCCTCAGCGGTTACATAAAAAACATTTGTACCGGTAGTAGGCATTTTATTTTCATTTGTGCTAACGTTAACGGTTACAGTGGCCTCTGCGCTAGTTGTATCTCCTTCTTCATTGGTTTCTTCTGCAACATAAACAAATGTGTCTACAATTTCTTCTTCTTGGTTTTCTTCTGAATTAGTTTCAGAGGAAGATTCATTGTCGACTGAATCGGTTGACTCTACTTCAGGTGGTATGGGGGTATAGGTAAGTGTATTATCTTCATTAATTACCACAGACCCAAATTCTGGGGAAGAGATATTCGTAACCTTTACATTAGTTATATTTTCAAAAGAATCGTTATTAAGAACGTCTAGTATTGTACTTTCGTTATATGTTACGTAATATATATCATTAACAACCAGACTGTTTTTAGCTTGATCTTGGTTATTGGAAACTACGTATTCTGAAAGTAAATCAGCATCTTTACTGCAAGAATAAGAAAGGATTAGCATTAAAAGTAAACAAAAACTTTTAGTAACTGAATTGGAAGTTAAACGCATAAGTAGGTATTTTTAGTGTTTGAATTAAAAAAAATGCGATTCGGGATACAAATATATATTTCCTATTCACTAAATCGTTAAAGGGTGCGTAATTTTCGATGAAATACCCAATGTTATTTAATGATTCATTGAATTAACGAAATATGTCAATAAATATTTTGAAAAAATTAATAAACCCGAACTTAAAATAATATATCTGTAAAAAAATTCTAATACCTATACGTTGAGATGATGGTGAATAGATGTTTATAATGGATGAAATGCATGAAAGAGATAAATTTTAACAAATAATTGTAGGTGATTCGTTTTAAACCTATTGAGAGACCGTCTTTCGCTTCTTAAATATGTTTTATGGGCTAATGTTTTTAGTTTATTAAAAAGTGAATATAGGAATGCCAAGCTGGTAAATAGAATTTAGTTCATAAATCGGAAGTGGAACAATGCTGATTTGACATTTGGTGTTTTTAAAAAGGTTTTGGTGATGTGTTTTAAATATGTGAATTCCATTTTTAATATAGTCTAAGTATCATTTTCCATTCAATAGACTTAGTAGGGTAAAGGTGAATTTTCTATTGTAGTTTTATTGGGATAGCCAGTATAATAAGGCTTTATAGATAGCAAGAGCTTTCTTCAATATTCGAATTTGTAATAGGTTTAACGGAGAATTTTATTGGGTGGAAGATAAAAAGAATAATGTTTCTAATATTTTAAAAAGTTAAGTAGATAAGAAGGGATGTGTATTGTTATTTAAAATATTCTTGTTTTTTATTAATTATATTTCATTGTTTGCCTAGATTGTTTTTTGCTCATTACCGAAATTAAAGTATTGACTTAATAAAATAGTATTATAAATAGATAACGATGAATTTGCGTGACATTTTAAAATAATCGATTTGTTGAGATTATAGATACAATATATTTTTTAAGGTGAATATTGAACTGGTGCTACAACCTAGCATTATAGCCACTTTTTAGTTTACCCTTTATATCGTAAACTAATGTATTTGAATGTTTTAAAGAATCT
>Ga0209344_10001090_pt1 | contig 38056 bp, 34 predicted proteins | sample Cruoilmetagenom6_FD_187293 | JGI IMG/M metagenome (GOLD analysis project Ga0209344, IMG submission 187293) | Oil polluted marine microbial communities from Coal Oil Point, Santa Barbara, California, USA - Santa Barbara Oil Seep Sample 6 (SPAdes)... | ecosystem: Environmental > Aquatic > Marine...
ATATTGGATACAAGTGGCAGAATATGATGGTAAACGTCGGATCAAAGTTGCAATAAGCCGCCGACAAGATATTAACTTAATGGGCCAATATTTAAATGACGACTATGGCTATGATCGCGTTGCTTTAGGGAGTTGCTCGTTAAAGAACTGTTTAATTGCCGAAGGTGGCGCTGATTGTTACTTACGTGTCGGACCAACAGGTGAATGGGATACTGGTGCAAGCCATTGTATTATTGAACAAGCCGGTGGCAGTATTATTGATAGTGAATTTAATCCCTTAACCTATAATCAACGTGAAACGTTAATGCAGCCTGACTTTTTGTCTTTAGGGAGCAAAAATATTCCTTGGCATGATATTATTAAACCACATAGAGCTACACGCTTAATTAAATAACCTTAGGCACTGACATATCTCCCCTGACACTGCTTGTTGAAGTATCATGGGATATTGTGAGTTGCGTACATCAAAAAAATGGAGTGCTCAATGCGCCAAACAACTTTAATTTTAATAACTTTACTGGCGAGTATCATGACGAGTTTACCTGTGTTAGCAGCATGGCAACTCGATAATGAAAAGTCGCAGTTAACCTTTATGTCAGTGAAAAAATCAATGATTGCAGAAAATCATCATTTCTCAACGCTTGCCGGTAATATTGATGAGAAAGCACAGGTTAATATTAATGTCGACTTAGCTAGTGTTAACACTAATATTGTCATTCGTGATGAGCGCATGAAACAATTTGTCTTTGAAAGCAATAAATACGCTTCTGCAACGTTTAGTGCTCAGCTTGATAATACTATGCTTGCAGCCTTAAAAACGGGCGACGTTAAACAGTTAACCGTCGATGGACAAATAGACTTTCATGGCCAACAGCAAGCTGTCAGCATTAATGTCAATGTGATTAAATTGACTGAAAAACAAATGTTAGTGCATACAAGCCAACCATTTTTTATCAAAGCGGAGGCTTTTTCGCTGGTGGCTGGTATTAATAAATTAAAAGAGTTAGCCTCGTTACCGAGCATTGACTATGTTGTACCGGTCAGTTTTTCGGTGACATTTGTTCGCTAAGTTTGTTTTTATTGAATTTATAAAGGTACTGCTTCAGTGCCTTTTTTATTCTATTATTTCTTCACTGCCTTCATTAAATTGCGCTGCGGGAAGAATATTCACCGTTTCATGTAATTCAGAATAAACCAATAGTGCGGAGCCTTGTTTTAGTTGCTGATGAACTTGGCTTATTTTGTCAGTCAGAGAAACATCTTCACTGCCATATTCAGTACCTTCTCTTAGCACAAAGTTCTCGATGATGGCGTTTAAGGTCTCGGTAGGTAATTGATCTAAGGCAATAATCATAAGTATCTCGTGAAAAACTCTGGAATGCGTTGTTCAAGCCAAAATTTAGGCTTGAATGGATTACTACCGCTAATAAAGCCAACATGACCGCCACGGGCACTTATTTCAAAGGTCATCTGCTGCGGTAGCATAGTGATAGCCGTGGTATTTTTATCACATAAAAAAGGATCATCGCTGGCATGAATGATCAAACAGGGTGCGGCGATGTCTTTAAGCACATCTCTGCCACTTGAGCGTTGATAATAGTCATTCGCATCTGCAAAGCCATTGATAGGAGCGGTAATCATTTGATCAAAATCTCGAATTGATCGAATATGTTGTAAACTTTTTATATCAACACTATTCAGCAATTTAGCATCTATTTTTTTTATCGTACTGGCTTTGAGCATATCAACCAGATATTTTTGATAGACGCGAGAAAATCCTTGGTTAATTCGGTCGCAGCAGCTTGATAGGTCAAGTGGAGCACAAATAACACAAGCTGCTTGATAAGTCGTTTGTTTTTGTTCTGCTAAGTATTTTGTTAAAACGTTGCCACCTAATGAAAAGCCGACAATGGCTTTTTTCGCCTCTGGGTAATACTTAGCAAGGTGTTGGCTAAAATAGTCAACATCACAGGTTTGACCGCTATGATAAGATTTTGCCATACGGTTAGGTCGGCCGCTACAGCCACGAAAATGCATCAATACTCCTACCCAACCTTGCGCTTTAATTGCTGATAACATGCCCTTAGCGTAATGGCTATTTTTTGAGCCTTCTAAACCGTGTAAAACCGCAACAATCGGGCGAGTACATGCCGAGTTCACTTTTTCAGTCCAAGCTAAGTCAATAAAGTCACCGTCGGGTAACTCTAAGGTTTCATCGGTTGTAGTAATATTATGATGACGCCTAAAAAATTTAGCGGCAACAGTTTGCAGGTGAGGATTTTTGAGCCACCAAGCAGGGCTGAAAGAGCTTTTGGTAAACATAATGCGGTAATAGTAAATAATACAAAAAGTTATTGTACGTTAAAAGTACGCTAATGCCCATAAGTGCTATTTATACCAAATTGATTAAGTTCTTTCCCACTCAGCGAGAATTAAAAGGCTTAGCGGCACAGGTTCATAGTTCCAGACTGAACCTAAGTACCTACATCCATGCAAGGCATTGATTGAAGATAAGGGTTATTCTCGACAACTGCTCCTGCGTTGTTCTAATGACTTACATCGCTGTGAGCTCCTTGTCAAAATCAATAACGCAGTATGTAAACCTTTTAAACTCGAGCTCTAGGAGCTTTCTCGATATTCACTAACATCGTTAAATTTATTTAATGTAGAGTGACTAAACCGAAACAAATTCGCCTTGTTTTTGCACATCGAGAAGCGTTCTGAATTGGGAAGAAATTTAATCAAATTGGTATTAGTAGAAAAAACGATTTTGTATCAACAAGATGTTTTATGAAGTTAAATTAAACATTTTGTTCAATAGTATCGTTCTATCCGGCCTCGAAATATTGTAATGGCTTATTGTTAGCGCCCAGTTTGCGGCTCGATGACGAGATATTTATCTCGTCACAAGTGCTTATCACTGGTATTTAAGCAACAATATTATTTAGCTGCAGGCAATAAACTACTGCTTATCTTCACTAATGTGCTTTGCAAAGTAATAAATATAAAAGCCACCAATACCTAACAGAACAGCTAAGCCAATAAAAGAAATCAGTACAATAGGGTCGTTGAGTAGCATATCTAAAATGTTCATAACTTACTCCAAAAGATATTAAAATGGTTAATAGGGTAGATAACCATTGTAAATAATAACCCTACTTTATTTGTTGATTTAGATCACTATCATCGTCAGTTTATCTACTGAATCTCTTTGTTATATCGATAAGTTTTTTCATTTAAATCAATATCTCCAAGGCAAAGGGAATAATCAATATGGTTGCTATGGTGTCGGTAATGCGTTGACAGAGTGAATGTTTTGTTGCTTTCATTTTTAGCTCAAAGCAAGGTCTTAATACATTGATGCGTTTAATAACTTCATAGCTGAGTAAGCATGCAATGAAGGTGATTAATATCAAAATAGAGGCCTCTAGCGCAGCACCTAAATTAAACCACGTCACGTATATACCCTACGCGTGCGACATTGACACAGTTAAGTGAGCAGATAGAGGCTAAGGGTTTTTGTCGTATTCATCGCTCGCATGCGATCAATCTAAATTATGTTGAGTCAATCACCCCGTTAAGCTCTGGTGATAGCGAGGTTGAATTAACCAATGGAAAAAGCTTAAATTTATCTCGACGTTATAAAGAAAACTTCAAAGCTCGACTTGTATAACCGAAAAAGTAACCTTACGGGCTGTTAAGTGAAGGTTACTTATTATAGTCATAGCCCCTTGGCTTGCCTTGAAAAAGCGTCAATCTTTGTTGCTTAATATGTATTTGGAGCAAGCAAACATTATATGAAGCGCCTTAATTGCCAACTTTTTCAAGTGCAACATAGCTATAAAGTGAAAGATCAATAGCCCCTAAAGATCTTGGTTTTAAAGAAACCTTCTTAGTTTTAATTCTCGTTGCTCGATGATTTTACGGTGAATGGTGTCAGCTTTTTCTCGTGCAGTTTTAATTTGCTCTACAGATAATTTATACTCGTCCATATCACGACTTTTTTCCGCCGCACGATAGCCATTTTTAGCGGCAATAATATTCCAAATGTATGACATTTCGGTACTTTGAGGAAGCCCTTTACCTTCAAAGTACATTAACGCTAGGTTAAATTGCGCCAAGGCATAGTTTTGATCGGCGGCTTTTTGATACCAGCGCGAGGCTTGTAGGTAATTCCGCTCTATGCCATTGCCGTTGTAGAGCATTACGCCGAGATTAAATTGCGCACGAGGTAGATCTTTATTAGCTGCTTTTTCCATTAAGGCATAAGCAGTTTTTAGATCTTGTTTAGTCACTTCACCTTCGCTATAAAGTAAAGAAAGGTCGAATAAAGCATCAGGATAATTTTGCGCGGCGGCTAAATTAAATAATTCGAGTGCTTTTTTAGCATTTTTAATCACGCCATAACCGTTCAAATAAATTAACCCCATTTGATATTGTGCTGGTGCATATTGCTCAGCAACTAAAGGTTCAAATTCGGCAATCGCTGCTCTAAATTCACCACGGTTTAGCTCATATATGCCTTGATCTAGATCGGCACTGTACGCCGAGCTTTGAGCGAATAGCGCAATACTAAGTGCAAGTAAGATTAATTTTTTCATTATCATGTCCTATAGTCTGATGTTGTCATGATGAGATAGCGTGACAACTTAATATGCTGCGATAATTTAAGTGTAGCAACAAAACGTATTATGCTTGTGACATTATCTCTTCAATTTGTTCTTCAAGCTCAAGCCACTGCATTTCATTTTCTTCTAACGTTTGCTTAAGCTTAGCTTGATGCTTTAGTAGCTCAGTGAGTTTGCTTTTATGCTCTGCTTGATAAACATCACTATTGGCTAATTGAGCTTCAACGTCAGTTAATTCATCTTGTGCTTTTTGTACTATTTTTTCAAACTTATCTGCTTGTTTACGTAGTGGTGAGGCCTTTTTACGTAATTCAGCTTGTTCTTTGCGTTGTTGCTTTTTGTCTATTTGTGGCTCGCTGACAATTTTATTTGCTTTGACTGATTGTTTTTTATCATCATTTAACCATTGTTGATAATCATCAATGTCACCATCAAAATCTGTTACATGGCCATTAGCAACCAAGTAAAACTCATCAACACATGACTCTAATAAATATCTATCATGGGCAATAAGAATGATCGCACCGTCAAAGTCTTGTAAAGCTAACACTAAGGCCTGGCGCATTTCTAAGTCGAGATGGTTAGTGGGTTCATCGAGCAGAAGCAGCTGTGGTTTTTCTAAGACGATAAGTGCTAATACTAAACGCGCTTTCTCGCCACCAGACATAGTGCCAACTTTATCTAATGCTTGGTCGCCACTAAAGCCAAAGCGGCCTAAGAACGATCGAGCTTGTAATTCGGTGATATCAGGCTTTGCACGGGTAATATGTTCAATGGCACTGCTAGGCATATGCAATTGCTCAAGTTGATGTTGCGAAAAATAACCTACTTTTAAATCTTGTGCACAGTAACGCTCACCCTTAAGTAAGGCTAAATCACCGGCCAGTGACTTTATGAGTGTTGATTTACCGGCACCGTTACGGCCCAGTAAACCGATGCGGCTACCGGGGACTAAGGTCATGCCAACGTCTTGTAAAATAATAGCTTCATCATTATAGCCACATTGACTTTCTGTTAATGCTAATAGCGGATAAGGTAGTGTTTCAGGTTGTTCAAAATTGAAGGTAAATTGGCTATCAACATGCGCAGGCGCTAAATCAGGTAGTTTTTGCAAACGTTTTAAACGACTTTGTGCTTGTTTTGCTTTACTGGCTTTGGCACGAAAACGATCAACGAACGAGGTTAAATGGGCAACTTCTTTTTGTTGCTTTTGATATTGTGCATCTTGCTGAGCTAAATGCTCTGCACGTTGGCGTTCAAAGGCACTGTAGTTACCAGAGTATAATTTCGCGGTTTGATGCTCAATATGCAAAATTTGACCAATAACATCATCAAGAAAATCTCGATCATGAGAAATCAACACTAAAGTGCCGGTAAATCTTTTTAACCAACGCTGTAACCAAATAACGGCATCCAAATCTAAATGGTTGGTTGGTTCATCCAATAGCAATAAGTCAGCACGACTGATCAAGGCTTGCGCTAAGTTTAAGCGCATGCGCCAACCACCAGAGAACGATTTTACTGGGTTTGCTAGTTGCTCTTGCATAAAGCCTAAACCGTGTAATAACTCAGCTGAACGAGCCGGTAAGCTGTAACCATTGATGGTATCAATTTGGTTAATAATGGTCGCTTCAAGTGTACCGTTATCATCTTCGCGTGCTTGGGCCAATTTTGCCTCTAGCTGGCGGTATTCAATATCACCATCCATGACATAGTCTAAGGCTGATTGCTCTAGCGCTGGTGTTTCTTGCTTAACGGTGGCAATTTTCCAGCTTGCCGGCATGGATAGGTTACCCAAATCTGGCGGCAAGGTACCAAGTAAGCTAGCGAACAAAGACGATTTTCCACAGCCGTTCGCCCCAACAAGTCCAACCTTATGATTTGGGTGTATGGTAAAACTTGATGATTTTATGAGGTATTTTGCACCTCGGGCTAAACTTAAATCTGTAGCTGTGATCATTTATATTTACTCTTTTTAATGCAAGGCGCTATTGTCGCTTTTCCTTGGGGGGTTGTTCAAGGTAAAATAGAAACACTGAGCAGATATCTTGCTAAAACGAATTAAAAATTACCTAAAATTGAGTAAAACGTGAAAAAACGATTTATAGCTGGGGCAATTTGTCCGAAATGTAAGGCAATGGACACCATGGGATTAACCAAAGAAAATGGTGTAGAGACAGTAACCTGTGTTAGTTGTGGTCACTTAATGTCGCAACCTGAAGAACATGTGGTACAAGAAGTCAGACCGAATGAGCAGGTCATTGGTATTTTCAAACAAGAGTAAACTCGTTAACCGCTAATAACTGAGCAATAGCGTTTTTGAGCTTGTTTGTTTAGCTAGTCTACAAGTGCTGAAAGCTGAATACAGTCAGTGTTTAAGCGTATTTACATGTATTCGCATCGTATTGAACTCGTATCATAAGTCGAACTGAAGTCATATTATCAGTAGCACTAAGCAATCGACATTAATAAACCCTGATATCAAAAACGGTCATATCGAATGCTTGTTAAAGGCTATTAGCGGCCTTTAACTAGCACCTGACATGATAAGTTATTCGGAAAATAACGATACTTTTGAATTTTTCTCTGATAATTCAAAAGTATGTTTATCGCTTTTTCCTTTACGTGTAGCTGTGATGGCCAATGTATCTTCATGCTCACCTTTGCCAAAAAGACTGACTTGATACTCAAGTGCACTGTCTGCTGTAGCTAAAGTAAAACGCCCCATAACGACTAAATGTGACGAAGGCGTTTGAGGTGAATGATGAGAAGTTACAGGTGATAGCATTATGCCTTGTAATGCCAGTGGACCATTTTTATCTTTTAAAGTGATTTTGCTATGCACTGTCTTGATAATTTCCAAGCGATGTAAAGTAAACTCCGCCGCAGAAAGTTTGCCGTCATTATCATCATCAATCGCTGAAAAAGCAGAAACAGGTAACGAAATCACCATATACACCCCATCTTCAGCAACGTTTAATGTGCCTTTTTGTGCGACCATTACGTGAGCATATAAAGCCTGAGAAAATAACGTACTGATTAACATCACTGATGTGGCAAAGGTTGTTAGAGATAATTTCATCTTTAGTTTATTTCTCAATTTAATATTCAATTTCATCAAGTTATTTCCGGTAAATTATAACAATGAGTATTAAGTTCGGACTGATTTGATGTAAAAGTCAGCCCGCTTGCTGCTGTAAAATATTACGCTGATGAGAGTACTTAACAGCAATGACTCTCTTGCTAAACTAGCGAATTATGGTGGTGGCATGCCGCCAGTAACTTCTACTTCACCTTTTACACAGCGTTGAAAGTAAGGATAACTTTCTGTCGCAAAGTAGTGATAAATACCATTAGGGAATTCAGGTGTAACACCAACTCGACCATTACATTCATCTAAATCACCAGAGCCAGCAACATATTGCCAATCTTGTGCGAAGGTGCCCAACGGATATATGTCTTTCGAAGGGCGAGAGCTACTAACGTCACTGATCAGTTGATAACTACCGGTGATCAGCTTAATTGATGATGTCGCATCGCTGGCAATGCTATAGCCATAACGTGCGTAGATAGGAAAACCATCAGCAGCCCAGCCAATAATGGTCATAGTGGTGTCGCTGCCACCTTGTTTAGTGATAAAACCTTCAGGCATGCCATGGTAATGATATGCACCACCTGGTTGAACGTGGGCATTGTTGTCATCAGTACCAAAATTAAAGCTCGTTTGACCTAAGGCTTCGATACTCCAATTACCGCTGTTATCAATCAGGCTACAGTCATTGCCTGAATCATCACAACTTCCTGCCGTACCTGCATCAATTTTTACCCCATTAAGTACGTAGCCTGTTACACCACGAGGACCACCCAAGGTTGTTGCTGTTGTTGACTCAACAGGAGATAACGTTAGGCTATCAGAAACTGTTTGTGACTCAATCGCATTAGGATTATTACTATTTGGAAACTCGCCAACCTCATGATCTGGAACACCATTAGCACTTAGTAAGCGTTCGCTATCAGTACAGCTCCACTGTGTCATGCTGTCTTCAAGCACATAAATTGAATCGTTATATTCGTTATAATTGTAATCACATAAAACATTTGCCGTACTGCCATCAGAAACTTCTGAAACGATAATTTCAACACTATCGACTTCACTGTTTTCTTGATTGTCATTAACCGTTAAATGCACAACATAGCTGCCAACAACATCAGCGATAAAGGTTGGGGCAACATCACTTTCACTTGATAATATAGCTACACTATCGGTGGGAATGGTAGATAAGCTCCAAGAATACCCTAGGGTATCGCCATCTGCATCACTACTTAGCGCACCAGACAGTGTCACTGTGCTATTAATAAATACGTTTTGATCATCGCCAGCATTCGCTATTGGCGCTGTATTTGTGGCTATTGTTTCGCCACTATCGTTGTTACTATCACTGCTACCACCACAAGCGGCTAATGTAGAAAGTAATAACAAGCTTATTAGCGTTGGTTTGGTATGACGATAAGCGCTGAATTTTTGTAGCATGGCTTTTTCCTTTAAGGTTTATCACTAGGACTAGAAACTATAGTTAACTCAAGCTTAAAAGGTCAATGTGCAGGAAATGTGCAAGTAATGTGAAAGTGTTTAAAAAGATTTTAAGGGCAGTTTTTTAACGAAAATTTAGGAAGAAGCTAAGACCTAGCTAATAAGTGAGCGTTATTTTTATTATTAAAAATAACGCAACGTTTTATAGAACCGCTATTTATAAAGCGGCTACCTATAAAACGTTATGATGAATAGGTAGCCGTATTTGTTAAGCACTGGTGTTAATAATAGATTCGCTCGGCTCGATATTAAATTTATCAAAAACTTGGGCCAATATCGCTTGTTTATCTTCATCGCTGAGGTTTTCACTTTGACTAGCTGCCAAGGTTTCTTCTAAAAGTTCAGCTAGATAGTCAGCCATCGAGCTTATTTCATCGCTGCTTTGTTTTGGCGGCGGAGGCGGTGGCGGTCTGCTGCTGTCCGATGCCGCTGCGATATCACCAAGGTTTTTCGCATCAAAACCTGCACTAGACATTGCTTTCTCAAGCGCTGCTCCAGGTTGAATATCTGCTTGTGAAAACATCTCTATAATACTAAGCGCATCTTCTTCGCTTAGCTCATCAGCATTAAATTCCGCTAAGGTATCGGTGATAAAAGTCTGCTGCTCTTCCGTTAAACTTTGCTCCGATCTTGGCGGCGGTGGAGGCATAGACATACCAGAGTTAACATTATTAATCATTGCATTATTCCTTAGTCTTTTTTTTTAGCTGGCGGTTTGTGATCCTTAAATTCTGTTTCACTAATCACACCATTATTATCACTGTCGATATGAGAAAAAATTGTTTTGTGATCACCATGCGGCAATTTTTGTTGTGAAAATTCGTCAAAGTCGATTTCATTATTAGCATTAGTATCCAAAGATGAAAAAGAAGGCGGGGGGCCGGGTCTATCGTTATTACGCTCTTTTGCTTGTGCTTGATTAAATACGACCAATAGCAGCGTGACCGCTATCACCATTGTTGATTGAGTCTTCATCATTTTTGGTTAATCCTTGTGCTAAAACTAAATTCACCACAAGCTTAATAAGGGAAATCGCAAACAATGTGCAAATAAAAAGAAAGTTATTAGCCGCTACTTTTCAGCAGAGAGTTTTATATAGCTCCCTTCGGGCAAGCTGATAAAGGGTCATCTCCGGCGTTATTGATTTCGACAATGGAACAACCATTCTCGGCTCTGGCATCCTGCTTCGCTCTACCTTCACCATCCATGGTTTCGTCTTCAATCAATGCCTTGGTGCTAACCCTTTCTCGACTTGCTGAATCCTGCATCTTCAAGTGGCTTGGGTATAAATGTACTGTTGTAGGAAGGGGCTAAATCAGCAAAGGGGTTAAAGAAAAAAAGAGACTAAATTAAAAAGGGCTAGAGCACCAAGCGGTAACCGGTGCCATAAACAGATTGTACCCAATCTTTGCCATTGCTAATGTCACTGAGCTTTTTGCGTAATTTTTTTATGTGGCTATCAATTGTGCGATTGTTAACGATACGATGATCTGAATACATATTTTGCATCAGTTGTTCGCGGCTAAAAATACGTTCGGGCTTTTCCGCTAAAGGTTTTAGCAGTTGAAACTCAACAGCGGTTAGCGCGACTTCTTGATGATGAAAACTGACCGTAAGGCGATATTCATCCAATGTGATCATATCACTAGGATTTTCAATTGTTTGCGTTCGTCTTAATATCGCTTTAACTCTGGCGACCACTTCACGAGGGCTGAAAGGTTTGCAAATGTAGTCATCAGCGCCTAGCTCTAAGCCTAACAAACGATCTATTTCTTCTACTTTTGCGGTAACCATTAAAATAGGTACGTTAGAGAATTGCCTAATTTCTTTACAGAGATCGATACCATTTTTACCCGGTAGCATAATGTCGAGCAAAATAGCTTTAGGCTGATTGCTTTTAACCCAAGCAATAACGTCATCACCATGATGAATTAAATGAGGGCTAAATTCCGCCATGGTAAAATAATCGGCTAGTAAAGTAGCCAGTTTCATTTCATCTTCTACTATCAATATCGAAGGTGACATTTAATTTCCTTAAGCTAAAGGTAAGGTAATTATTAGCGCTAAACCGCCTAAACTAGAGGCCGTGGCATTAATTTTACCTTGATGTGCGATAACTATATGCTGGCAAATAGATAAACCCAAGCCAAAACCACCGGTTTCACGATTTCTAGAGTCTTCCACGCGATACAGATATTCAAATAAATGCGCTAAGTGTGCTTCATCAACGCCAATACCGTTATCTTCAATGGTTAAGGTTACGGTGCCTTTATCGTTTTCTGTTAATTGTTCGACAGTTTTATCAACCGTTAACGACACTTTAAGCTCGCTTGCACCCGAATACTTAATACAATTATTGATTATATTTTCGAACAATTGATATAAGCGAGTTTTGTCAGCATAAATGTTGGCTTCATCAACGGCTAAATCAAGTAATAGTGTTATGCCGGCATCGGCTAAATAACCACGATATTTTGTTGATTCATTTTGGATTAATGATACTAACTCTTCTGCGTGTTTACGATAACCCATACCACCGATATCAGCACTTGTTAACTGATTTAAATCGTCGATTAACCGTTGCAGGTGCTTAACTTCGTCATGAGCAGAAGCGATATTGCTCAAGGTTAATGGCCTAACTTTATCCAGCATTGCTTCTAATTCACCACGTAAAATAGCGACGGGTGTACGAAGTTCATGAGATATGTTGGCTAGCCAGCGTTTTCGTGCACTTTCATTTTTTGTTAACGTTAAGGCAAGTTCATTAAAATCACGGCTTAATTCACTGAGTTCGTCTTGTCGCTTCAGATCAATAGACTGTTGATAATCGCCTTGAGTTAACTTATGCATGCCACGGGTGATCAGCTTAATCGGTTCAACTATATGACGAGCAAGTGGTAATGTCAGCAAAGCCACTAACAGCATAACAATAAGGGCAATGAGCCATAAATACTTTTGTTGTTGCTCGATAAAATCAACTTCATAACCTTGTGTCAGTTCGTTGCGTTTAGATATAGCAACAAAGCCAATAACTTGATTATTCAACTCTATCGGTGTTTTGGTATATTCTAGCTTCGCCGGGTAACTGCCAGCAATCAATACCTCCTTACTATCGAGTAAAGCATAATGTGCTTCACGTTGAGGCGGAAATGGTGGTCTGTTGTTATTATCTAGAAGGCTTGTTGGCGGTCTACGATCAGCTAAATGTGGCGGTCTATGCGCTGGGTTTTTGAAGCCTTGCTTTCTCGGTGGTCGTGCGTTTTTCTCGATTTCAAAATCATTACCCGCCAATTTTTGATGAATTAACTGACCAAATTTATGATTTTTACCCACCATAGAACGCCAACTATTGTCGATTTCATATTCATCAGCAAGCTTAGACAATACCGGCTTTAAGGTTTCCACTTCTTTGGAAATAACATATTCGATCATGCCTTTATCTATGCTCCACTGCATCAGCGATACCAAAACGGTCACTAATATCAGGCTAAAGCTGAATAAAAACACAAATAACTTATTCTGAATTTTCATTGATAATTACTAATCTCAAAAGTAATAAAAGATGGGACTTCACGCTTGTTTGAAAGCAATGGCATTTTAGTGTAATAACACGCTGCTCTTGATAGTACGTGAACATTACAGTTATATAGCTGCATGTAAAGCCTTAACTATCGTCGTATTTCCCTTTGTTTTAGCATAACAAAACAATGTGCAAAAAATATGGATGAATAAAAAATAATGCTCGTTAAATAACCATAGTGTTTTTTGTCTTAATACTTTTATCTTAATAAATGCAGTGATATTCATTTTAGTTTAGAGGTCTACGTTGAGCTTTTAGACCGGCATTAAATAAGCGTAAATTAAACTCATCATAAACTATTTCACATTTACTCATTGTTTACCCATTTTTTGCACATTGCTTATGTAACCTTTAATGCATCAACTTGAACGGAGGTACTTAAAACTAACTTCGTTCAAATACGCCATTTAAATGCATCATTTAAATACACCACTAAAGAATTAAAGTTAACTAATAGTAGGTTTAATATGTTGAATAACTTGTCTTATCATAAATTTAATCAGACGCTAAAACAGTTGGCTTTACTGTCAACCGTTAGCTTAGCATTTACCTTATCAGGATGCGGTGGTAGTGATAGCACTGACGTAGCTGAAGTGGAAATAGTGGCAGAGGTTCCTTCTGACCCTATCAGTACTGAGATAACAGATACCGATTTTGAAACAACAGATTGGACCGATGCTACACATAGCAAAAGTGCGGAGCCAGACTTTGACGAGGTTTTTGATAATACCCAAGTTAAACGTTTCGACTTTGTTATAACGTCTGAGCGCTGGCAAAGTATGCTTGATGATATGACTGGACTGTATGGAGAATTTGGTCAACGTTCAGCGGGTGCTGGTTTAAGTGATGTTGATGAAGATCCTATTTTTGTCCCCGCTGAGGTCTATTATGACGATAAGCAATGGTATCGAGTTGGCCTTCGTTTTAAAGGTAATTCATCATTACAAACAAGTTGGCAGCAAGGAATACTTAAGCTTTCATTTAAAATGGATTTTGATGAATTCGAAGATGACTATCCACAAATTGATAACCAGCGATTTTATGGCTTTAAAAAATTCAGTTTAAAAAATAATTTCGATGACAGCTCTTTTTTACGTGAAAAGGTTGCTGCTGACGTGTTTAGAGACTCAGGCATGGCAATATCTAATACTGCTTTTTACACACTGTATGTTGATCATGGTAACGGACCGGAATATTTTGGCTTATACACCTTAATAGAAGAAATAGACGATACCGTGCTTGAAACACAGTTTGCTGATGACAATGGTAATTTATACAAGCCAGAAGACAGTGGCGCCGATTTTGTTGACGGTAGTTTTAATGAAGAAAACTTTACCAAGAAAACCAATGAAGACGACGAAGATTGGTCAGATATCATTGCGCTTTTTGATGCCTTGCATGCAGAAACAAGAACCACGGCACCAGATACATGGCGAGAAAACCTTGAAGCGGTTTTTGATGTCGATGTTTTTTTACACTATTTAGCGGTGAATGGCATCATACAAAACTGGGATACCTATGGCCGTATGACACATAACTATTATCTTTATAATAACCCAGAAACAGCAAAGCTAACCTGGATCCCTTGGGATAATAATGAAGCGCTACAAGAGGGTAAAATGTCAGGCGCCCTAGATCTTGATTTTTCTAATCTTGATAGTGTTAGCTGGCCATTAATTGCCAAGCTGTATGCTGATGATGTTTATAGAGCACGCTACAACGAATATGTATTGGCAGCTATAGGCGGCGCTTTTGAAACGAATACGATGCAAGCCGCTTATGACAGTTACGCTGCATTGGTAGCACCTTATGCAACAACAGAGCTATCAGGATATTCATTTTTAAATAGTGAAAGCGATTTCTATCAAGCGATTGAACAGTTAAAAGAACATGCAGAGAGACGTGCACAAGCAGTTGAAACCTATTTAGATAGCCAGTAGTTGTTAATGATTACGTTGTTGTCTTTAGTTTCAATGTAAAGATTAAGCTCAAGTGGTAAAATACCGTTTAGTTGTTGAGTTTAGTTATTAGATAAAGCCTTAACAGTAATGTTAAGGCTTTTTATCAAAGAACTTGTAAAACTAGCATCAGGGTAGCACGCCCCAAGTGGGCGGTATTCACGCCAACATAATATGGGCATTTATAAGTGTAATTACATAAGTAATTGCTTTGTAGCGGTTGGGCATTTTAAATACCAATTATTGATAATAACGTGCTGAAAACTCAAGTAACTGCATGGCGGGTATCGGCTTACTAAAATAGTATCCTTGTATGAAGTCACAATCTAAATCTCGCAGTAATAGTAATTGTTCTTTCGTTTCAACACCCTCAGCAACAACTGTTAATCCTAAACTATGTGACATGGCGATGGTTGCTTTTACTAAGTTGTAATCAGCTTCATTTAACGTGATGCCATTGATAAAGCTGCGATCAATTTTAAGGACATCAAATGGATACTGCCTGAGGTAACTTAATGATGAATAACCAGTACCAAAATCATCCATTGATAACTTTATCCCAAGCTCATTAATTTGCTCTAACGCTTGGTGTATATATGATTGGCCACTCATTAACACCCCTTCAGTAACTTCAAGCTCTAAATATTTACTGCTGATATTGCTCTCGCGTAAGGTGTTTTCTATAAAACTGAGTAATCCCATATCTCTGAATTGACGAGGTGATAAATTAACTGCCATAGTATATTGCTGTTGATCTGCATTTTGCCATTGAGTTAAAAAGTTTAATGCTTGCCTCATAACATATTGACCAATAGGTACAATGAGGCCGGTATGTTCCGCGATTGGAATAAATTCATCTGGGGTTATATGACCGAGTTTAGGATTATACCAACGCAGTAAAGCCTCTGCGCCAATAATATTTTCATTTTTGGCATCAAACTGAGCTTGATAATGTAATTCAAACTCATTACGTTCGAGTGCGCCATGCATTTGTTCTTCAATTTTAAAGCGTCGTTGCATGCTGGTATTCATTTCTTTAGTGAAAAATGAATAGGTATTACGTCCTAGTGCTTTTGCTTGATACATTGCGGTATCGGCATTGCGCAGTAAGTCAGAAGCGCAAGTACCATTCTTAGGATATATAGCAATACCAATACTCATGGTTAATATTAACTCTCGACCACCAATTTTAAACGGCTCTCTAAAAGCTTTAAGTAAATTTTCCGCAATAGCTAAAGCATTATGATGTTCAGTTAGCCCTCTTAGTAAGATAATAAATTCATCACCGCCTAAGCGTCCGACAGTATCTTCTTTGCGTAAGACTTGCTGTAGTCGAGCTGCTGACTCTATCAAGAGTTTATCGCCTATTTCGTGGCCTAATGAATCATTGGCTTTCTTGAAGTCATCTAAATCCAGAAACAGCACCACAGCTTTTTCATTATTTCGCTTTGCTTCAATCAGTATTTGCGATAAGCGATCGAGTGCTAAAAAACGATTTGGTAATAAAGTTAAGCTGTCATAATAGGCTTGATGACGGATCAACTCGGCCGATTTATGTTGCTCGGTAATATCACGAACTATCACCATCACTTGTTTATATTTTGCTAGATGGCTAATTCTTGCCTCAAAGTATCCTAAGCCATGTGGCATAGATAGCTCATATTCAAAACATGTCATTGTTTCTTGTTGTATGGTTTTCCTGATATGACTTTTAAACTGGTTGGCAATTTTTTCAGGTAATACCTCCGTCATATTTTTGCCGATAAATTCATTTGCTGAAATGTAAAGGTTATTTTTGTTATTGGCATGATAATCAAGAATGGTGCCATCAGCTTCCATCAAAAAAAATAAATCAGGAATGGCTTCAAAGATAGTTTCAAGCATATGCTCTTTAAATAGTGCTTGTGCCTGTGCTTGTCTTACATCCGTTAGGTCAATATCAATACAGTACATTTGCTTGTTGTTATATTGATTTGTGAACATGACATGGCTTGAAAAAACCGATATTTCATGACCATTTTTTTTACGTAGCGTGATCTCAGCTGCTGGTATCTCTATGTCTTTTGTTATCCAATTATGGTGTGCATTAACCACTATTTTACGCAATTTTTCAGGGATAATTAGGTCTTCTATTTTCTCCCCTCTCGCTTGCTCTTTACTATAACCATAAAGCAACTCACTGCCTTTATTCCAATAGATCACACGTCGTTGCTCATCATATCCTTGTACAGAAATAGCACGTACTGCATCAAATAGTTGGTGCAGTGGATCATTGATAACATATTGATGAGTTAACATTTTGCAAACTTTACTTGAGCCCATTAAGCGAGATCCAATAATTACATTATGATTACCTTAATAGTAGTCATAAAGAATTAATTTAGCACGGCTGAATTTAATTCCTAGAATTATTATTTTATTTTACAATTGCTTAGGGTTTTCTTGGGCTTGTTGGTATTTTAGCTAATCCATAATTTTTGATTGTTTTTTCATCGCATTATGCGCTAGCAATAAAATATTAACCTTGGTGATATCAGGCTAGCTGATGCTTATAAGCAGACCATAATTGCAAGCATCTTAATCAACTATAGCCTTAAGCAATAATCGTTTTAATCCGCTACTGTGTGATAGGTGTTATTGAACTATTTTGTGCGCTAGCTGCCAGATCGAAACGTAAGGCTTGGCCCGATGGATACCATTTTTTCTCGTAAGCTAAGCAGCCCCAGAGTACGTGAGCTAAGGCTACTTTCTCTTGTTGAGAGTTTAATGTCGTTGGCGTTAATTGATGAGTGCTAGGGCTGTAATTAAAAGCTAAGGGCGCTTTATCTGGGCGTAAAATGGTAACATTGTCATTTTTCATATAAGCAAAGTTATCTGCATATTGCATCATGGCTCTTCCTGCTGCTTGTTTGTTATTCAGATCATGGCCGAGCATTGGCGATATGTTTTCAATACCAATTAATGATAATAAGGTCGGGGCTAAATCGATTTGGCTCACTACTCTTTCGTCAAGGATATTCTCTTTGCCTGAATTGAGAATAATGCCGGGAATATGAAAGTTATTAATCGGCACTAAATCACTGCCAGATGCTCTAGCGTCATGGTCAGCAACAATCAGGAATACGGTATCCTGCCAGTATGCTTGTGTTTTAGCTTTGGCAATAAATTTACCTAAGGCATAATCTGCGTATTGAATAGCTTTATGGCGAGCTAATTCTTTTGCATCGTATTTGTCGAGTTGTGCTTGGGTATAATTGATAGGCGTAATAACAGCTTCTGGAATTTCGAAAGGATCATGATTACTTGATGAAAAAATAAAACTAAAAAAAGGTTTATCTGCACTATGTAGTTTATTGAGCTCTACGTTTGCTTGATTAAATAAATCTTCATCACTGGCGCCCCAAGAGGCAACAAATTTAGGTTTTTCGATATCATCAAAATCGACAATGTCGTTAAAGCCGTTACCTAAAAAGAAACTTTTCATATTATCAAAGTGGCTTTCACCACCATAAATAAATTGGGTGCTATAGTTATTGTCTTTTAATAGACTTGCGATGGTAAAAAAATTCTGTTGAGATTTACCTAACTTAACAACGGCTCTTGCAGGCGTTGGAGTAAAACCTGTAATGACCGCTTCTATTCCTCGCACTGATCGCGTACCTGTGGCGTATAAATTTTTAAAGGCCCAACCGTCATTATTTAATTTATCTATTTCGGGTGTTAATGCTATGCCCCCTAAAGAGGATACAAATTGTGCGCCTAAACTTTCTTCTAAGATGATAACTAGATTTTTCGCTTTGCCTTGATAAACAGGTAAACGTTTATTTAATGACGGTAGATCTGAAAGAATAAACGATTGGGGATCTAGTTGTGTTTCAGTTTGAATAATATCAATGAGGTCTTTCTCATTCATTTTTCCGTATAACTTAGCGGCGTTTTCTTCATCACCAAATTGTTTATAAGCATGCGCAACGCTGTAAATAGAATTAAGCGTTAGTGAATTTATCAATGGATCGGTTGAGAAGTAGACTAATGAAGGATTAATGGGACGATGTCCAGCTGTGCCTCTGGCAAAAGCAAAAAGTACAATAACCAGAAGACAAGAAGAAATAACCGATGGCGCTATTTTACTTTTTCCTACTGGCTGATAACGCTTGAATAGCTTGTGACTTAATTGCCAAAATACTTTACTGGTGAATATCAGTAATGAAATAACAATAATTAGGGTAACTAGGTGGCCATTGAAAAGCATTTTTATGACTTCATTCGGGTAGGCCAGATACTCAATAAATAATCGATTGGGACGAAAGCCATATTCAGTAATAAAAGCAGGTGTTGCTAGTTCAAAAAACAAAACACTAATAAAAATAATCGTAAATATACATTTAAGTAAAGTTAGCCACAGTGCGGATAACTTGTCGTTAAGCATCGCCCAAGGATGTATTAAAGCAGGAATTACTAACAAGTAGCCAATGGTACTTAAGTCAATTCTCAAGCCATTAAACAATAATGTTAGTAAGCTTCCCGTGTTTGTTATTCGTTCAAATTGCCAAAAGCTAAAACCAAGCCTTGAAACAAATAAAGTGATCACTAATATCAAAATGAATAGCAAAAATGGTCGTAGAAGATAAATTATTGAAGTAAGCATTGTCGTTTGGTATTAGTAATGAAACACAATGCTTACTTTAAATAACCAACCTTAAGACTTACTTAAGATAAACTGAAATAAAGCTAATGAGGGGGTTAAAATAATATTATTAGCCATATTATCATGGCGATAACCATACTGATGAGCACAGCAGCCGAGCCTAAATCTTTTGCTAATCCTGACAAGGGATGAATCTCCAATCCTACCCGATCAACCACGGCCTCAATAGCGGTATTGAGCACTTCGGTAAAAATGATAAAGACAATCGCCAGCACAAGTATTAACTGCTCAGTGCTACTAATATCAAAAAGAAAACTAATTGGCACGGATAAACACAGTAAAAGTAACTCTTGTTTAAACGCTGACTCATGTTGATATAACCATTTAAAAGCCCGAAAAGAATTTAATGACGCTAAGTAAATACGTTTTATGCCTTTGGGCTTATCTTTGTTGTTAAACACTAGTTTAAAATCTCCAAATTTTGTGAGTTAACTGTGGTGGTTCGGGCAATTGCCGATAGTGACTTACAGTGAATAAATGAATCTTTATCATTGATATAGGCTCTCGACTGAATTGACATAATACTGAGCAGAGTATCAAAAACATTATCGTGAGTTAGTGGCGCATCCGACATTTGAGCGAGGCAACTTAAACTAAAATCGGTCTGCTGCTTATCATTCCAATAAATCATTGGGATATGTGTTTGCTCTTCCGGGGAAAATGCATAGGGTAGGCCGTGTAAATAAACCCCTTTCTCTCCCAGAGATTCACCGTGATCTGAAATATATAATACTGACGTTTCCATTGCTTGCTCTTCGGCTAATGTTGCCATCTCAGTAATGACTTTTGATAGTACAAAATCAGTATAAGCGATAGTATTATCATAGGTATTTACCAGTTCTTCATGTGTGCAATTTTGAATATCGCTACGTTGACAGTCGGGGGTAAATATTCGCTTATCTTTAGGATAGCGTTTAAAATATGTCGGGCCATGAGAGCCAATCATATGCAGCACTATTAAGGTATTGTCCTGAGTAATATTTTTAAGCTTAGCCCTTAAGGGCTTTAGTAGAGCCTCATCGTAACAATACTCTCCGTCGCATAACGGGTTTGATATATCGGTTGCTATTTGTTCGCTTTTGACACGAGTACAAACCCCTTTGCAGCTGCCATTATTATTACTTATCCACAAAACATCAGCACCTGCCAAACGAATAATATCAACGACATTTTGCTGGGCTGTTGCGATACGCTTGTCATAATTACTCTTATCTAAGCGTGAAAACATACACGGCACTGAAACTGCAGTGGCTGTGCCACAAGAGGTCATATTTGAAAAAGACACAACGCCTTGTTTCTCAGTATATTGATTAGTCTCTTTCGGATAGCCATTGAGTGAAAAACTCATCGCTCGAGCGGTTTCTCCTAATACCATAACAGTAACATGTTTTTTATTATTTCCCCGTATAATCGAAGGGTTAGTGTCTAAGACTTGAAACTTTAATGGTGGATAAAAGTAATGATTCCTTATAAATTTGTAAGAAGAATCTATCATTTTATATGGGATGATATAACCGGCAATATCTTTGTTATTTCGACCGACAGAGGCATAGTTGGAATAGAATACAATGGCCACTAAAAATGCAAATGCGAGGCTGGCACTGAGCAGCTTTACACGGCTAAATAATTCTTGTAAAAATGGTTTGTAGGTCAGCTTTATAGAATAAATTAGCCAACAAGGGATGGCGGCAAAAATAATAAAAAAGCCCAGTGCGTAAAAGTTTACATAGCTTAGAGCTTCCGCTGTATCGGTTTCAAAGGTGTTTTGCACCATACCGTAGTCAAACACAATACCATAAGTAACAGTGGCATAAAATATTAGGGCTGACACTGTCACTGTCAGTATTAATATTGGCTTGGTTATCCATCTAAAAGCAAGCAAGCCATGTAAAAGTAGCATTAAGCTCAAGAGAAAAAACGGCAAAGAAATTAAGAAAAATATATTGTAGTTTTCTAGTGCGGCTATCGCTGTCGATGCTCTGGTGAGAAAGGGTAAATTTAATATTAATGCTAAATAGCTACAAGTAGCGAATAATAACTGATTGGTAGTTAAGGTTTTCTGATTAAAAAACTGCATGACTTTGTTCATTTTTCGTCACTCGAAAACAAGTCTGTGCTTATAACTGTAAGCGCAGCATAGCTGAGTCTGCTATGTGATAACCATAGCTTTACTGGCTTTTCTAGTTTGCTTGTTGCGAGCAGTAAGGTTTTAGCGCGGCGGAGCAGATATATAGCCGTCATCAGTGTATTGGCAAAAATATTATGAAATTTAATGGTCATAAAAACACCTCAAAGTAAGTGTTTCTATGTTATTGAATTAAGCTTAAGATTTGCTTAGCATAAGCTGATAAGTCGCCTAAATTCGCTTGAGAATTAACTTAAGATAGTTAATTAACAGCAACTTTGAATAAGCAAAGTTGCGCAATAATACCAATTTTACTAAGTTTCTGAGTGTGAACAAACTTAATAAACTTGGTATAAGCTATTATCGACTTTGTCAGTGCTGGCTTGCTGGCGATAGTGAGCGGTTGAATACGCAACTCGGGTTAAAGAGCTGTAAAGTTATCATTATTGTGGTGCTTTCATTTGTTAAAGGTATGTTGCTAATGAATATACCTTGTTAATTCGAAAGAGTGTTCACTGTTAATTGTTATATGATGATGGTAAAAGTAAGTTGATTTTTTGAGGTTAAATTTATCTTTATTTCGGCATTAATTTTTTCGCAATAAGATTTAACTATCGCTAGTCCTAAACCATATCGTTGTGAAGAGGTTCTTGATTGATCTTTTTGCCACAAGGGTTCAAAAAATTGCGCTAGATCTTGTTCCGTGTATTGATAAATACTGGTATTTGAAATACTCAATTTTACCTGTTCTGTATCATCATCTACATTGACTAATATACAGATTTGGCTTTTGGCAGGACTGTAATGTAAAGCATTACTGAGCAAATTAGTTAATACGGTTTCAAGTGCAAATTCATTGGTGCGTATGCTTTCAACCTCAGGACTTACTATTAATGAAACATCACGCTTTGTCTTGTTTTCTCGTTGTAAGATAGCATTAATAAAGCTTGCGATAGGAATAGCACTCTTTGTTAGTTCAGCATTATTGGTACTTTTTTGCAGTAATAAAATACTACTAACAATACTTTTAAGTCGTTCTGAAATATTCAAAACATCGGAGGTAAAAGTTGCCGATATTTGTTTTTCATCAGGAAATTTAATGGCGACTTCACTTAAGTTGATCAGCTCAGCAATCGGTGTTTTTAGTTCGTGAGCGATATCAGAACTCATTCTTTTTTCTCTAGCATACAAAATTTTATTTTCACTAAGAAAATGATTAATACCGCCCGCGATAGGCATTAACTCTTCTGGTAAATTATCAGTATTTATAGCATCAATGTCCGAATTGAGATTAATAGATTTTATCTCATCGTTTAGGCTATCAAGTGGCGTTAATCCGCGCTCTACCACTTTATATACGATAAATCGGACAGCAAATACGGTTGAGAGGGAAGATAAAATAAAAATAATATCAACAAACCAAAGTGTTTGATTTAGACTTTCATTACTGACCGCATAAGCTAACATCATAGGTTTTTGTTGTTTGGTAAAAGCGCCGACTGAAGCGGCAAACTCTTTTCTACTATCGCTGTCTATTTGCGGTATAAATTTTGTTGAAATCATTCTACCTGAACGACCATCAGGCAAGGTGATGTTGATAATCTTTGAGCTATGTAGAGCCACCTCAATCAGAGGGAGGTTATTAACGTCAAATAAAGTTAATGTTTTTGAACGCTCGAAAACTTTATTGTCGTACCATAACTGAAAATACTCAGGATCGATTGCACCGGAAAACTCAGGCATAAACTCATCAGCAAAATCAAAATCTATTTTTTTATTATCTTCATTTACTAAGGTAGTTAGTAGATGCAATTTATTACTCATTGCTCTATCAAACTCTTGACTGATCCAGGTATCTACACTGAGATCAGTGGCTAAGAGTATCGATACTAATAATACCGAAACAGAAATAGACAGATAGCGACTTAGCCTTTTTTTAATAGAATACATTAGTTATTTTCCACAAAATACCCAAAACCACGCTTTGTTTTTATCGGTAAATCGTAGCCTAACGCGCGAGTCTTTTTTCGTGTTGTTGATAAGTGTGCTTCAATAGAGTTTTTCGCGACAGCATCATATTGCCCCGCTAAATACTCACTCAGCTTTTCTGGACAAATAACCTTACCTTGATTAGAGAATAAACATTCCACTAGCTTGTATTCGTTAGGGGTTAAGTTAGCGTCTTTGCCATCACAATGTAATTGTTTTAAGTGTAGATCTAAAGAAAATGGTCCAACAGTAATGGTGGTGCTATTAACATTTAAGCTGCCACGTCTCATTAAGCATAATAAGCGTACGTGTAGTTCATCAAAAGAGAACGGCTTAGTGAGGTAGTCATCGGCACCGTTTAATAGGCCTTCTATTTTATCTTCAGTTAAATCCCTCGCAGATAAAATAAGTACACGCATATCTTTATTGGCTTTCCTAATGGCTTTTAAAATAGCGGTACCATCAACTGAAGGCAGCATAAGATCTAAAATGAGTAGTGAGTAATCACCTGCAAGTGCCATACTCAATCCTTCAGAGCCGTCACCGGTATCGTCAACGGTAAAACCAAGGTTAGACAGCCCTATTTTCAGACTTCTTCGAAGCGAAGTTGAATCTTCAATGATCAGTATTTTCAAGGTGAATCCAATAACATTTTCAGCTTAATATCATTAACATAACAAACTAAACTTAAGAATAGCTGATTTTTTGCTGAAAGAATGACGTAACTAAGTAAATTTTTAACATAAGATCTTGAGTAATTAAAGCTAATGTTTAGCGTGGGGTCTTTGATTTAGCCAAGTAAATAGCGCATAGGCCAGAACCGAGTAGCGTTCAGCGATTAGAATTATTTATATTAAGTTAAAAGGGGGCTTGTTAAGGCACTGCCTTTAGTTAAGTAGACAGTGCTTAATTGCGTAACGATTGCTTAATAATGAGGAGGAGGGGGTTCTACTTCGTCTTTACCTTGCTGATCAGGTGTGTTTTCTTTAATTCTATTCGCCAGTAGCGCTAATTGCTGTTTAAGTTCTGCAATTTGTCCTTGATGTATGGTTAACTCACGATTGAGTTGTTCAATGGCGTCATCCTGAAATGCATTTCGGGTTTCAAGCATTTCAATTGCTTGCGTTAATTCATTGCTTGGTTTCACTATTTATTTACCTGCCATAATTCGGCGTATCCTGAAGAGCTTTCAGTAATCACTTGGTTATTATCTCTAAAAGCAACACTATAAACAACAGCTCCGGCAGGTCTAATATCGTCTCGCGGCAAAACTCGCCAACTTGTTAAGCGCTCACCGGTAGCAATAGCCCAAACGCTGACTTTACGAGAAGGTGCGCCGGTTAATAATTTAGTACCATCAGGTGAAAACTGCACAGCACTAAAAACCTCTTGGCGATTGAAATAGTTTAATTTTGAAATTAGCTTACCGGTTTTTAAATCCCAAATATTGGCTGACTTTTTACTGTCAGCGGTAAAGGCGTATCTACCTTTAGCGTCTAGCGCCACCATAGTGACGCGGCTTGGATGATTAAAGCGATAAATAACTTGTCCCGACAAGGTGTCCCATACGTAAGCAACAAAGTCATTAGAGCCAGAGATAGCAATGCGGCCATTAGGCAGCATGTCAACGGCATTAATTTTTTCCTGATGACCTAAAAACTCTAAACGTCGGCCTGTGGCAATCGTGATGTGCTCAACTTTACCGTTACTTTGGCCAATAAGCAGATGCTCACCATTATTTGACACCGCAACATCACGAACAGTTGACTCAGAAATCGACCAAAAGCCTTCAGATTGACCATTCTCGATATTCCATAACGAAAAGTCGTTACGGTTAGCCGTTAAAACATGGCTATTATTATCAGCAATATCGGCAACCAACACTAAATTGTCGGCACTATCTTGTTGTTGAGACCAAGTATATTTCAGCGCGTTGTTATCTAAATCCCATAAACTGATGCCGTGATGGATGGACGAAACGACACTGTATTTTCCGTCATTAGAAATATTAGCCGCGTACGCGCCTTCAATAGCATGCTGCCATCTTTGTTCTGGTGCTTGACCTAGAGGCTGACAACCAGCAAGTAATGCTAATAAAAGCACTATATTGGACTTCAGAAATTTTAAGTTACAGTTCAGCAAAATATTAATACTTTTTTCTTGTGGCATTTATCGTTAGTATAAGCCGCATTGTTTCACAATTCACACATATTTAAATGACTTAGCGGGAATTTCCAACTGAGTAGTAAAACGGAGATGTAAATGAAATTTTTTAAACCGACTTTAGTCGCTATTGCTTTATTGTCAGTCATGGGTTGTCAAGAGTCAGCTAAACAAGAAGAAAAAGCTATTGCACTTGATACAGAAATACAAAAACAAGCCTATGGCCTAGGCGCTTCAATTGGTATGTACATGGAGCGTAACTTAGAAGAGCACGACAAAGTAGGCTTATCGCTAGATAAAGCAATTATCATCCGCGGCTTCACTGATAGCATGGCGGGTAAGTCACAAATTGAAAAAGAAGACATTCAAGCCTTGTTGATGAATCTAGATCAGGCAATGAAAGCGAAGCAAAGAGAGCAAGCCATAGCTAGCGCAGAAGCAAGCTTAGCCGAAGGTCAAAAGTTCTTAGAAGAAAATGCTAAAAAAGATGACGTACAAGTGACTGAATCTGGTATTCAGTACGTAGTATTAAAAGCTGCTGAAGGTGAAAAACCAGTAGCAACTGATACTGTTAAAGTTCATTATAAAGGTACTTTCATAAACGGTGAGCAATTTGATAGCTCGTACGACCGTGACCAACCAGCAGTATTTCCACTTAATGGGGTTATTCCAGGTTGGACTGAAAGCGTACAGTTAATGTCAGTAGGCTCTAAGTATAAATTTACTATTCCTTCAGATCTAGCATACGGCCCTAATGGCAAGCCACCACAGGTCCCGGGTAACTCAGTACTTGAATTTGAAATTGAACTATTAGAAATTGTTAAGCCTGAAGCAGCACCGCAGGTTGGCGATCAATAGAAGATATTTATCTTTAATACTTAAAAAACCAACCGCTTAGGTTGGTTTTTTGCTTTTAAGTATTCGGTTTTACCAACTCAGAACCGCTTACATTAAATTATCAACGTATTCGGCAATTGCTAAACTTGAGGTTAATCCGGGTGAATCAATACCAAATAAATTAATCAACCCCGCTACTCCATGCTTTTTTTTACCTTGAATATCAAAGTCTTTAAAGTCTTCATTGACGGCTTGTAATTTGGGGCGAATACCTGCGTAGTCAGGCTTTAATCTTGTCGTATCTAGCTCAGGAAAATATTTAGTGATGGCATTAACAAATTTCGCTTTTAATGATGGATTAATTTCATAATCAATATCATCTATATATTCGGTATCAGGACCAAATTTAAGCTGTCCTGCGATATCTAATGAAGCATGAATACCTAAGCCATGAGCAGAGGGAATAGGATAGATCAGTTGCTGAAATGGGCTTTTACCATGGTAGCTAAAATAGTGCCCCCGGCAATAGTGTACAATGGGGATATGGTGTGTTGGCATATCTTCAATTGCATGAGCAACGGTTGTTGCATGTAATCCTGCGCTGTTAATCAGCCACTTGCACTGTAGGGTGATATTATCTCTTTGGCTATTTAGGTTAACCTCAAACCCTTGCGAATTGGCTTGTGCCGAAACAAATTGTGTACGGGCAACAAATGTGGCTGCATTATTTTGTGCTTCGGCCAGTAAACTTTGCATATAGCTATGTGTGTCGATAATGCCCGTTGATGGAGAAAGTAAAGCGGATGATGCAGCTAGAGCCGGTGTTGAACATTTGAGTTGTGCTTTACTTTGCCAGATCAAATCATTTACGCCATTGCGCTGTGCCTGTATTTCAATGTTTGCTAAATCAGCCTCTTCTGTCACGCCATTAGCAACCAACAGTTTTCCAACTTTTTGGTGAGGAATATGACGTTGTAGGCAATATTGGTAAAGTTGATGCTTACCTTTGACACATAGCTTTGCTTTTAAGCTATTTTCAGGGTAATAAATACCGGCATGGATCACTTCACTATTGCGGCTACTAGTCTCTTCGCCAAAACTGGCGTTTTTGTCGACTAACAAAACTTGTGAATACTTACGACTTAGCCTAGCTGCGATGGCTAATCCCACAACACCAGCTCCGACCACTATAATATCTACACTATCCATAAATATAATCCTAAAAAACGGCTTGTGAAGGGGATAAATATTTCAGCTCATGTCGCTTGTGCCATATTTATTATCTCAAGCGTATTACGATGAAATAACCCTCTGATAAGTTTTAACCTTATTTGCAGATATATCAATACTCACTTGAGTTAATTACTGATAATGGGAGCGGCATTTACATGATTGTGATGCTGTTTGATCTGTAACAGTGCGATAGGAAGTTGCTGAATTAATGCTTGCGAGCCAAAGTAAATAATCCAATTGATATGGCTAACTAGCGGGAAATATCCTTGCCCCTGAGCGCCAAAAATCCAAAACTTACCTATCAAAGCATCGGCAATCATCGCTAACACTAGCCCAACTGCCACACACCACAAACGAACAGGGATTTTGGTTTGAGTACATGACATTATCAACCAAATAGCTGATAACGCTAAAATGCTCACTAATACTGAATAAGAAGCGGTAATAAAGGTAAAAACACTATTTGTTGTTGGCAAATGCATATCACGGTAGGTGACTAGCGCAACAACTGTGACTAGTAATGTGCTTATCACAAGCCATTTCTTTGAAAGTCCGCTTTTAATGGCCAAGTGAGCAATACCGATAACTAACATTAAATAGCCAGGGAAGAAGAATAGCACCGAGTCAGCTAAATAACTGTGCTTAATAACTTCATCATATTGATAAAAAAGTTGTGGAAAGTTTCTATTAACAATATCGCCAGCCGCGCAAAACAGCAGAGAATATAGACAAATTTTACTGAAACGATAGGCGTTGGCACAATTTTGTTTAGCGATAAAATTACGAATAGTGACAGCGTTTAAAATCAGTAGTGCCATAGTGAGTAATTCTACTATGCCAAAAAGCACTCGCTCAGTGCTACTTTGATTAATAGTAACAATATCTAACATGGCCAGTACGCTTTGCACTAGAGCAAAAAGCCACAAGCAAAACGCTACTTTGCTAAATCGCTTTAAGACAGGACCAGATGTTACATGCATACTCTTACTCGTTGTCTTGAGGTGATTTATCGTCATACCAGGTACTATATTTGTCGACTTGCCATTTCAGCCAATGGTAGAAATAGGCAGTTGCAAGCATGAGTACACCCCCAGCAAGTGCGGGCTCACTTATAAAGCCTAAACAACAAAAAGCAAAACCACTAATGTGACCCATCACTTCAACTCTAGAAGCTGATGCGCTATTAGGTTTAGCTTGTAAAAAATTGAAAAGAAACCAACATTTCAATATAAAAGGTAAACTTTGCCAGTCATCTGATTTTTTATCCATCATAAATTTCTTCCGATTCAAGGTTGAAAGATCAACAGTCCCTTGTCTTATATATTATGTCAGGCAATAAAAAAGCCTTACCGAAGTAAGGCTTGAAATGCTCGCTGTATGGTCTAGTAAACTAGCTTCTTTTTATTTGTTTCTTTATTTTTATTATTGTTTTTCTCTAGCGCGGGACAATTTATAGCAAAGGCTTTTTCTCTGTGCAACAACTTTAATAGAGCATATATTCCACGAATATTTTCGTATAATTGTTTAGGCAATCATCTACTGTCAGGATAATTTACAGTTGTAAATTAGGCAGTTAAGACAAAAGTTAAATTTCTGTAACGACAATTTAGCTAAAAAAGTTAATAAACTGTAAAAAAGTGTTATCTATCAAGTTGTAAGCATTTATTGGCTAATTACTATAATGTGATAAAAAACACATCGACTGGTGTACCACTAGTGTGAGTTTTTGGCGTTATTGCGGTAGTTAGTTGTTCATCAGAGCACAATTTTTTATTGAAATAAATTTCAATAAAATTAAATTTTTTCATAAAAGCACTCTGTTTAATAAGCTTGCTGCTTTATCGAGCAACTTTTTTGCTGGCTAAAAATAGACTTTATATTAAAAAAATGGCTAACAATGCTATCAGTTCGCGGAGATTTGATTTGGAACATAGATCAATAAAATTTGAAGTGATAGAATGCGCGCATATTATTGCGGAGAAAAATTTTCATGACTGAATTAAAGAACGATACTTATTTGCGAGCGCTATTGCGTCAACCTGTTGATTACACTCCTGTTTGGATGATGCGCCAAGCCGGTCGTTATTTACCTGAGTATCGTGAAGTACGTAAAGGTGCTGGCGATTTTATGAGTGTTTGTCGTGATGCTGATTTAGCGTGCGAAGTGACTATTCAACCACTACGTCGATTTCCGCTTGATGCCGCTATTTTGTTTAGCGATATTTTAACTATTCCTGATGCTATGGGCTTAGGGCTTTATTTCGAAACGGGTGAAGGTCCTAAATTTGAGCGCCCTATTACCTGTAAAGCAGATGTTGATAAAATAGGTATTCCTGATCCTGAAGGCGAATTGCAATATGTCATGAATGCCGTTCGTACTATTAAGAAAACACTGAACGGCGATGTTCCGTTAATTGGTTTCTCAGGCAGCCCTTGGACGCTAGCAACGTATATGATTGAAGGTGGTAGCTCAAAAGCTTTCACTAAGATCAAAAAAATGATGTTTGCAGAGCCGCAAACCTTACACCTATTGTTAGATAAATTGGCCGACTCAGTTATTTTATATTTGAATGCTCAGATTGCTGCTGGTGCTCAATCGGTGATGGTATTTGATACTTGGGGTGGTGTTTTGTCGCCACGCGATTATAAAGAGTTTTCATTACAATATATGGCAAAAATTGTTGATGGCTTAACTCGTCATAATGACGGACGCCAAGTGCCGGTAACCTTATTCACTAAAAATGGTGGTATGTGGTTAGAAGATATCGCAGCAACGGGTTGTGATGCTGTCGGTCTTGATTGGACAATTGATATTGAAAATGCCAAAGCTCGTGTTGGTGATAAAGTCGCACTGCAAGGTAATATGGACCCATCTATGTTATACGCACCATTGCCACGTATTGAACAAGAAGTAACAAAAATATTAACCGGATTTGGTGAGGGCGGTACAGGCCATGTATTTAACTTAGGCCATGGTATTCATCCTGATGTTGATCCCGCACATGCCGGACACTTTATTGATTCAGTACACCGTTTAAGTAAACCGTTTCATAAGTAAGTGTAATCGTTACGTCAGTGCTTTAGTCTTACTATAAATCACCGATATTAAATATTAGAGGAGCCTTAGGCTCCTTTTTTATTGGCAAAAATATCATGAGCTTTCTGGCACGGTAAAGCTGTGTTTATGAATTATACCAATCTACTAAGTTTGTTCCCACTCAGTGAAGTTTAAAAGGTTTAGCGGCACAGGTTCACAGTTCCAGACTGAACTTAAATACCTACATCGCTGTAGGCAAGGTATTGATTGAAGATAATGGTTATTCTCGACAACTGCTCCTGCGTTGTTCTAATGACTCACATCCCTGTGAGAACCTTATCGAAATCAATAACGTGGTCTATAAGCCTTTTAAAATCACCCTTGGGAGTTCATCAGTGGTTTGATAACCGCCGATAATTTCCTGCATATAGAATAACTATATTCACAAAATGATCGTTGTTCTCAAACCGCTAGTAAGCGCTGAGAGAGAACAAACTTAATAGGTTTGGTATTAGCCGACTTCATAAAGCTGTCGCTTGAGCAGTTATACTCTACTTTTGCTTATGGTATTAAATATTTATAGCCATCGGGCTCAATCAGCGATAGTTTAGCCACTATTTTATCGCTTAGCGATAAGGTATGCTTGAACTATAAATTGCTTATTGATGGACCTTATAATGACAAAAAATAAAAATATTTTATCTACCTTGATGATTGCTTTATTGCTTAGTGCTTGTGGCAGCAGCTCAAGCGATAAAGAGAAAAGTAACTCGGTCAAAGCTGATGAAGCTATAATGCAAGAAACTAAGAGTAATAATACCCAACAAGAGGTGACGAAACTTGTTGCCACACCTATTAATGCGAGTGATGATTTAAAAGGGCAGACAGTGGAGGACCTGAACAACAAAATAAAAGATGAATTTAGTGGTTGGCAACGTGGTCGTGTACAGTTTTTAAATCTAGAAGGTGGTTTTTACGGCATTATTACCGATTCTGGCAGGAAAATATTACCTTTGAACATGGCGAAAGAATTTGCTCAAAATGGCGCTATTGTTCGTATTAAAGGTAAAGTAAAAAATGTCATGACCATTCAACAATGGGGCACACCTTTTACTATTACTGAAATTGAGTTGATTGAACCGGGTAATAAAGTAAATCATAGTGATATGTAAGCTCTTTTAATCACATCTTTATGACAAGGCTAGTGGCAAGTTAGTGGCTGGGTAAATAGTGTTAAGGTTTTACCACTGTCGCTAACTTGTATTTGGTACAAGTTACGGTATTCTTTTTCGGTTATACCTTTGACTGCCATTTCACTGAGCAGTGCTGCCAATTGTGGCGTAGTGTTACTATGACCAACTACTAGGGCATTCTCTTTTTGTTGTAATAACTGTTGCGCAAACTGCTCTAGCTTTGCTGGTGAATATTGTTTAATCGCCAATTGTTGTTGTTGAGAAAATGGCGTTGCTGTTGCCATGGTACGTTGGTAAGGCGTGCTATAAATATGCTTTATTTGTGCATGCTCAAGTAGGGTTGCTAACTGCTTAGCTCTAAGTTCACCACATTGGCTAAGTTTAGGATCATCTTTGGATACTTGTTTTTCTGCATGTCTGACTAAATACAGGCTATAGCTATCTTCTGCTTGGCTAGGCAAAGCAAAAAATAACAATGCCGCTAGTAAACTATATTTCATAATATTATCAACTTTTGGTGAAGTTAAAATATAAAAGCATGGACAAAGCTATCACTGCTTTGTCGATACATCATCGTGATCAGAAAAGTCGGTTTAAGCCGTTTAATGCTGCTACCCTGAATGCTTCTGCCATGGTTGGGTAATTAAAGGTTGTTTCAACAAAATATTCAATGGTATTGCCACCGTTAGTTTGTTGCATTATTGCTTGACCAATATGAATAATTTCAGCTGCATTTTCACCAAAACAATGTATGCCTAGTATTTCTTTAGTTTCTCGATGAAAAAGAATTTTTAATGAGCCAACCAAGTTATTTGAAATTTGTGCTCTAGCTAAGTGTTTAAATTGCGCACGGCCCACTTCATAGGGAATTTTTGCTTCTGTCAGCTCTTGCTCCGTTTTACCTACTGAGCTGATCTCTGGGATGGTATAAATACCGGTTGGAATATCCACAGTAAGTTTTGTTTTACCTTCACCATCTAGCATAGCGCTGGCACAAATTCGCCCTTGATCAAAGGCTGCGCTAGCCAAGCTTGGGTAACCAATAACATCACCGACAGCAAAAATACCCTCGACTTCTGTTTGATAGGCTTCATTAACTTTTAATTGGCCACGGCCATCAGCTGTTAATCCTGCGTTTTCTAATTTTAAGTCGGCGGTATTACCGGTGCGGCCATTGGCAAATAATAAACAGTCAGCACGCATTTTTTTACCAGATTCTAAATGGACAATAACAGAATCTTTATTAGTTTCAACGCGTTCTATTTGCTCACCATGGCGAATGACTACGCCGTTGTTCCATAAGTGATAGCTTAATGAATCGGACATTTCATCATCTAAAAATGACAGCAGGCGATCACGAGTATTAATTAAATCAACTTTGACGCTTAATCCGCGAAAAATCGATGCGTATTCACTACCAATAACCCCTGCGCCATAGATAATGATATGACGTGGTGAGTGCTCAAGCGATAAAATGCTGTCAGAGTCATAAACTCTAGGATGTGAAAAATCGACATTGTCAGGATGATAAGGACGAGAACCGGTGGCAATCACAACTTGCTTCGCTGTGATGGTATCTATGGTGCCGTCAGTACGTAATACTTGAATCGTGTTGGCGTCAACAAACGATGCTTCACCGTAAAAATGCTCAACTTGATTACGATTATAAAAGCCGCTACGTAAATTAACTTGTTTACGAATAACGGCCGATGCGTGACTTAAAATATCTTGAAAGGTCAGCTGCTTGGCGTTTTGTCCGGCATTAAATAATGGGTTGGAATTGTATTCAATGAGTCGGCTAACCGATTGACGTAACGCTTTTGATGGGATAGTGCCCCAGTGAGTGCAACCGCCACCAACATTATGATAGCGCTCAATAATCGCAACACGCTTATCACGTTTAGCCAGATTCATCGCTGCACCTTCGCCACCAGGGCCTGTGCCTATAATAATAGCGTCGAAATCATAACTTTTAGTAGAGTTTTTTATTTTTTTCGTTTCAGCTTGTGCTTGTTTACTCAACGGTTGACCCTTTAATTCCTGCTTCAAGGATAAAAATTTTAGCAGGAATTAAATCTAAGGTAACTGTTTTTATGCTAGTTTTTCTACCATATTTTGCCAGCTACGTTGTTGTTCAGCTAATCGGCGCTTAATTTCTTGGTACTGAGCCATTACTTCTGAGTTTTCTACATCAGCCATTAATTGGTCGCGCTTGCTGGCGATTAACGCTTTACGCACTTCATAAAACTCATTAATTTTATGAATCAGTTCATCGTATTCATGTTGTAGCCTTTCTAATAATTGCTCAGCGTCAGGATGTGCGGCTATTTTTTCTTTACTACGTAATAAAATCATCGCTAAGCGTGCTTTTTCGATTTTATCTTCAGGTGTTATACGTAATTTGGATGTTAGCTTTAGTGATTCACAGGCCTTGATAAGCCACTTTGTGGGATCGAACTGCCACCAGCGAATCCCGTTACGATAGTCGTTTTCAAAAATATGATGATAGTTATGATAGCCTTCACCAAAAGTAAAGAAGGCTAAAAAACCATTGTCGCGCGCGGTATTTTTTTCTGTGTAAGTTTGTTTGCCCCAAATGTGAGCTAATGAATTAATGAAAAATGTTGTGTGATGGCTTAACACTAAACGTAAAAAACCAATAAGAAGTAAACTGCTAATTACATCGCCATGCCATAAACCAAACAATAAAGGTACGCCCACGTTCATTAAAATCGTTAAGAGTAAATAATGCTTGTGCTGCCAAACGACGATTGCATCTTTTTGTAGATCGCGAACGTTATCGTAATCATTGTATCGTTCTGGTTGAAAGTCTCTAATCATCCAACCGATATGTGAATGCCAGAAACCCATTTTAGCTGAGTAGGGATCAATATGGTTTTTATCGACATGTTTATGGTGAATACGGTGATCTGAAGACCAGTGCAGCGCACTGTTTTGCAAAGCAAATGCACCACCTAAAGCGTAAATCAGTCGTAGTGACCAATGCGCTTGATAAGTTCTATGTGACCAGAGTCTATGATAACCAGCGGTGATCGACATGCCACAATAAATAAAGCAAATAATTGCCACGGTGATTTCTGTGGCATCAAAGCCATGAGTGAACGCACGGTAAGGTACTGCGATTGCAGCAAATAAAAAGGTAATGCTGAATATAAAAACATTTAACCAGATAATAGGTGGTTTTTTCATTTAATTTCCATCTAGAGTTAATCACCGAAATTTTCGGTGTACACATGTACGCTATTTTAACTTTACTCATTGCTGAGTCAAGTGTTCAATGTTGATTTATTAACCCTGATAAAAAATTCAACTTAGTTAGATTCACGTAATTTACTAGTAATATTACCTATTTTCAGTATCATATCAACTCGATATAAAGTGAAAGTCATTACTAGGTGTACGGCTATGAGTGGTATTAGAGCACTGCAGAAAGAAAAAACACGTCGACAATTAATTGATGCAGCCTTAGGGCAGCTCAGCAGTGAACGAAGTTTTTCTAGCCTAAGCTTACGAGAAGTCGCAAAAGAAGCGGGATTAGCGCCGACTTCTTTTTATCGTCATTTTTCTGATATGGATGAACTAGGTCTGACCTTGGTTGATGAAGCCGGCTTAACTTTGCGTCAATTGATGCGACAAGCAAGACAGCGTATTGAAAAAGGCGGTTCAGTCATTCAAATTTCTGTTTTTACTTTTATGGAATTTATTGAGAATAATGGTAATATTTTCCGTTTGCTATTACGTGAACGCTCTGGAACTTCACCCGCTTTTCGCGCGGCGGTTAATCGAGAGATTCGTTATTTTACTTTAGAATTATGTGATTATTTACAACAAGCAAATAAGTTAGACGGAGAGGTCGCTTATCTACAAGCCAATGCTGCCGTTACTATTGTTTTTAGTGCAGGCTCTGACGCACTAGATTGTGACAAGAATGATTTAAAAGAATTAGCACTACGAACAATTAAACAGCTAAGGTTTATTGCTCGCGGTGCTTTTGAATTCGGTTTGCGTAGTGAAATTCGTGGCGAAGCGCGAAGAAGATCTAAAGGCGAGACAAAATAACGCCAGTTTCAATATGATGAGTGTAAGGGAATTGGTCAAACAGCGCGAAGTGTTCGATTTTATGAGTTTTAACTAGCTCAGTTAAGTTTTCACGTAATGTTACTGGGTTACATGAAATGTAAATGATACGTTCAAAACGACTGACTAATTCAACACTATCAGGATCAAGACCCGCTCGCGGTGGATCAACAAGTACAGTTTGATAATTATAACTTGTTAGATCAAAACCTTCTAAACGACGAAATACTCGCTCACCATTCATTGCTTGGCTGAAGTCTTCACTGGCCATTCTCACGATATCAACATTACCAAGATTGTTTGCCGAGATATTAATTTGCGCAGACTTGACTGAGGTTTTCGATATTTCAGTGCCGAGTACACGATCGAAGTTTTCAGCTAATGCGATACTAAAATTACCATTACCACAGTAAAGCTCAATTAAATCACCACCTGTACCGGTTGTTGCTTGTTGAGCCCAAAGTAACATTTTCTCATTTACCTTGGCATTAGGTTGAGTAAAACTATTCTCAACCTGTTGGTAATGAAACTGTTTGTCGCCTACCGTCAAGGTTTCCATGACATAGTCTTTATTTAAGATCACTTTTTGTTTGCGTGCGCGGCCAATAATATCGACAGGGGCAATTACTGATAAACGCACTTTTAACTGTTGCGCTTGCTCAATCCATTGTTCATCCAACTGTTTATGATAAAGCAGGCTGATTAATACCTCGCCGCTTAACGTCGCAAGAAAATCTACTTGAAACAGGCGTTGGCGCAAAATGTCTTTATCTTTTATATCAGCTAATAGTACGGACATAAATTGGTTAATAAGTTCACTGGCAACAGGAAAATCATCAACCCTAAACTTTTGTTTGGTCTCGCTATCAAACATGATGTAATAGAGATCATCACCTTCATGCCAAACTCGAAACTCAGCACGCTGACGATAATTTAATGTTGGCGATGGAAAAATTTCAAATGTTGGCAATTCAAACTCAGCAAAATCTGCTGCAATACTTTGCTGTTTTTCATCAAGTTGTGGTTGATAATTGTCGGGGTGAATGTGGCTAAACATTGAAATACCTTGTTGATAGTGAATATAGCGAACAGATTATGAGGCGAGGATTCTAGCGATTGCGCCATTTTTGTCTAGTAATTAAAAGCTGTATTCTAGAAGAATTAGCTTTTCAAGCATAGCACTTAGTCAAAAATCATAATTATTAATGCGATAATACCGGCTAATGCAGAGTGTATAAAGGTGTTAACAAAGAGCAAAGCTTTACTTTAAATTATGAGTAGACATAAAAAAGCCCACAAATAAGTGGGCTTGTAATCATGAAAGTTTTACTCAGGCTTTATTCAGCAGCTTGCTCTGGTCGCTCTTTTGCTTCGCGTACTTTCAGGGTTCTTTGTTGAAACTCACTATCGTTTAATGATGAAACAGCTTTATCAGCATCAGCTGCTGATATTTCAACAAAACCAAATCCGCGTCTTTTCCCGGTATGTTTATCTTTCATCAATCTTACAGATTGAACTTGACCATATTCGGAAAAAAGTTCTCTAACTGCAGCTTCATTAGCTCTATATGGCAAGTTGCCAACATAGAGTGTAGTGATGCTTGCATCGGCTTCTTCTACATTTGTTTCGGCTTTTCCAACTAGCGGCGCGATAAATGCACAAACAAAAGCGACAACTGCAACGCTTATACTTGTTAGTTCGAATACATTACTGCTAGCTAAAAAATATATAGCAACAGAGAATACTAACGCCACAATTAGCGTTAATGCTTGAGGAGACTTCATAATGGATACCTAATTATTATTTTATAAAAAACTTAAATTGCAATTCTATGTTACCCACCTTTTAGTAATGTGCAACTATAAGTGCAATTTTTATTCAATTTAATCAGGTAAGTATCCTTTATCTATAGTTTG
>Ga0209344_10001091_pt1 | contig 38050 bp, 47 predicted proteins | sample Cruoilmetagenom6_FD_187293 | JGI IMG/M metagenome (GOLD analysis project Ga0209344, IMG submission 187293) | Oil polluted marine microbial communities from Coal Oil Point, Santa Barbara, California, USA - Santa Barbara Oil Seep Sample 6 (SPAdes)... | ecosystem: Environmental > Aquatic > Marine...
GGAAGGCGTCATCGAGGCCATGAAGTTCTTTACCAACGTCAAGACATACTCCCTGCCGTGGCCCAATTGACAAAAGCCACAGATTCTCCCGAAACTGCGGGGCTCACAACCTGAGTCCCGCTTTTTTTGTAGTGTGACGCTCACCGATCGGGATGGTGGGTTTCGCAACCCTGCCGCCCAAGCCTCCAGTGGCGGACCCGCTGGCAAAGTGATATGGGTGGATGCGTCGCGCGAATGTCGGTGCGGGCCTGCGCGAACCGCCGCGCTCCCTCTTGACCCCTCCGGACGACGCCCCTAGACATGCGCAGATTTGCCCGCTCGCTTCATATAACGGAGAGCCACCCATGGCCGATGCAACCCAGTCCCGTCCCACTGCCTGTCTTGCTCTGGCCGATGGTAGCGTTTTTTACGGACGCGGCTTTGGCGCGACTGGCGACACCGTGGCGGAGCTGTGCTTCAACACGGCGATGACCGGGTATCAGGAGATCATGACCGACCCTAGCTATGCTGGGCAGATCGTGACCTTCACCTTCCCGCATATCGGCAATACGGGCGTGAACGTCGATGATGACGAAGCCGCCGATCCGGTGGCCGAGGGCATGGTGGTCAAGTGGGATCCGACCGAACCGAGCAACTGGCGCAGCACCCAAACGCTGGATGACTGGCTGACGCGGCGCGGGCGTATCGCCATCGGCGGTGTCGATACCCGCCGTCTGACCCGCGCGATCCGCCAGCAGGGCGCGCCGCATGCGGCACTGTCACACGATCCGGACGGGAATTTCGACATTGCGGCACTGGTCGAAAAGGCGCGCGGGTTCGCGGGCCTCGAAGGCATGGACCTGGCAAAGGGCGTCACCTGCGCACAATCCTACCGTTGGGATGAGATGCGTTGGGCTTGGCCCGAGGGCTACACGCGCCAGAGCAACGCAAAGCACAAGGTCGTGGCTGTGGACTATGGCGCAAAACGCAACATCCTGCGCTGTCTGGCCAGTGCGGGATGTGATGTGACCGTCCTGCCGGCAACGGCAACGGCTCAGGATGTGCTGGCGCACAAGCCCGATGGCGTGTTCTTGTCCAACGGCCCCGGCGATCCCGCGGCGACGGGCAAATACGCAGTGCCGATGATCCGCGATGTGCTGGCCGCAGACCTGCCGGTCTTTGGCATCTGCCTCGGCCATCAGATGCTTGCGCTGGCGCTGGGGGGGCGTACGGTCAAGATGAACCACGGCCATCACGGCGCCAACCATCCAGTCAAGGACGTGGAGACCGGCAAGGTCGAGATTACGTCGATGAACCACGGTTTCGCGGTGGATGGCCAGAGCCTGCCCGAGGGCGTCATGGAGACGCATGTGTCGCTCTTTGACGGGTCGAACTGCGGGATTCGCATGAAGGACAAGCCGGTGTTTTCGGTGCAGCACCACCCAGAGGCCAGCCCCGGCCCGCAGGACAGCTTTTATCTGTTCGAGCGTTTCGTCGCGTCGATGAGCGCCTGACACGAAGTACGGCCACCCCGGTTACCGGTTTGCCTGTGGCGCAGATGCGGTTGCCGAGACGCCCGAAAATACCCCTGAAATGAAAAAGGCCCGGACAGTGATACTGTCCAGGCCTTTGAATTCATGTGGTCGTGGTGGCCGGATCAGGCAGGCAGTGCTGCCTTGGCCTGATCGACGATTGCCGCGAATGCCGCAGGCTCGTGCACAGCCAGATCGGCCAGAACCTTGCGGTCCACTTCGACACCTGCCAGCGACAGGCCGTTGATGAAGCGGCTGTATGTCAGCGCTTCGTCATGGCTGCGCACAGCGGCGTTGATCCGCTGGATCCACAGGGCGCGGAAGTTGCGCTTGCGGTTCTTGCGGTCGCGGGTCGCGTACTGGTTGGCCTTGTCGACGGCCTGTGTAGCCACCTTGAAGGTGTTCTTGCGACGGCCATAATAGCCTTTTGCGGCCTTGATGACTTTCTTGTGACGGGCGTGGGTAACAACCCCACCTTTGACTCGTGCCATAGTGTGATTCCTCCCCTAGCGCGAATACGGCATCATCGGCTTGATGATTTGCTCATCAGCCTTCGACAACGTGGTGGTTCCGCGCGCGTTGCGGATGAATTTCTTGGTGCGTTTGATCATGCCGTGGCTTTTGCCAGCCTGACCTGCGATCACACGGCCCGAGGCCGAGATCTTGAACCGCTTCTTGCAGCTCGATTTCGTCTTCATCTTGGGCATTTCCGGCTCCTCTTTGAGTTCGGTCGAAAACGCGCGACTCGGCATGCCACATTGGCCGGACGCGCGGGTGAAGTATGGCGTATAAAAGGGGCGCGCCGTTAGTGCAAGGGGGAATGCTGGTGCTCCGCACTGCCGTAGCACCGGCGCGTTTCCCCGCGTGTCCATCCTGCGAGAGCAAATTTATCCAGCGTGGCGTGAAGCCGTCAGCGAATGATTCCGGCGATCACGCGGATAAAGGCGTGGGGGATATCCTCCAGCCGGAACTCGCCTGGGTGCAACTGGATCGCGTAGACCACCAGACAGCCAGCCGCGATCAGCACCACCGCCGCGACACGCGGCGCACGCCCGTCGGAAAAGGCAGAGATGATGGACGGGATGGAAAAGATGGCCAGCACGATGCCGATCACCAGCAACAGGTCGGTTTTCATCGCGGCATCACTCCTCTTGAGGGGGGGCATTCCGCGCCCATACCGCAGGTTAGCCCGGATCGGTCGCGTAGATCAAACTTTCCTGACAGGGGGCGACGCGCAGGATGTTGGTTGTGCCCGGCACGTTGAATGGGACGCCGGCCGTGACCACGATCTGATCCAGCGTTGTGGCATAGCCCTGCGCGCGGGCGGCACGCGCGGCGTTAATCACCGCCGCCTTGAACCGGCTCAACTCTTCGGTCATCACCGTGTTCACGCCCCAGGTCAGCGCCAGCCGCCGGGCCGTACCCATCACCGAAGTCATCGCGATGATCGGCACGCGCGGACGTTCGCGCGCGGTCAGCAGCGCGGTCGTGCCGGATTGTGTGAAGCAGCAGATCGCCTTGATATCCGTCGTCTCGGCGATTTCGCGGGCGGCGGCCACGATGCCGTCGGCAACCGTCGTGCGCGTTGCAGTACGCGAAGCCTCGATGATCTGGGTGTAGGTCGGATCGCTTTCGACCTCGCGGGCGACGTTGTCCATCGTTGTGACCGCCTCGATTGGATAACTGCCCGCGGCTGATTCGGCCGACAGCATGATCGCGTCGGCGCCTTCGTAGATGGCGGTGGCCACATCGCTGACCTCGGCGCGGGTGGGGACCGGTGCGGTGATCATCGATTCCAGCATCTGGGTGGCCACGATGACCGGCTTGGCTGCGGCACGACATGCGCGGACCAGACGTTTCTGGATTGGCGGCACGTTCTGCACCGGCAGTTCCACGCCCAGATCGCCGCGTGCCACCATGATGCCGTCAGATGCAGCGAGGATGCTGGCGAACCGCGTCACGGCCGATGGCTTTTCGATCTTGCTGAGGATTGCGGCGCGTCCGCGCGCCAGTTCGCGCGCCTCTTCCACGTCTTCGGGCCGCTGCACAAAGCTGAGCGCGAGCCAGTCGACGCCCAGTTCGCAGACGAATTCCAGGTCCTTGCGGTCTTTCTCTGACAGTGCTGCCAAGGGCAGCTCGACGTCCGGCACGTTGACGCCCTTGCGGTTCGAGATGGTGCCGCCCACCATCACCTCGCAATTGGCGTGATCGGCGCCGCAGGACGTGACGCGCAGACGAATCTTGCCGTCATTGACCAGCAGTGACGCGCCCTCGCGCAGGGCCGCGAAAATCTCGGGATGGGGCAGGCAGACACGGGAGACATCGCCCTCGGCCTCGTCCAGATCAAGACGGAAGGACGCGCCCGCTTCCAGATCGACTTCATTTGCGGCAAAGGTGCCAACGCGCAGCTTTGGCCCTTGGAGGTCAGCAAGAATCGCGATCGGGCTGTTCAGGTCTTTTTCGATCTGGCGAATGATCCGGTGCTTTTCACGGATCGATTCATGCTCGCCATGGCTCATGTTCAGCCGGAACACGTCTGCGCCTGCCTCGTGCAGGGCGCGGATCGTATCGTAATCCTCTGACGCGGGGCCGAGTGTGGCCACGATCTTGACGTTGCGGTGCCGCCTCATGCTTTGGTGTCCTTCTGGTCGTTTTTCGTTTGGTACCGTTATCGCTAACGGTGTGCCAGTGGTTTGTTGCGCTGTTCGCGCTTACAGCCTAGATGGTTACCTAAGGAAGTGACACCCGAATGACTTATTATCCCTTCGAGATTATCGGCGCGGACCGGCCTGCGCGCTGGCTGGTGACTTGTGATCACGCGGCCAATACGGTGCCGGATTTCGTGAGCGGCGGCGACCTGGGCGTCGCGCCCGAGGACATGGCGCGCCATATCGCCTATGACATCGGCGCCGCAGGCCTCGCGCGCGCATTGGCCGAGGCGCTGGATGCGACCGCGATCCTCAGCAATTTCTCGCGGCTTGTGATCGACCCCAACCGGGGCGAGGATGACCCGACACTGTTGATGAAGCTCTATGACGGCACCATCATCCCCGGCAATCGTTACGCCGACGAGGCCGAGCGCGAAGCGCGGCTGAACGCGCTCTACCGGCCCTACCACACCGCGTTGGCCGAGCTTTGCGCCCGGCGCGCCGATACGGTGGTCGTGTCGGTTCACAGCTTTACGCCGCAGTTCAAGGGCCGCGCGCCGCGCCCGTGGCATGTGGGCCTGCTTTATGCCGCCGATAGGCGGTTGGCCGAGCCGTTTCTGGAGCTTTTGAAGGCAGAGCCGGACCTGTGTGTTGGCGACAATCAGCCCTATTCGGGGCATTTGCCCGGCGACAGCATCGCGCGCCACGCGATTGCCTATGAACGGCCCAACATCCTGATCGAGCTGCGCAACGACCTCATAGCGACCGAAGCCGAACAGGTGGCATGGGCACAGCGTCTGGCGCCAATGATGGTGCAGGCTGCCGAGATCGCTAATGTTTGATTCAATCCGGAGACTGCCATGCCCCATGTGATAATCGATCACTCCGCCGACATCGGCGATACCACGACGCTGGATGCGCTGTGCGAGGCGGTGTTTCAGGCGCTGGCTGCCCATTTCGCGATCCCGCACCCCGCGGCACTGAAAGTTCGCACACTGGCGGCGGGCGCACAGCGTCTGGGCACCGAACCGCAAAGTTACGCCCATGCCACGCTGTTGCTGTTGCCGGGCCGGTCGGCCGAGGTGAAGGCCGATCTGGCGCGGGTGGTCCTGGACGTTCTGGCGGCGGCGTTGCCGGATGTGGGCAGCCTGTCGGTCAATCTGGCCGAACTCGACGCTGCCTATGTCAAACGGGTTCTGTAAAGCACGCGCCACCCGCCCTATATTGATGGGAACATATGGCCGACCGAGGAGAAGACCCATGGATGATCAGACCCGTATCGAGTTGGAAGCTGCTGCCTTCCGGGCCCTGCGCACGCACCTGATGGAAAAACGCACCGATGTTCAGAACATCGACATGATGAACCTCGCCGGGTTCTGCCGCAACTGTCTGAGCCGCTGGTATCAGGAAGCAGCAAATGAGCGCGGCATCGAGATGGGTAAGGACGAGGCGCGCGAGATTTTTTACGGCATGACGATGGACGAATGGAAATCGAATTATCAGACCGAGGCCGGAGACGCGAAGAAAGAGGCGTTCAAGGTGGCGTTCGCGGAAAATGTCGGAGACAAGACCTGAAGCCAGCCTGAACATGTGCGCCGTGTGAAGGCGCGCTTCTCAGATCGCCGCCTTGAGGCTCTCTTCCAGGTAAATCTCGCGCAGCCGCCGTGCCACCGGTCCCGGGGTGCCGTCACCGAGGGCTACGCCGTCGATCTCCACCACCGGCATGACGAAGCCGCTGGCCGACGTGGTGAATGCCTCCTCCGCGCCTTTTGCCTCTTCGATCGTGAAGCTGCGCTCCTCGACCTCCATCTGTGCTTCTCGGGCGAAGCGCAGCACGGCGGCGCGGGTGATGCCGTGCAGGATGTCGTTGCTGAGCTGGCGGGTGATGATCCGGCCGCCCTTGATGATATAGGCATTGTTTGATGTGCCTTCGGTCACGTACCCGTCCTCGACCAGCCACGCATCGTCACAGCCGGCCTTCTTGGCCATCATCTTGCCCATCGACGGATAGAGCAGCTGCACAGTCTTGATGTCGCGGCGACCCCAGCGGATATCCTCGATCGAGATGATCTTGACGCCGGTCTTTGACTGCGCGGAATGGGCCAGCCCCGGTTTCGACTGCGTAAAGAGCACGACCGTCGGTTCGGTGGTCTCGGGGTCGGGAAAGGCGAAATCACGGTCACCGTCGCTGCCGCGGGTGATCTGCAGATAGATCAGCCCTTCCACCAGGTTATTGCGCGCCACCAGTTCGCGGTGCACTGCCAGCAGATCGTCAAAGCAGGCGGGCTTCTTCATGTCCAATTCGCTCAGCGATCGCTCCAGCCGTTTGACGTGACCCGCGAAGTCGATCAGTTTGCCGTCCAGCACGCTGGTGACCTCATAGACCCCGTCAGCCATGAGAAAACCGCGATCAAAGATCGAAACTTTCGCCTCGGTTTCCGGCATGTAATCGCCATTCAGGTAAACGGTGCGGGTCATCTCAGCTCTCCTTAGCCCCAGAGCGTGGCACTTGGTGGATGCACGCCATGCTCGTCGAATGTTAGCGGTGCGCTCCGGTCTTCTGCCAGAAGCAGCGGGCCGTCAAGGTCGGTAATCATGGCGCCCTGCGCCACCAGCGTGGCGGGCGCCATGGCGAGGCTGGAGCCGATCATGCAGCCGACCATCACCTTGTAACCTTCGGCCAAAGCTGCGCGGCGCAGTTCCAGCGCCTCGGTCAGCCCACCGGTCTTGTCGAGCTTGATGTTCACAACGTCATACTTGCCCCTGAGGGCGGGCAGGCTGGCACGGTCATGACAGCTTTCGTCGGCGCAGACCGGTACCGGGCGGTCCATCCCGATCAACGCATCATCCTCGCCCGCAGGCAGTGGCTGTTCGACCAGTGCGACACCCAGCCGCACCAGATGCGGCGCGAGATCGGCATAAACCTCTGCCGACCAACCCTCATTGGCGTCGACGATAATGGTCGATTTCGGCGCGCCCGCGCGAACGGCTTCCAGCCGGGGCATGTCATCTGGCGTGCCCAGTTTGATTTTTAGTAGCGGGCGATGCGCGTTCTTGGCGGCCTGTGCCTGCATGGCTTCGGGTGTGTCCAGCGACAGAGTATAGGCCGTGATCTCGGGGCCGGGGGCGGGCAGACCGGCCAGTTCCCATGCGCGTTTTCCGGCGCGCTTGGCCTCCAGATCCCACAGCGCGCAATCCAGCGCGTTGCGTGCCGCCCCTGCTGGCAGCGCATAGAGGCCCGCGCGATCCACCGGCACGGCCACGTTTTCGATTTGTGCGGTCACCGATTCCAGGCTTTCGCCGTAGCGTGCATAGGGCACGCATTCGCCCCTGCCCTGATGGGTGCCATCGCTCACGCGTACGGTCAGAACTTTGGCTTCGGTTCGTGATCCGCGCGAAATGGTAAAGACCTGCGCCAGCCTGAACACATCGCGTGTGACAGTGATTTGCACGGCACCCACCTCTTCTTCTTTGGTCAAATACTCCCGCCGGAGGCTCCTTGCGGGGCCATCGGCGCAGTTGCCTGATTACAGTGCGGCCAGCGCATCCGCCAGCACATCCGACCCATAGCGGTAAGGATCGGTTGCGGGCAGGTCCATACGCGCCGACACTTCGGCCAGATAGGCGCGGGCATCGGCGTCGGACATGTGCTGGGTGTTGACGGAGATGCCCACGACCTTGCACGCCGGGTTGGCGATTTGCGCCAGTGGCAGGGCGGTATCGCGCAACATCTCCAGCGATTGCAGCTTGTAACCGGGCAATCCGCGCATGTGTTTGCGCGTCGGTTCGTGACACAGGATCAGCGCATCGGGCTGGCCGCCATGGATCAGCGCCATCGTGACGCCGGAATAGGAGACGTGAAAGAGGCTGCCTTGCCCCTCGATCATGTCCCAGTGATCGTCGTCATTGTCGGGCGAAAGGTATTCGATGGAACCAGCCATGAAATCGGCCACGACCGCATCCAGCGGCACGCCGTGACCGGTGATCAGGATGCCGGTCTGGCCGGTGGCGCGAAAGGTTGCCTTCATGCCGCGCGCGGTCATGTCGCGTTCCATCGCCATCGCGGTGTACATTTTGCCAACCGAACAATCGGTGCCCACGGCTAGGCACCGTTTGCCGGTCCGTTTCACGCCGCTGGCGATGGGATAGCCGTCAGTGGGCACGCGCACGTCGTGCAGTGTTCCGCCATAAGTCTGCGCGGCGGCGACCAGATCGCCCTCGTCGCGCAGCAGGTTGTGCAGGCCCGCGGCAAGGTCATAGCCCATGCGAAGTGCCTCGATCAGCAGATCCTTCCACGCTTGGCTGATTACGCCGCCACGGTTGGCCACGCCGATCACCAACGTTTTGGCGCCCGCGTCCAGCCCTTCTTGCAGCGTCATTTCCGCCAGCCCCAGATCGGCACCACAATTCGGAAGCCGGATCTGGCCGACGGCATTCTCGGGGCGCCAGTCGCGGATGCCGATGGCGACCTTGGCAGCCAGCATGTCGGGCGCGTCGCCCAGGAACAGGAGGTATGGTGTCTCAATCATGGCAGCGGTCCTTGGTCGGAAATATTTGTCGGCAAAATTGCACGGGTTTCACGCGATATCATATCAAATCGTTAGCCTGTGGTGGAATTAGAGCAAGAAAGTTCGATGATTTAGCCATTTTGGTTCAGATACTTCTATCACGGCCGTGCATAGCGTCGCGCGATCCCGATGATCATCACCGCTAGCGAGGCGACGCCGATCATGATCTGAATCCCCCGACCATTTCCAAGCGAGACGATGTCGGGGCCAATCTGCATGCCGCTAAGCTGACCTAGTTGCAGCAGAGAGGCCATCGCGTCGCTGGCGGGCATGCTGCGCTGCAATGTAAAATGCCGCAACTGCAAATCTACCTTGCGTACGGCTGCGCAATTAAATAAAAAACGAGGCATCTTTTCCGCAATATTCTAATCCGAAAGGCCCGCAACATGAGCTTTCGTCTGCAACCTGCCGCCCCCGCCCGCCCGAACCGCTGCCAACTCTTCGGGCCGGGATCGAATGCCAAGCTGTTTGAGAAGATGGCCGCCAGTGCTGCGGACGTGATCAATATCGATCTGGAGGATTCCGTATCGCCCTCTGACAAGGATCGGGCGCGTCGCCAGACGATCGAAGCGATCAATACGGTGGATTGGGGCAAAAAATACCTGAGCGTGCGGATCAACGGACTGGACACCGGGTGGTGGTATCGCGATGTGGTGGACCTGCTGGAGCAGGCGGGCGACCGGTTGGACCAGATCATGATCCCCAAGGTGGGCTGCGCGGCCGATATCTATGCGGTTGACGCGCTGGTCACCTCCATCGAGCGGGCCAAGGGGCGCACCAAGCCGATCAGTTTCGAAGTCATCATCGAAAGTGCCGCCGGCATCTCTCATGTCGAGGAAATCGCCGCTGCCAGCCCGCGTTTGCAGGCGATGAGCCTCGGCGCGGCTGACTTTGCCGCGTCGATGGGCATGGCGACCACCGGCATCGGCGGCACGCAGGAGAACTACTATATGCTGCACGAGGGCGTGAAGCATTGGTCCGATCCGTGGCACTGGGCGCAAACCGCCATCGTCGCCGCTTGCCGCACGCATGGGCTGTTGCCCGTCGATGGCCCGTTCGGTGATTTTTCCGACGACGAAGGCTTTCGCGCGCAGGCGCTGCGGTCTGCCACGCTGGGCATGGTGGGAAAATGGGCAATCCATCCCAAGCAGATTGCGCTGGCCAACGAGATTTTCACCCCGACCGAAGAGGCCGTGGCAGAAGCGCGCGAGATCCTTGCGGCAATGGAAGACGCCAAGGCCAAGGGCGAAGGTGCCACCGTCTACAAGGGGCGTCTGGTAGACATCGCCAGCATCAAGCAGGCCGAGGTGATCGTGAAACAGGCCGAGATGATCGCCGCCAACTGACGTCTGGCAGGCAAGAGCGCGCGCCGAGGGGCGCGCGCATTTTCATTCACGCAGATCGGGGGCTCTGCCCCTAACGTTGGATAATCATTTAATTTCCAACGCTCCACCCGGGATATTTTGGCCCGCAAGGTGCAGCATAGTTGCGCTTGCGTGCACGCGCCCGGCACCTCATATGGCGTGCAGGCAAAGGTATGGGCAAGATGAACGTATTTCGACAAAAACTGGCCGCATTTCTGGAGCGTCCTGCGGTGCGGCAGGTCATCATCGGCGTGATCGTGTTCAACGCGATCCTTCTGGGCCTGGAGACGTCGGACACCGTGATGTCGCGTTTCGGCGGATTGGTCGTCGCGCTCGATGTCGCCTGTCTGGCGTTTTTCGTGGCCGAGATCGCAGCCAAGCTTGTTGCCCGCGGGGCCCGCTTCTTTCGCGAAGGCTGGAGCCTGTTCGATATGATAATCGTCGGCATTTCACTGGTGCCTGCCGGGCAGGGGCTGTCGGCTTTGCGGGCGCTGCGTATCCTGCGGGTGCTGCGGGTGATTTCGGTGGCGCCGAGCTTGCGCCGGGTGGTCGAAGGGTTCGTGACCGCCCTGCCGGGTATGGGCTCGGTGTTTCTGCTGATGGCGATCATCTTCTACATCGGGGCGGTGATCGCGACCAAGTTGTTTGGCGGTGCATTTCCCGAATGGTTCGGGACGCTGGGAAGGTCGGGCTATACGCTGTTTCAGATCATGACGCTGGAATCGTGGTCGATGGGGATCGTGCGCCCGGTGATGGATGTTTACGTCTGGGCCTGGGTGTTCTTTGTGCCATTCATCATGGTCACGACCTTTGCCGTGGTGAACCTGCTGGTCGGCCTCATCGTCAATTCCATGCAGGATGCGCATCATGCGGAAGACACCGCAAATACCGATGCCTACCGCGACGATGTGATCGAGCGTCTGGCGGCCATCGACAAGCGGCTGGAGGCATTGGCGCGTCGGGATGACCGGGTCGGGTGATTGTATCGATCACATTTGTTGATTTGACGGCTGCTCAGCCCGCTCTAAGCTGCGCAGGGTGAGATAGGTGGAGCGCGCGATGGACAGACCGTCCCCTTTGATGAGCCCCGTATTGATCGCGGCTTGCGCCATCATCATGGTATCCTTTGCAATCCGCGCCGCCTTTGGCGTGTTCCAGATCCCCATTGCAGAGGAATTTGGCTGGCTTCGGGCAGAGTTCAGCCTGGCCATCGCAATACAGAACCTGGCCTGGGGAATCGGGCAGCCGATTTTCGGGGCGATTGCGGAAAAGATCGGCGACCGCAAGGCGATCGTGATCGGAGCGCTGGTTTATGCGGCGGGGCTGGTCTTGTCGTCCTTCGCGGTCACGCCGGGGGCGCATCAGGTCTACGAGATCCTTGTCGGGTTTGGCATCGCGGGCACTGGGTTTGGCGTGATCCTCGCGGTGGTTGGCCGGGCCAGTTCTGACGAGCATCGCTCGATGAGCCTGGCGGTGGCCACGGCTGCGGGATCGGCCGGGCAGATTTTCGGCCCGCCGCTGGCCGAGGCGTTGCTGACTGTGACCAGTTGGCAGATGGTCTTCGTGATCTTTGCAGGGATGGTCCTGTCGGTGTTGCTGGTGTTGCCGCTCATGCGCGCACCGGTTCGGAGTGGCGGCCCGGTGATCGAGGAAAGCATGGGGGCGATTGTCGGCAAGGCGCTGCGCGACCCCAGTTTCACGCTGATTTTCCTGGGATTTTTCAGCTGTGGCTATCAACTGGGCTTCATCACCGCACATTTCCCGGCCTTCGTGACCGAGATGTGTGGTCCGATTGACCCCGGCGGGATGCTCTACGGGATGGGAATCACCAGCACTTCGGCGCTGGGGGCGGTGGCGATCTCGGCCATTGGGTTCGCCAATATCGTAGGCACGCTGACGGCCGGGTATCTGGGCAAGCGGTATACGAAAAAATACCTTTTGGCGGGGATTTACACGCTGCGGACCTTTGTCGCGGCGGCGTTCATCATGACGCCGATCACCCCGGCCACGGTGCTGCTCTTTTCCGTCGGGATGGGGTCCTTGTGGCTGGCGACGGTGCCGCTGACCAGCGGTCTGGTCGCTCAGCTCTATGGCCTGCGCTACATGGGCACGCTCTATGGGATCGTCTTTTTCAGCCACCAGTTGGGCAGCTTCCTTGGGGTCTGGCTGGGCGGGCGGATGTATGACGCTTACGGCGATTACAACGCAGTCTGGTGGATCGGTGTCGGTGTCGGCGCCTTCAGCGCCATCGTTCATCTGCCGGTCAAGGAAAAGCGGCTGGCTGCAGCGTAGGCCGAGCCTCAGACACGCAGCCCGTCAGGCTTGACAAGATGCGTGTGTAATGCCGCTACGACGGCGGGATCGTCCGTATAGGGCAGGGTATGGCCCGCGCCGTCAATCACCACATTCACGGCATTCGGGTTCAGCTCTGAAAGCGCTTCCTTGCAGGCGAGCGGGATCACATCGTCCGTTTCACCCCAGATCGCCAGCACCGGCAGGCCCGCGTCGGCAATCGCGCGATGCTCGTCGCCAAGAGGTTCATCGAGGATACCGCGCAGCGAGCGAAGGATGGCGGGCAGGAAACCACGATCATTGATCTGGTCAACCTGCACATCGGTGATACCGGGGATCGAACTGGGCAGGCTCCGCTCGGCATTGCAGGCGCGCCGCATCGAGCGGGCGTAAACGGTGAGCATCAGCCAGTTACCGAAAAGACCAAGGTTGGCAATGAGCCGCGATGCAGGCCCGAGGTCATGGCCCAGCCCGGCGGGCGCAATCAGAACGATCTGGTGCAGCATGTCGATGTGGCGCGCGGCAAAGGCGGGCACGATGGCACCGCCCATCGAATAGCCGAGCAGCGTGATCTTGGGCGGCGCACCCAGTTCGGTCAGCAGTTCTTCGAGTTGACGGACAAAGAAATCGGAATCCTGTGCGCCGCGCACCCGATCGGACAGGCCACGCCCGTAAAGGTCGTATGTCAGCACGCGGTATCCCTGGTCCACCAAAGCATCCGCGATCCGGTCCCAGACTAGGCTGGGAGTGGTCAGGCCATGCACGCAAACCGCCACCGGGCCGCCCTCGGGCCCGCGCCAGCGATAGTAGGTGGTGCCGCGTGACAGTGTGGCGAAACCGCCGGGGGCTGCGGCCTTGCGCGCGTCGGACACCGAGCGGCGCAGCGCCTCGCGAATAAACGGCGCTGCCGCAAGGCCCGCCAGAATCGCGAGTAACCAGTTCATTTCGCCGCGTGCCACGCATCGAGAATGTATCGGCTGGTCATCAGATCGAGATGCGCGCCACCGCCGTTCTTGAACAGGGTGATTTCGTTATCCGAGGTGCGTTTGAACTTTTCGGGCTCATAGTAATCCGCCCGTATGTCGTCGCGGGCGATCACGCCGGCCTCCAGCGGGATCTTGATCTCGCCGATATGACCCACGGTCGTTTCATAGCTGTCAACAAAGATGCGGGCACGGGCCATTGCGGTATCGTCCACCTCGCGCATGTCCGGGCGATAGGCGCCGATCAGGTCGATATGCTGGCCGGGCTGGAACCATTCGCCCTTGATCAGTGGTTCGGTGCTCATGGTGGCCGACGTGACGATATCGGCGGCACGCACAGCCGTTTCCAGATCATCCGCGACTTTCAGGCCGGGACAATCCGCGACCATGGCCTCGGCATTGGCGCGGGTCCGGTTCCAGACGGTGAATTCGGGATCGGGGAAAGCCGCCCGATAGGCCTGCCAGAGATTGCGGCCGACCGTGCCGGCCCCCACGATCAGAATGCGCTTGCTGTCGGGGCGGGCGAGCTGGCGTGCCGCAAACAGGCTGTCGCCGGCTGTCTTCCACTTGGTCACCAGATGAAAGTCGATGATCGCGGCCAGCGTGCCGACCGTGTCGTCAAACAGGCTGACCGCACCGTTGATCATCGGCGCGCCCTTGTCAGGGTTGCGCGGAAAGATGGTGGCGGATTTGACCGCCAGTCCCATGCCGTCGATCCATGCCGCGCGGCTGAGCAGCGTATCGGGATCGCGGTAGAGGAAGCTGTCGGCGATCTCGGCCTTGGGCAGGCTGTGGCCGTGTGCGAAAGCATTGCACAGCCCCAGCCAGTCGAGATTGGCCTCGCCTTCGTCAAACGGGATCATGGTGACGCTCATATCGCTTCCTCTTTGGTCAATAGTCCGGCAGAGACCAGACACTGCGCAAATCCGTCGGGGCTGTCAAAGAGATGGGTCTGCCAGCCGCGCGCCTGCGCTGCCTCGATATTGTCGGCCCGGTCGTCGGTGAACAGCAGTCTTTCGGGCGCGATGGCGCAATCGGCCTCGACCGCCGCATAGATTGCCGGGTTGGGCTTGATCAGGCCCATTTCACCCGAGATGTAGTGCCGGTCGAAGGTCCGCAGGAACGGGAAGGCCGCACAACTGAGTGGGAAATTCTGCGCGCCGAAATTCGACAGCGCAAAAACCGGGATGCGGCGTGCCTTGAGAGCCGCCAAAAGGCGCACCGAACGGGGAATGGCCGGTTGCGCCAGGTCGGTCCACGCGTCGCGGACCAGCCGAACCGCGTCTTCCCAGCGGGGATGGGCCTGCGCCACCTCCTCGACCGTCGCGGCAAAGGGTGCGCCCGCGTCGATCCGGTCCATCATCTCGTAAAACGGCACCTCGGCAAAGAATGCCTTGCGCGCTGCCGCGCCGATCCGGGCGTCAAAGAACCGTTCGGGTTGCCATTCAATCAGCACGTTGCCGATGTCGAAAATCACTGCGTCGATCTGCATGTGTCACCTGCGTGGTTGTGGCGGGGGTGGTGGCGTGCCAGCGTTTGTGTCGCGCCAGAGCAGGTAGAGGCCGGAAAGCACGATCAGCGCAATCCCTGCCCAGGCGTTCGGTTGCGGCCATGTGCCGAAAACAGTCACCCCCCAAAATATCGCCAGAGGCATGGCAACATATTCAAACGGGGCGGCAAAGGCCGCCTCGCTCAGCCGGTAGGCCTGACTGACCAGAATGCTGCCTGTGACTCCGGTGACGCCCAGCATGACGATGATCGCGAGATCTTCAGGCGCCAGCGGTTGCCAGGCGCGCAGCAGGAATGCCAGCGATGGATGTGCGGAGGCTGCATAGCGCCCATCGCCCAGCACCAGACCGAACGCCGCGCTGGCGATGATGAAGGTCGCAAGAATGTAGAAAGCCATCGTGGCCGCACTTTCCGTCTCGCGGATGCGGCGGGTGATCATGTGCATCGATCCGTAGAGTACGGCGGACAGTGCCGGCAGCAGCGAGGCGACCTGAAAGGCCGATGTGCCCGGCTGCACGATCACCAGCACGCCGGCAAACCCGATGGCGATCGCCACCCAGCGGCGCGGGCCGACCGTCTCGCCCAGAATCAGAACTGACATTACGGCGATCGCCATTGGCGAGACGAAAAAGATCGCGATCGCATCGGCGATGGGCAGAGCCGCCAGCCCGAGAAACAGGCACATGTTGGCGCAGACCACCAACGAACCACGCAGCAGATGCGCCTGCAGGCGTCGGGTTCGAATGAGGCTGAGGCCGCCACTGAAGGGCATGACGAAGCAGAGGAAGAATGTCATGCCGACCAGCGAGCGATAAAACACCACCTGATGCAGCGCATAGTCGTCGCTGAGAAACTTGATACCCATGTCGTTGAACGAAAAGCACACCATGGATGCCAGTGCGCAGAGCGCGCCAATGATGTTGTTACGTCTTATCGTCTCGGCTGTCATGGGGGCCTTCGGGTGATGGGCCGACGCGGCGCGGAATGCGCGTGGGTCATTTCCGCCCAGAAGGCGCGAGAGGGGCGCGATTGTAAAGACCCTGTCGGCTGAAACGGTTCAGCCCGAGGCGAGCGCGACAGCCATCGCATCGAGGTGTCGGGCGTCGCTGCCGCGCGCGCGATCCATGTTGCCGTTTCCAAAAACGTGCCCATCCCATGGGCGGCAGCCATGCGGTCGCTCCTATTGCTATCGCTCCAGGAGCATAACACGGAACTAGGCCGACGCGGCTCGCAGCGCCCGTTCCAGAGCATCAAGGAAACGCGACCGGTCGGCTTTGCTGAATCCCTTGCCGCCCCCCTGGCGGAACGGATCGGCGGCGCGGATATCGGCCATCAGATCGCGGGTGGCCAGGATATTGCCGATATTGGCTTGGGTCAGCGCCTCGCCATTGTGTTTGAGCACGCTCGCGCCGTTCTCGATACAGCGCGCGGCCAGTGGGATATCGCCGGTGATGACGATGTCGTCCGGTCCGGCGCGATCCGCAATCCACATGTCGGCAACATCGGGGCCATCGGGCACGATCACCGTTTCCACCAGCGGGTTCTGCGACGGGCGCAGACCGCCATTGGAGACGATGAACATCTGCACCTTGTGCCGGGTGCCCACGCGCTCGACTTCATCCTTGACCGGGCAGGCATCGGCATCGACATAGATCGGCATCGGTGGCTCCTAGGCGGGGTCAGAAAATTCGCCGAATTTTCTATGAATAGTTTTCTTCGGCGAAGAAAATGGCGTCTGGATCATCCGGGCTTCTTCGTATCGCTCCGCGAGACCTTGTATTCTTCGGGGATCGGCATGCGGTTGAAGGCATCCAGACCCGCGATCTTGTAGGCTTCGGCCAGCGTGGGATAGTTGAACGTATTCTGGACAAAGTAATCCACCGTGCCCTTGAGGTTCAGCACCGCCTGCGCGATGTGGATCAGTTCGGTGGCACCCTCGCCAACGATCTGCACACCCAGAACGCGCCGGGTCTTGAGCGAAAAGAGCATTTTCAACATGCCGTGCTCCAACCCCATGATATGGCCGCGGCTGGTTTCGCGGAAGCGCGCAACACCGACCTCATAGGGAATGCCGCGTTCCTGCATTTCCTCTTCGGACATGCCGCAGGTGCTGATTTCTGGGACCGAATAGATTCCGTAGGGGAACCACGGGCTCTCTGGCAATGTCGGGGTGTCAAGCGCGTGACAGGCGGCCACGCGACCCTGCTGCACAGCGGTGGAGGCCAGGCTGGGATGGCCGATCACGTCGCCCGCGGCATAAATGTGCGGCACAGTCGTCTGATAGGTCTTGCGGTCTACTGACAGGCGGCCACGGTGGTCGGTCTCCAGCCCCGCCGCTTCCAGTTCAAGACCTGCCGTCGCGCCCATGCGTCCGGCGGCAAAGAGCAGCATCTCGCTGCGCACGTGGCGGCCATTGGCGAGGGTCACTTCGACATGCCCATTCGCATCCTCAATCTTGTCGATTGCTGATCCGAGCCGCAGGTCGACGCCGTTCTCGCGGATCTGATGGGTGAAATCACTTATCAGGGTCCGGTCGATGAAATCCAGAAAGCTGTCGCGCGGCTCGATCAGGGTCACACGCACATCCAGTGCCGAGAACATGGTGGCGTATTCCACACCGATCACGCCGGCGCCGACCACCGTCAGGCTGCGCGGGATTGTCGCCAGTTCCAGAAACTCGTCACTGTCCACGATGGTGGTGCCGTTGAAGGGTACGTTGTCGGGGCGATGCGTCCGGGTGCCGGTGGCGATCAGGAAACGGTCCGCCGTCAGCTTCGTGACATCGCCGGCTTCGGTCGCGACCTCGATATCGCGCGGGCCGGTGAACCGCGCCAGCCCGTGCAGCGTATCCACGTGATTGCGGGTGAACTGGTGCTCCAGTACGTCGACCTCGTAATCGAGCGTCTTGTGCAGCCGGGCCTTGAGATCGCTCGCGTCGATGTCCTCCTTCACCCGGTAGGAGCGTCCGTAAAAGCTGCGCTCGCGCCAGCCTGACAGGTTCAGTACCGTTTCGCGAAGGGTTTTGGACGGGATTGTGCCGGTATGCACCGACACCCCGCCCAGCCTGTCCTTGCGGTCGATGACCAGCACGCGGCGCTTCAGCTTGCCCGCCTGGATCGCGGCAGAGCGGCCTGCTGGCCCCGATCCGATGACGATAAGATCGTAATGGCTCATCGTTCAGACCCCATAGAGCGCCTCGGCATGGAACGCGATGTGGTCTTCCATGAAGCTTTGTACAAAGAAATAGCTGTGATCGTAGCCGGGTTGCATGCGGATCGTGGCGTGCTGGCGGCGGGCGGCGGCGGCTTCGGCCAGCGTTTCGGGGCGCAGAAGATCGACGAACTGATCCTGTGTGCCGGTATCGGTCAGCACAGGCCCGTCAAAGCCGCGTTCGCGCATCAACAGGCTGGCGTCATGGGCTGTCCATGCCGCCTGATCGTCGCCTAGGTAGGCGCCCAGCTGCTTGCGGCCCCAGTCGCTGCCGGTGGGGTTGCAGATCGGTGAAAAGGCCGAGACCGAGGCATAGCGCCCGGGCAGGCCCATCGCCAGTGTCAGCGCGCCGTGGCCGCCCATCGAATGGCCGGTGATCGCCTGCCGGTCCGCGTCGATGGCGAAATTTTCCGTGATCAAGGAAGGCAATTCTTCTGCCACGTAATCCCACATCCGGTAATGTGGCGCCCAGGGATTTTGCGTCGCATTCACGTAGAACCCCGCGCCCTTGCCCAGATCATAGGCGTCGTCATCGGCCACGTCGTCGCCGCGCGGACTGGTGTCGGGAAACACTAGCGCGATGCCCTGCTCGGCGGCCCAGCCCTGTGCGCCGGCCTTGGTCATGGCGTTCTCGTGCGTGCAGGTGAGCCCCGACAGATACCAGAGCACCGGCACCGGGCCTTCGCGCGCCTCGGCGGGCAGGAAGAGGCCGAATGTCATGTCGCATTTGCATGCGTCCGAAGTGTGGGAATAGACTCCCTGAACGCCACCAAAACAGGCGTTTTCCGAAACCGTTTCCATGTCACATCTCCCATATCCGATTTTTCGCCCCGAGATGTATCAGTGCCGCCCGGTCCGTGAAACGTCAAAAGCGGCATTTCCGGCGCGAGGCGGCCCGGATTGATGCCGCAGGGCGGGGATGTTTCCTCGTCGCTGCCGCAAGATCACCCTCTGAATGGTCAGTAGAGCGTGTTCACCCAGCCGATCACCAATGACACCGTCGCGACCGCCGCGCCGGTCGAGAGCAGGATCGACGCCGAGACGCGTTGCGGCGCCACGCCGTAATGCCGGGCCAGAATATAAACATTGCCTGCCACCGGAAGCGCAGCGGCGGCGATCATGACGGCGGCCGAATAGGGCTCGACATGGAACAGGAAAAGCGCCGAGAACGCGACGAAAGCGGGGTGCAGGATCAACTTGCACGCGGTCAACCAGACAGCGACGGACATCCGCTCGGCGGATTTGCTGGCCAATGACGCGCCGATCGCGAATAGCGCGCCGGGGGTTGCTGCGGCCCCCAGGATAGTGAGGAAATCGTTCATCGGGCCGGGGATCGGTAGGCGCAGGCCCGACCATGCAAGGCCCAGAGCGATCGAGACGATCATCGGGTTTTTCAGCAGCCCCAACCCGACGGTGCGCAGGATGCGGATGCTCACCCGGCCGTCGCGCGATCCGGTGATCAGGATCACAATGAGCGAGCCAAAGACAAGAAGATCGACCGCAAGCACCATCATCACCGGCGCAATCGCGGCCTCGCCCATCAGCATGACCAGCATCGGAATGCCCAGAAAACCGACATTGCCGATCACCGCGCATTGCGCCTCGACCGAGGCGACCTCGATGTTCAGCCCGCGCAGAAAGGCGACCATCGTGGCAATGATGTAGACGAACGCAGTTGCCCACAGATAGGCCATCACGAAGCGCAGATCGAAGATATCGGCAAGGCTGAGATTGGCGGCAAAGCGGAACAGCATTGCCGAGAGGGCAAAATAGAACACGAACTTGGTCAGCCAGCCGGTCGCCTCGTCCGAAAAGAAGCCGGTTTTTCCCGCGCCGAAGCCCAGCCCGATAATCAGGAAAAAAGGTATGGTCTGAAAGAAGATGGCGAGCATGGGCGCTTGGTAGCATCGTTTTGGGGTAGGTCAATCCATAGCGGTTTTGCTGACTGCCATCCGAGGTGTTATCATCTTTGCGGGGATTGTCGGGGGGGGCGAGGCCATTTCATGGGGCTTCGCCATCTCTTGGAGACTGCGGTTTTAGGCTGTTCGCGCTGCCAATCACGGGCCGTCCCCTGCCATCGTTTCGCTACGCGCGCGCCAGCCTCCGACAAGGCCGAGCCGGAGAAAGCCACTTTCGGCGGTGACGATTACGCGCGGCCTGTTTGGTCTCAGCCGCTGCCGATCAGCACACCTGCGGCAAAGACCAGCGCACCGCCCAGCACCACCTGGAAGGCCGCGCGAAAGAACGGGGTTTCCATGAACTTGTTCTGAATCCAGGCAATCGCCCAAAGCTCGACGAAAACCACGATGAAGGCGATCACGGTCGCGGTCCAGAAATCCGTGATCAGGTAGGGCAGGGCGTGGCCCAGCCCGCCTATGGTGGTCATCGTGCCGCTGGCGAAACCGCGTTTGGTCGGGCTGCCGCGCCCCGATAATTCTCCATCGTCGCTGGCCGCTTCGGTAAAGCCCATCGAGATGCCCGCACCGACCGAAGCGGCCAACCCCACGAGGAATGTGGTCCATGTGTCGTGGGTGGCAAAGGCGGTGGCAAAAATCGGTGCCAGCGTGCTTACCGATCCATCCATCAGCCCGGCCAGACCCGGCTGCACCCAGGTCAGGATGAATTGGCGCTTTGCTGTCGCGTCCTCGGATGCCAGGGCGTGCGGGTCGAGGTGTCGAGCCTCCAGTTCTTCGGCGCTCTGCTGGTGCCCGGCCTCTGCGGCGGCCAGATCGCCCAGCAATTTGCGCGTGGCGGCGTCGGTGCTGCGCGCCGTCGCCTTGAGGTAGAACTGCTCTGCGTCCTGCTCCATCGCGGCAGCTTCGGTGCGGATGCGTTCCAGTCCGAGATTCTCGATCAGCCAGACAGGGCGGCGGGCATAAAACCCGGCCACATGTTCGCGGCGGATCAGCGGGATCACCTTGCCAAAGCGGGCCACATGCAGGTCGATCAGCTGTTGGCGATGGATATCTTCCTCGGCGGCCATGCCGTCGAATACCTCGGCGCTGCCGGGGTAATCGGCGCGGAGCCGCTCTGCATAGCTGCGGTAGATGCGTGCGTCATCCTCTTCCGAAGAGATTGCAAGCGCCAAGATTTCTTGCTCGCTCAAATCCCTGAAGCGACGGCGTTGGGTCAGACCGGGGATCATGTGCACCTCACTCATTTAGAATGGTTCTAAGATATGGCGGGCGTGTGGGCGTTTGCAAGGCATCTTGCCTCAAGGCGCGGCTCGTTCAGGTAGTCACGATGTTCCTGGCCCGCTACCGCGCCTGAGCCACGAGGCCGCTTGAACCTCGTGGCCGTCATTCATGGAAATCGTCGTAAATTGCCGACGGGTCAGGCACCGACCTTGATCATTGCGCTGGCCAGCAACGGAACGGATTCGTCATTCAGCCCGGCGATGTTGATGCGGCTGTCTCCGACCATGTAGATCGCGTGATCGGCCCTGATCTTCTCTACCTGCGCGCTAGTCAACCCTAGGCGCGAGAACATGCCGCGATGCTGCGCGATAAAGCCGAACCGGTTGGAGCCCGAAAGGCGCTGCAATTCATCCGCAAGCTGTTGGCGCAAGGCCAGCATGCCGGTGCGGATATCTTCCAGTTCGGCCAGCCAGTCGGCCCGCAGGTCCGCATCGCGCAGAACATGCGTGACCAGCCGCGCACCGTGATCGGGCGGGAACGAATAGTTCTGTCGGTTGAGATGCGTCAGGTTGCCCTGGACCACGCTGCGGAGGCTGCTGTTCTGCGTGACCGCCATCATGATACCGGTGCGCTCGCGGTAGATGCCGAAGTTCTTCGAACAGCTCGCGGCGATCAGCGTCTCGGGGCAAGATGATGCCACCAAGCGCGTTGCCTTGGCATCGGCCTCCAGACCGTCGCCAAAGCCCTGATAGGCGATATCGACCATCGGCACTGCGCCGGTCTGGTTCAGCAGATCGACCACCGCCTGCCATTCGGTCAGGTTGAGGTTGGCGCCGGTCGGATTGTGGCAGCAGCCATGCAGCAGGACAATGTCACCTTTGGACACTTTGCCGAGGTCTTCCATCATCCCGTCGAAATTGACACCGCCAGTCGCACTGTCGAAATACCGATAGGGCACGGCCTCGATCCCGAGATGGCGCAGGATGCTCAGGTGGTTGGGCCAGGTCGGGTCCGACACAAAGACCTTCGCCTCGGGGTTGGCCATCTGGACCAGTTCAAAGGCCTGCCGCAGTGCGCCGGTACCGCCCGGGGTTGCGATCGCGGCGACATTGTCGCGCGCTACGCTGGTGCCGAGCACGAGTTCGATCATCAGGTCGGAGAATTCCGGATCGCCTGCCAGATTGACATAGCTCTTGGTGGTTTCTTCCTCCCACCATTGCTTTTCGGCCTTTTTCACGGCGCGCATGATCGGGGTCTGACCGTGCGCGTTCTTGTAGACGCCAACGCCAAGGTCGATCTTGACCGGGCGCGGATCTTCCCGGAAGGCCTGCATGAGCATCAGGATCTTGTCGGGGGACTGTTCGGTAAGTGCGTTCAGCATCAGGCGTCTCCGGTTGCAATCGGCACGGTGGGCGAGGCACCCCATTCGGCCCAAGAGCCGTCATAGAGCGCGTGATCAGTTTTGCCGATTCGCTCCAGCGCGAGGTTTATGATGGCGGCGCTGACCCCCGATCCACAGGTCGTGATCACCGGCTTTGACAAGTCCACGCCAGTGGCGCGGAGGATATCGCGCAGCGCATCGGCGGACTTCATCGTGCCGTCCTCGTTCAGCAATTCGGTATAGGGCAGGCTCTTCGATCCGGGGATGTGCCCAGACCGCAAACCTTCGCGTGGTTCCGGAGCCTCGCCACGAAACCGTGCCGCAGAGCGGGCGTCGAGAATGGTGTAGTCGCCCAGCTTGGACGCGGCGGCGACCTGAGTGACGTCCTTGACCAGATGATTCTGCCGCCGCACGGTCATGTGTCGGTCACGTATCAATGGCGGCATGTCTTCAACAGGACGGTTCTCGGCTTGCCATTTGGGAAATCCGCCGTCCAGAACGGCAATGTTCTGCTGGCCCATCAGCTTGAACAGCCACCAGATGCGCGCGGCCGAAAACAGGCCCGCGCCGTCATAGACCACCACCTGATGCCCGTCTCCGACACCCATGGCGCGCAGACGTGACATGAATTTCTCGGTCGTTGGCGCCATATGTGGCAGGGCCGAACGGCTGTCAGAGATATCATCGATATCGAAAAAACGCGCGCCGGGGATATGGGCCGCGTCATATTCGGCCTTGGCGTCGCGATCGGTGCCGGGCAGATACCAGCTCCCATCGAGGATACGCAGATCGGGATCCTTCAGATGGGCGCCCAACCAATCGGTAGACACCAGTGTTTTTGGATCGTCTGTCGCCATGTGGGCCCCCGCATTCCTGACTGCGTTCTGGGTACATCCCGACGCAGTGCAAGGCAAGGCCGGCGGACTCGCTTCAGGGGAAACGATCGCGCCCGAAATCCCGGGCGCGCGCGCTTATTTGCCGATTGCGTTGCGGATGGTGCCGATGACCGCCAGCAGGGCACCGCCGCCAACGCCGCCCGACAGGAGCGGGCCGATGATTCCGGCGATATCCAGACCGCTACCCGCGACGGCATCTCCACCCATCATCGACAGGGCCTGCGCACCGATTCCGCCGCCCAGAATTCCGACGATGGAATTGCCCAAAACGCCGAGGTTCAGATTCTTCATCACGCCGCCCGCAGCATTGCCGCCAACCGCGCCCGCGATAATCCCTATAAGTAGGTCCATGTCATATTTCCTCTATGTTTGGGCCGTGCATATAACACTAGCCCATTCGCGGCGCTTGAGGTCAGGGGAAAAATGTCGGGCCCGCATCACCTGGCGCGTGGCTCAGCGGTGATCCTTGAGCAGGCGCTGCTTCTGCCGGCTCCAGTCGCGCTTGGCCTGAGTTTCGCGCTTGTCCACGGTCTTCTTGCCCTTGGCGATGCCGATCTTCAGCTTCGCCAGCCCGCGGTGATTGAAATAGAGCACCAGCGGCACCAGGGTCATGCCCTTGCGCTGGGTGTCGTTCCAGAGCCTTGCCATCTCGCGGCGCGAGACCAGCAGCTTGCGCCGCCGCTTCTCTTCATGGCCAAAGGTCTTGGCCTGTTCGTAGGGCGCGATGTAGCTGTTCACCAGCCACAACTCGCCGTCGTCAACTGCGGCATAGCTTTCGGCAATGTTGGCGCTGTTGGCGCGCAACGATTTGACCTCGGATCCCTCCAGGATGATGCCGCATTCGATGTCATCCTCGATGGCATAATCGAAGCGTGCACGCCGGTTCTCGGCGATCACCTTGTAGTTGGGATTGTCTTTTTCCTTGGCCATGCGCCTGACTTATGCACCGCGCGGCGCGATGTCCAGCGCGCGCGCTTGCATCTTCTGGCTGAAACTATCCTCGCCGAGGCATTCCGGCACAGCAGCCGGGCCTACGGTTGGCCGACCACTCGAAACCCCGAGCAATAACCCCATCGAATGCCCCAACGGCCCCGCCTGTGGTGCGCGTGGCATCAGGCCGCATTGGTAGTGCTGCAAATGATAAACGCCGCCCCGATCAGGGGGCGGCGCTTCTTCACTGTCCATTGGTCGGGGTTCAGAATCCCAGACCCTCGTATTTTTTCTTGAATTTCGAGACGCGGCCGCCGGTGTCCATCAGGCGGCTGGTGCCGCCAGTCCAGGCCGGGTGCACCGTGGGGTCGATGTCGAGCGACAGCTGGTCGCCTTCCTTGCCGTAGGTCGAGCGCATCTGAACGATCGTGCCATCTGTCATCTTGACGTCGATGACGTGGTATTCGGGGTGAATGTCTTTTTTCATCTCAGCAAACCTTACGCTTTTGCGCCCGCTTTGGGCTTGTAGTTGGCCACTTCGGCGATCCGGGCCGATTTGCCGCGACGTGCACGCAGATAGTAGAGCTTGGCGCGCCGGACACGACCGCGGCGTACCACGGTGATGCTGTCGATATTGGTCGAATAGAGCGGGAAAACGCGCTCGACGCCTTCGCCGAACGAGATTTTGCGCACGGTGAACGATCCGGCAATGCCCGAGCCGTTCTTACGGCTGATGCACACGCCTTCGAAGTTCTGCACACGGACGCGGGTGCCTTCGGTCACCTTGAAGCCGATGCGCAACGTGTCGCCGGCCTTGAAATCGGGAATCTCGGTCCCGAGCGAGGCGATTTGTTCGGCCTCGATCTGAGCGATAATGTCCATCGCTTCTCTCCTAAAATGCTTGCGGTTATGGTCCGCAAAGTGTTTGCGCGTTCTCAGAGCTCTTGGGCTTCGTCCGGGTCCCTGCCGCAGATGCGACAAGCCCGCCAGAGATCAGATCGTCGTTTCCGTTCTTGTGCCTTTCGGCGCCCGTGATCTGCAACATTTGCGCTGCGCGTGCTCCGTCCGAAGAAAACGGGAATCGCTTGGCGCGGGGCAGGCCCCGGTACGGGCGCGATAAACCAGAATTGCGTGCCGAATTCAAGGCCATTCCTCCGGCCCCTGGCAAGTGCGCCGCTCAGAGCACCTCGCCGATCATCATCTGGGGGGTAACATCGGTGAAATTGGGGATATCTTCGACCAACGGGCCGATCTCGCCCATCGCGGCCCCGAAGGCGGCGGCGTCCGCAAAGACCAGCGTGGCGATGGCGTGATAGGCTGCGGGGGCGTTTTCCGGCCCCGAGATACCCCTTGTGACCAACGTGTTTTCCAGATGCGCGCCGAACTGCGCGGCAACCTTCGGCAGGTGCGTTTCCGTATAATAATCCATATCGAAATGGCTGCGTTCTGTAGCGGGGTAAATGACTTGTAGCGACACGCTCATTGGAATTCCTTTTTCAATGCAGAGGCATGTTAACAGATACTGTTTCAACCGTCCGCATTGCTGTTTCGGGCGCACCAGGCCTGCCACAGATCGGGGCGGCGGGCTGCGGTCAGCGCTTCGGCTTCGGCCTGGCGCCATTTGGCGATCTCGGCGTGATTGCCGGACATCAGCACGGGCGGAATCGGACGGCCCTGCCATTCGGCGGGGCGGGTATATTGTGGGTGCTCAAGCAGTCCGTTGGCGTGGCTTTCATCCTGGGTGCTTTCGGCGTTGCCCAGAACGCCCGGACGCAGACGAATGGCAGCGTCGATCATCGCCTGTGCCGCGATCTCGCCGCCGGTCATCACGAAATCGCCCAGCGACACCTCGGTCGCGCCGTAATGTTCGATCACCCGTTGGTCCAGCCCCTCGAAACGGCCGCAGATCAGGGTCACGCCGGGGGCGTCGGCCAGGGACTGTGCCATCTGCTGATCGAAAACCCGGCCGCGCGGGCTGAGATAGATCAGCGGCGCGCCCTGTGGTGCGTTCTCCAGCGCGGCCTCGATGGCCGCCCCCATCACATCGGCGCGCAGCACCATGCCCGCGCCACCGCCGGCGGGCGTGTCATCGACATTGCGGTGCTTGCCAATGCCGAAGCGGCGCAGATCGACGGTATCAAGGCTCCATAGCCCGTCCTTGAGTGCGCGCCCGGTCAGGCTCTCGCCCAGCACGCCGGGAAAGGCTTCGGGCAGCAGGGTGATCACCTGCGCCCGCCACGCGTTAGCCAGACGCGGGTTGTGCGTCATCAGCTCTTGCGGGGTCAGCGTGGGCCTGATGGATTTGCGACCGTGGGATTTGGGCGTGTCGGACATGGGCCAGCCCATACCGCGACGGTGCCACGCTGCGCAAGGCTCAGCTGTGCAAGGGGCCGAGGCCGATATAGCGGTGGATGCGCGCGGCGATCGGTGCCACGTCCGGGGCCAGTGGCTGCGCGTCGGCAAACCAGTCGGCGCCGGGCATCGCCTCTTGTGGCGCCCCCTTGTCCATCAGCATGGCGACGATCTGCGCTGCCTCGGCGCGAACCGCAGGGTGCGGCGCGCTCAATCCGCCCTCGATGCAAAGCGCCACGAAGCTCTCGTGGCTTTGGGCGGGCCAGACATCGGGACGCGCAAGATAGCGCAGCAGCGCCAGATCAAAGGCATCACTACCTTCGCGAAAATCCGCGAGCAGGACCTGAAGGGTTGAGGCGGGGTTTTCGGCCTCGATAGTGTCGAACAGGTCGGGTGCAAAGGCGGCCTCTATCGACGCATCCCAAAGCCGGGCGCGCAATGCCTCGGTCACACGGGCAACGCTGCTGCTCTGCGAATCCGCGTCGCCGGAAAAGCTGTGGAAATCGGTGATCGCAGCCAGCGCGTCGTCCAGCACCTTATCCAGCTCGGGTCGATGACGGTAGCGGTGCATGCCGAGGGCAGCGGCACCTGTTGCAAGGCCAATGGGAAGCCAGAGCGGGAGCGCAAGCGCGCCTGTCAGCGCGGCGCCCATGCGCCCCAACTCGAAAAGCGCGCTACAGATGCCGATCTGCACCACCACCAGCGCCCCGAGATGGGCCAACCCCGACAGGTGCGCTACGTCAAGAGGGCGGGTCACAATTAGGTAGAGTGTGAAGATGGCGGTATAAACGCCGATTGCGCCAATCGGCGCGGCACTCCATCCCGACAGGATCGGGCCTGCGTAGAGTGGCGCCATTACCATCACCAATCCGGCGCTTGTGTAGCGTGCAGGCAGCCTCACCCGCATATTTGCGCGAGGCTTGGCATGGCAGTATCAGCGAGGGTCGGAAACGGGCGGATCATGGGGAATATTTAAGACCCGCCCGGTCTCGCGCAAAGTGTTTTCTGGAAAGCTGGCGGCGCTATAAGGCGAGGACACCAAGTGCCAGAAGCAGCAACACCACCAGTGCCACCACGATCAGCAGTTGCGCCAGCGACAGTGCCATGCCTGACAGCCGGCCAAAGCCCAGAAGTGCGGCGATTGCCGCAATGGCGAGAAGAGTGATAATCCAGCCCAGTATGGTGTTATTCCTTTCAATAATCGGTGCCACTCCGGCACCGTGAACAAGGGAATAACGACGCGCATAGGCGAATGGTTCCCGCCGTTAAGGCGTTTCGGGGTCAGGGAAGAGCCCGTCGGGCGGATCGGCCACGATGCGACCACCGGCCAGATCGACCGTCGGCACGGCGGCACGGGTGAAGGGCAGCAGCACCGTCTCGCTTGTGCCGGGCTGGGCGATTTCCAGCAGGTCCGACGCCCCGTGATTGAGCACGGTTTTCACATGGCCCAGTGACACGCCGCCGGTGTCGAACACTTCAAGCCCCTGAAGATCGGCATGGTAGTACTCATCATCCGGCAGGCTCGGCAGGCGGTCACGGTCAGTGTAGAGGCGTACGCCGCGCAGCGCATCGGCGTCTTCCTTGGTGGTGACGCCGCTGAGGCGGGCGGTAAAGCCGTTCTTGGCTTGGCCGGTCAGTGTTACGGTGAAGGACCGCGCGCCGTCTTCGGTGTGCAGCGGGCCGTAGGTGGCAATGTCTTCGGGCTGGGCGGTAAAGCTCTTGAGGCGAACTTCGCCGCGTACGCCGAAGGCGCCTGCGATGGCACCGATGCAGATGGTCATGTCTTTGCTCATCTTTTCTCTACCTTCAGTGTGCCGGTGGGGTCTTCCCGCCCGGATCACGTGCCATAAACGGGTGATCGCCCCGCGACGCGTACGGGGGCCATGCAAAACGTGTCGAGGCACCGCGTTAGCGGCGCCTCGTCCACGAGATCAGTGCGAAAGCGGCGCAGAGCGCGCCGCCACACCATCAGATCGATCAGACGGTGTCGGAAACCCGCAGCAAACCCCGGCGTTTCCGTCGTCACCTGACTTACTCCTCGGCGGCTGCGTCGTCCGCAGGAGCGTCCGCAGCGGGGGCGTTTGCGGCCTCGGCAGCAGCAGCGGCCTTGGCGGCTTTCTCTTCTGCGCGGTCGGTCGCTTTCTTGCCCGGCGTGCCCTTCTTGGGGTTGCTGCGCTCTTTCTTCGGAACGACGCCAGCGGCTTCGAGCATGCGGGAGATACGGTCTGTGGGCTGTGCGCCCTTGCTCAGCCAGTACTGCACGCGCTCCATGTCCATCTTGACGCGCTCTTCGCTGTCCTTGGGCAGAAGCGGGTTGTAGGTGCCCAGCTTCTCGATGAAGCGCCCGTCACGGGGCATGCGGCTGTCGGATGCGACGATCCGGTAGAAGGGGCGTTTTTTGCTGCCGCCGCGGGCGAGACGAATTTTCATGGCCATGTGAGTGTTCTCCTGTTTATGGCGTTGGGGTGGTGGGGGTAACCCCACCCGACGTTGGGAAACGCACCAAAGATGCGCTCAGGTTTGGTGACTTTTGTGGTGCTGGATGACTTCAGCGATGATGAAGTTCAGAAACTTCTTGGCAAATTCCGGGTCGAGATCGGCCCGGGTTGCCAGGTCTTCTAACCGTGCGATCTGCTCGGCTTCGCGCGCAGGATCGGACGGGGGAAGGTCGTGTTCGGCCTTGAGCCGGCCCACTGCCTGGGTGTGCTTGAACCGCTCGCCCAGGGTGTAGACCAGGATCGCATCGAGCCGGTCGATGCTCTCGCGGTGGCCTTTGAGCAGCGCCGCCGCGCGGGCGGTTGGATCATCGGACATGGGTGGTCTCCTGAAAGCAGGTTGAGGCCGTCGGCAGGACGTCGGTATCGCGTCGGTATTGCGTCGGTGCCGCAACGGCGTCTGCGGGGCGTGGGGCAAAGTCAGTCAACGGGCATCCCCTTGGGTGAAAAGATCGGATTGCTGTACTGGCTGATTTCCATCTCGATCCCGTCGGCAAGCTGGCCGGATTTCAGCCGCTCGGGCGACGGGTGGCGATACACCGCGTCATTGCCGTCGATCGTGGCGGCCTGCGTGTCCTTGACCGCACCCAGCCGCTCGGCCAGCCGGATGCTGTCGAGGTTCTTGGGGTCGATATAGCTGACCGCGCCTTCCCAAGCGAAGGCTTCGTAGAGGTGGCGCCGTGCCGCATGGGTGGCCTCTAGGGCGAAGCCCTGTCCGGCCTCGCCCGGCCAGATGATCCAGGCGATTTCGCGCTCGGGCCAGCCTGCGGGCGACCAGCCCCCTGCCATGCCCAGTGTGCGGTCGTCATCCTTGTGGTGGATCATCCACATGCCGTAGCCGCGAATGTCCCAATGGCCGATCTCGGCGGCGTAGAGCATCCACGCCTCGTATTTGTTCAGCGGCCCGCCCATGAAGCGCGAGCGGTAGGAACTGAAGGTTGCCTTGAAGTCCGGGTAGTCCTCGGGTTCCGGGCCGCGCAGGATCAGGCGGCGGGTTTTGATCTCGGGAATCTGGATCATGCCGCGTCGCCTATCGCTGGATGGCGGTAGATCTGGCAGGGCTGGCCCAGCAGTTCGCCATCGGATTCAAACTGTGCGCCGAGGCGATGTGCAAGCCGTATCGAGCGGGTATTCTCGGCATTGATATAGGAGATGACCCGATCTAGCCCCTGATGCCGCGCGGCATAGCAGCGGGCGGCCTGTGCCGCCTGATAGGCAAGGCCACGCCCCTCGAACCCGTCATAGATATGCCATGCCAACTCGGGCTCGACCCAGCCATCATTGAGGATCATCCCGACCCGGCCCGCCACCTGACCCGAGGCCCGGTGTTCGACAATCCACATGCCGTAGCCGCGCAGCGCCCAATGGCCCACCCCGGCTAGGAAGGCACGCCAGCAGGTCCAGCGATCATGCGGACCGCCGACAAAGCGCGCGCGCTCGGATCCGCCGAACGCAGCGACCGCCCCGAAATCGCTTTCGCGGTAGCCGCGCAGGATCAGGTCCGGTGTGTCGATGGTGGGAATGGCGATCTCGGGCAGGGTCATCCGCACAACGCCTCCGGTCCCGGGTGGCGATAGAGCAGGTCTTCGCCCATCTGCACGTTGGTGTAGGTCCGCTCGTAGCGGGCGCCAAGCCGTTCGGCCAATGCGATAGAGCGGGTATTGCCGGGCACGATGTTCGATGTGAGCGTGGTAAAGCCCAGTTCGTCATAGGCCCATTGGCGCGCGCGTGTTGCCGCCTCACGGGCAATTCCAAGACCTTCAAACCCGTCAAAGACCACCCAGCCAAGTTCTGGCTCGGGCCAGCCTTCGGGATTCCAGATGCCGGTGATGCCGCAGGGCTGGCCGGTCTCTTTCAGCTCGATGGTGAAATAGCCGTAACCGTGCAACGCCCAATGCCCGATATTCAGCGCGAACCAACGCCACGCCTTTGGGCGGTCTTCTTCCACGCCAAAGCCGTCCGCCCGTACCGGATCTGTCAGAAACGCGACATATGCGTCAATATCCCGAGCCTCTGGCAGGCGCAGGACAAGACGGTCGGTCTCAATCCGGTGAGAGGGGAGGGCGAGGCTCATCTAACTTATTTCTTCTTGCCGAAGCCTGACAGGCCGGGGGGCAGGGTCATGCCGCCGCCGCCCAAACCGGGCAGCCCGCCGCCTGACATCTTGCCCATTTGCTTGGCGGCTGCTTCCAGCGCCTTGGGGTCCATGCCTGCGGCCATCTCTTCGGGGCTGGGGCCGCCCTTGCCGAACATGCCCTTCATGGCCTGTTTCAGCATGCCGCCTTTGCCCATCTTGCCCATCTTCTTCATCATGTCGCCCATCTGGCGGTGCATCTTGAGAAGCTTGTTCAGTTCGGCCACATCCTGACCGGCGCCTTTGGCAATCCGTTTCTTGCGGCTGGCCTGCAAGATTTTGGGGTTGGCGCGCTCTTTCTTGGTCATCGACTGGATCATGGCGATCTGGCGCACGAGGATCTTGTCGTCAAAGCCCGCGTCCTGCACCTGTTTGGCCATCTTGCCCATGCCGGGCATCATGCCCATTACGCCTTCCATGCCGCCCATCTTCTGCATCTGTTCGAGCTGCATTTTCAGGTCGTTCATGTTGAACTGACCTTTTTGGAAGCGGCGCATCATGCGCTCGGCCTGTTCGGCCTCGATGGTTTCCTGTGCCTTTTCCACGAGGCTGACGATGTCGCCCATCCCGAGGATGCGGCCCGCGATGCGTTCCGGCTCGAACGTCTCGATCGCGTCCATCTTTTCGCCCAGGCCGACGAAGCGGATGGGTTTGCCGGTGACGGCGCGCATGCTGAGCGCCGCGCCGCCGCGGCCATCGCCATCCATCCGGGTGAGCACGACGCCGGTGACGCCGATCTGGGCGTCAAACTCGGTGGCGACGTTGACCGCGTCCTGACCGGTGAGACCATCGACCACCAGCAGGGTTTCGCGCGGGTTGGCCACGTCGCGGACGGCGGCGGCCTGTGCGATCAGCTCTGCATCGATATGCAGGCGACCAGCGGTGTCGAGCATGTAGACGTCATAGCCGCCAAGGCTGGCCTGGGTCTTGGCGCGTTTGGCTATCTGGACGGGATCTTCGCCCTTGACGATGGGCAGGGTATCGACTCCAATCTGGAGGCCGAGGATCGCCAGCTGTTCCATCGCGGCCGGGCGGTTCACGTCGAGTGACGCCATCAGCACGCGCTTGCCTTCGCGTTCCTTAAGCCGTTTGGCCAGCTTGGCGGTGGTGGTGGTCTTGCCCGAGCCTTGCAGACCGACCATCAGGATCGGGGCGGGCGCATTGTCGATCTTGAGCGCGCCGGGGTCGCCCTCGCCGGTGAGGGTGGCAACCAGCGTATCGTGCACGATCTTGACGACCTGCTGGCCGGGGGTGATGGATTTCGTGACGGCCTGCCCGGTGGCCTGCTCCTGCACGTGTTTCACGAAGTCGCGGGCGACGGGCAGCGATACGTCGGCCTCGAGCAGGGCCACGCGGACCTCGCGCAGGGCGGTTTTCACGTCATCTTCGGAGAGCGCGCCCTGTTTGGTCAGGCGGTCGAAGACGCCAGAGAGGCGTTCGGACAGATTTTCAAACATCTCAAGGGCTCCTTATGCCGCTTTGCCCAAATTATGGCCCCCCGAGAATAGGAAGGACCGGCCCAAATGCCAATGTCCCCCGTGGGCGCAACGCGCTGACGGAGGGCGATCCCGGCCAAACGGCCATGGGACCGGAAGTTTTGACGGACTCCCGGAGTTGCGCGGCTTTTATGTCGGGGGGCGGGGGTGAGTCAAGCCCACGTCCAAGTGCGGGAGGGGGCTGCGTTGGGGGCTCGCTTTGGTTGGGAGGTGTGGTGGCTGTCAGTTCGAAGTGGACATGGATGTCCTACAGCTCAACGCGGAAACCATACCTTCGCCGCGTCTGGCGAGAACGGCGGCGATACGCAGATTTGGGCTGTTGCCATAAATCCTCGTCAATACGGTGGTCCTATTTTTGGGTTTGTCTTTTCAGCCCTGAATTCGTGAAATTTGCCAGAGATACGCCTTTTCCCTTGTTTCCTCAGAAAGTTTTACCCATATTTATCTCATGAGACACGCGGAGGGCGCCCTGCGGAATAGTCGAAACCAATAATCAATAAGAACAAATGAGCCGCAAAGGCCCGAACAGGAGACATGAGTGTGAGAGAGGCTACCATAAATGGCGCTCAGAGTGACGAGCGCGAACGTATCGTGACGTCTGCATTATGCAAAGCCGTTCGGAAACTAGGTTTCACCCAAGCAGAGTTGGCAGACATTCTGGGCGTAAGCAAATCAACCGCATCCCGTATCATGAGTGGGACACACATACTGAAAGAAAATCAGAAAGATTATGAGATCGCAGTGATATTCTTGAGGATCTTTCGTTCCCTTGACGCCATTACAGGCGGTGAAGATCGTGTGAATTTGAGCTGGATGCGCAATGAAAACACGGCTTTGAGCGGCGTACCTGCTGCTATGGTCAAAAACCTGACGGGACTGATGAATGTCGTTACCTACTTGGACGCTCAACGAGCTAAGATCTGAGGCAAGGCCGTGGGAAGGGAAAGCTTGGCGGCTGGTTGAAGCCCAAAATATCATCTCAACACGCAAACTTGTTGAGAACGTGCACGAGCAGAATATCCTTGACGAAATTCTGGACGAGAGCAAACCAAGGGTACCAGAATCCTGTCGGCATTTAAATTTCCTTTTGTTTACGCCGTTTCGCTATCGGCCCTACCCACATGGTTCGCGCTTTCGTCCAGCTGGCGTGACGGACGGTGTCTTTTATGCTGCGCAGGAATATGAAACTGCCGTTGCGGAGTTGGCGCACTATCGAATGAAGTTCTACCAAGACAGCCCCGGTCTTGAGGCACCGGGCAGCGCGCCAGAGTACACAGCGTTCCAAGTAGATGTGAAAACGCCATTCGCACTCGACCTGACCGCCGATCCATTCGTTCAGTACGAAGAGGTTTGGACCCGTCATACGGATTGCGGCCCATGCCAAGCTCTTGCGAAGACGGCCCGTGAGGTCGGTGTCGAAGTTATCCTTTCACGCTCGGTGCGCGATCAGAATGGCCGCAAGAACGTGAACATATTGTCCTGTGCGGCCTTTGCGAAACCCAACCCACTCCAAGTGCAAACCTGGCGTATTTTGGCAAACGGCGAGAGCGCAACAGCATATTGTCGATCTCCAAAAACGGTCCTTGAATTTGCCGCGTGAGCGCATAAGGCGCATTTCGAAGGTCACATTATCTGCCGTGTTGATTGATTGCTTAACCACGAGTCAAACGTCTTCCCAAACCATCATTGGCAAGGTTAGGATCGCAGCGCGGACTTCCCAAATCCCGCTCCCCGCGCCTTGTCACCATCGGAGCAAGACGTAGCCTTGATCAAACCCGGTTCCTCACCGCCACAACCTGTATCTTCGGGCTGCCATATCTCCGGCACCATCTGAAAACCCGCGCTAGCGGGACGGTTTGTGTGGCTGGCCGCGGGAAATAAACTTGCATTTTCGAACCAATAGGCGAGAACTGATGTGGGTATGTTAACAGTCGCACAGAGCAAAGATGGACAACTGGGACGAGATCAGAACCGCCTTTAACGTGGCGCGGGTGGGCACTGTCAGCGGTGCGGCCGAGGTGCTGGGCGTGCATCATGCGACCGTGATCCGTCATATCGACGCGCTGGAGGAACGGCTGGGGGTACGGCTGTTCCAGCGGCATGCGCGGGGCTATACGCCCACTGACGCGGGTGAGGACCTGTTGCGCGTGGCGCAGGCGACGGATGAGCAGTTCGCACAGCTTGCGGGGCGGATCAAGGGGCAGGGTGATGCTGTCTCGGGCGAGCTTGTGGTGACGTCGCTGGGCGGGCTGGGCCATCTGATCGTGCCGGTTCTGGCCGGGTTCCAGCGCGCCTATCCCGACATCATCGTGCGCTACCTGACCGGCGACCGGCTGTTTCGGTTGGAATACGGCGAGGCGCATGTGGCCATCCGCGCGGGCAACGCGCCCGATCAGCCGGACAATGTCGTGCAACAGTTCTTTCGCCAGCCCATCGCGCTGTTTGCCAGCGAGACCTATATCGCCGAGCATGGCATGCCGGGCAGCGTTGCGGATTTTGCCGGGCACCGCTTTGTCAGTGCCGATGATCCCAAATCGCGCGCGCCCTTCGCCCGCTGGCTGCGCGAAAACGTGCCCGCAGAGGCGATCGTGTTTCGCAGTGGCGACGTACATGCGCTGCGCCGGGCGATTGCAGAGGGGGCGGGCATCGGTTTCATGTCGCGCCTGCAGGCCGCCGAAATGCAGGGGCTGGTCGAGGTTCACCCGCCGCTGGAGGAATGGTCGACGCCGCTCTGGCTGGTGACGCATATGGACCTGCACCGCACGACCAAGGTGCAGGCGTTCCTGGGATTTCTGAAAGACCATGCGAAAGCCTGGGCGAGCGTATGACGCGGGTTTTGGCCGGGCATCTGGCGATGCTGTGTTTTTCGGGGCTGATTGCGGGGTCGTTCGCGCTGGGGTCGATGGCCGCCGTTCATATCGCGCCCACGGCCCTGAATGCCGTGCGTTTCGCGATCGCGGCGGTGATCGTCGGCGTGGCGGCACTGGCCACCCACGGGCTGCCGCGCACGGCCTTCGTGGCGCCGTGGCGATACCTTGTGCTGGGCGGGCTGATGGGCATCTATTTCGTGCTGATGTTCGAGGGGTTGAAGACCGCGCCGCCGGTATCGGCAGCGGCGGTGTTCACCCTGACGCCGCTGTTCTCGGGTGCGGCGGGCTATCTGCTGCTGCGGCAGATCACGACCCGGCGCATGGTGCTGGCGCTGAGCGTGGGCGCGGTGGGTGCGCTCTGGGTGATCTTTCGCGCTGACCTGTCGGCACTGCTGGCCTTCGAGATCGGGCGCGGCGAAGTGATCTATTTCTGGGGTTGCATCGCACATGCGCTTTATACGCCGCTGGTGCGCAAGCTGAACCGTGGTGAGCCGCCGGTCGTGTTCTCGTTCGGCACGCTGGTGGCGGCGGCGGTGATCCTTATGGTTGCCGGAGCGGGCGATATCGCGGCGACGGATTGGACCGCGCTGCCCGGCATCGTCTGGATCACGCTGATCTATGTGGCGGTGTTTGCCAGCGCGGCCTCATTCGTGCTGCTGCAATTCGCCTCGCTGCGCCTGCCGAGCGCCAAGGTGATGGCCTATACCTATCTCACGCCCAGCTGGGTGTTGCTGTGGCAGGCAGCCCTTGGCCATGACCTGCCGCCGGTTCTGGTGCTGGTGGGGCTGGGCTTGACCATCGTGGCACTGCTGTTGTTGCTGAAGGACGAGGAAGCCGGCATCGCCTGACCGGGGGACAGGGGGCGTATTACCGGCATTCTATGTACACGGTGATGTCGGAGGCATGTGCGCCCAGTTCCACGGGTGTCGGAATATCGCCCGGTGTGCCGATGGTAATCGGAATCGTGTTCTGGGCGAGAAAGAGCTTGGCGATTTCCCCACGTACGGCGAAGTTCACGTTTTCGGGGACAGAGCCTGTCGCCTCCTGCACGAAGTCCTGTCACAGCTTGGCGACGACCACGCCGACGACCAGGCCGGCACTGTCGATCAGCGGGCCGCCGGAATTGCCTGCCTGTACGGCTGCGGAAATCTGCATGTTGAAGGCGTCGCCCCGGATTCCCTTGAGTGATGACACCACCCCGCGCGTCACGTTGAGACCGTCAAGCACGCTGCTCAGCGGGTAGCCTGCCACCAGCACGTCGGAATTGAGTTGCGCAGGCGCAGTTTTCGACGACATGTGAGTTGGTCAGGATGTCGCCGTGCGGGTTCACGACAAAGCCCGTGCCGCTGCTGGCGGTGGTGGTTTCGGGCCGGGCGGCGCTGACGCTGGGCGCCTCGGGGACAGGTTCGGGGATGGGTTTCGTGTCCTAGTCGCCAATTCCCAGATGCAGGTTCACGATGCGGTCAAGCATGCCATCTTTGGAATGCTCGATAGGCGCGCGCCGCCCCGGTGCGAGGCTGGCCGCCACCGCGTTCAGAAGGCCCTGATCGGTCTGTGCCGCCGACAGGATGATCGTGGTCCACCCGCTGTCTACATAGTCCGACCGGATATAGAGCAGCCGATTGTTCCCGCGGGTCGAGGTGATCCAGGTCCCGTCCCGGCGGACGGTATAGGGCGTGTCGTCGGCAGGCTGATCCAGGCCGAACGCGTGGTGGGATTTGACCCCCGCCAGATCCGTCCGGCTCGCGGCGATGGCAAGCGAGCTGCGGGTATGGTGCCAGTTCTCGAACGAGCCGCTGTCCGGCTCCTCGTAGTAGGCAATGTGCGGGAACAGCAGCGACATGCCGTAAGTCTTGAGGTAATCCATGTCCCAGCCGCTGAACGCGATGCGCTTGCTCATTCCGAGCGATAGCTCGGCAAGGTGGTCATTGATCGGCGCGGTATCGAAACGCTCATAGCTGTAGCGCGTGAGTGCCTTGCGGCTGCCGGCGCCCCACTGACCGTCCAGCAAGCCGACATACAGGTTCTCGAAGGCGAGTGCCATCTGAAGGTACCGTTTGTCATCGGTGGTCAGCTGACTGATCTGGACCGGTTCGAAAAGGACGCTTTTACTGGCGTCAGTTAAGTCCGCCCTTGCCGGCAACGGGGCAAAGGCAACCGCCAACAGCAGGCATAGGGTGAAAACGAAACTTGGCAATCGCATGAAACTCTCCGTCTTGCTGGAACGGCGCGAATATTTGGCCGACAGGCGCGCGGCGTCAAGTCCTAGGGGCG
>Ga0209344_10001092_pt1 | contig 38047 bp, 39 predicted proteins | sample Cruoilmetagenom6_FD_187293 | JGI IMG/M metagenome (GOLD analysis project Ga0209344, IMG submission 187293) | Oil polluted marine microbial communities from Coal Oil Point, Santa Barbara, California, USA - Santa Barbara Oil Seep Sample 6 (SPAdes)... | ecosystem: Environmental > Aquatic > Marine...
GATCTCGAGGCTTTCCACGATACGGTAGAGCTGAATGCCGTGGCGGGTGGAGAAGAAGTTCTGGGTCAGCCGCCAGTATTTGGTGGCAATCGTCAGCCTGCGACCGTGACGGGTGCGGAAATCGGCGGCTACATCACCCAGATCGGCCATGCTGTCGACATCTTTCCAGATATCGGGAACGGCCACCACCACATCGGCATTGCCGAAGCCAAGACGGGCGGTGATTTCCACCCGCTCATCGGCGCGGGCAAGGCCTTCGCGGACCAGATCCTCGCCGGTAACGCCGAAATCCACGGCACCGGCGCCTAGCTCCCGGGCAATCTCGGACGCTGACAGGAACGCCACTTCAACGCCGTCGATCCCCTCGATGCGGCCGCGATAGCTGCGATCATTGCCGATGGCCGAGACGGTCAGCCCGGCACGGGCGAAGATGGCAATGGCGTCATCCTTCATGCGGCCCTTGGATGGCAGTGCCACTGTCAAAGTCATCGGCCTGCCCTCACTGTTTCAATCCGGTCAAGCCACAGCGAGAAGCCCACGGCCGGGATTGGCTCGCGGGCGCCGAGCAGCGCCATCATCTGATCGTAGCGTCCACCGCCGGCGAGAACCAGATTGTCGGCACCTGCGGAAATTTCAAAAACCAGCCCGGTGTAGTAGTCCAGCGGACGGCCAAAGGCTGCGCGCCAGCGGATTGTGCCGAGATCCTCGTCACGCTGCTTGAGGGCATCGAGTCGGGCTTCGAAGGCCTTTTGTGCAACGGAGATATCGAGACCGGCATCGCGGGCAAAATCAGACAGTGCAGCGGCAGCCCGATCAAGCGGCACGTCAAGCGCGAGAAACGCCTTGAGCGCTTCGAGCGACCGGGCCGATAGTCGGGTGGCGTCAAGCGTCTGCTTGCTGATCAGCCGGGCGGCGATTTCGGCAGGCGAGCGGCTGGCGTTGGTCGAGTAGCCGGTCTGCTGCATGACCTCCTCGATGTGCGCCTCGAGCCCGGTAACGTCGCCATTGGCGAGAAAGCCTGCCACGGATGCGTCGGGAACAGCGGCGGCTTCGGGATTGGCGAGCTTTGCGATCATTGCATCGAGCGCCTGCTCGTTGCCGAAGGCGTGGATCAGACGCTTCTGCCAGCCTGTGGGCAGACCAAGACCTGCGACCACGGCTTCAAACACTGCTTGGTCTCCAAGTATGATCGACAGGTTTGCGGCAGGCGTAAATTCGGCGACGAGCGCCCTTGCTTCCGACAGCGCGCGGGCGTCGGCGCTGGCTTCGTCGGGTTCACCGAGATCCTCGACACCGGCCTGAAAGAATTCGTTGGCCCCGTCGCGGCGCTGGCGGAAGACCTGGCCGAGATAGCCGTAGCGGCGCGGAGTGGCGACATTTTCGGCGATATGGGCGCTGCACACCGGAATGGTGAATTCCGGCCTGAGGCAAAGGCTCTCGCCGGTTTCGGATTCAGTCAGAAAGATGCGGCGGCGCAGATCCTCGCCGGCCATATCGAGAAACGGCTCGGCCGGCTGGATTACAGGAATGTCGACACGAATTCCGCCCAGCGCATCAAGCGCGCGGGCGAGATCAGCGGCAAAGGCGGGAAGACCAGCTTGGGGCATGGTCACTCAGCCCTGCCCGTTGGCGGCATCGAGAGCGGCATCGGACGCCTGCTCGGCCAGCACGCGCTTGACAGTGATGACCAGATCAGCCTCGCCGACAAGGTGTTCGCCGGCCTTGGCCTCGCGCCATTCGGCATTGTCGGTGATGGTTTCGGCAATGCGCTTGCCCTCGATCAGATCCTTGACGATGAGCTTGCCGGCTTCCTTCTCGTTGCCGCCTTGAATGATGGCGATTGGCGAGCTGCGGCGGTCGGCATAACGCAGCTGCTTGGGGAAATCCTTCGGATTGCCCTGAAAAAGTTCGACCGGAATGGTCGGCCCGAGCGGCTGGCCGTCTTCGCCGACCGGGTTGAGTTCGGTGCGCAACTCCTGCGCCATCTTCGCGTAATCGCCGATGCGGTCGCGGTCCATGATGGTGACGAGGACCGGACCCGAGGCCGCCTCGCCCGAGAGCTTGCCAAGGTTTTTGAGCGCCGTCATCAGCCGTGAGACGCCGATGGAGAAGCCCGTTGCAGGCACCGATTGACCCATGAAACGCGAGACCAGGCCATCATAACGGCCACCGCCACCGACAGAACCGAATTGCACCATCTGACCCTTCTCGTTGGGGATGCCTCCGAGAAGTTCTGCTTCATAGACAGGGCCAGTGTAATATTCGAGGCCACGAACGACGGAGGGGTCGATAAGAATCCGGTCTGAGTCATAACCACTCGCTCTAACGGTTTCGCTGATTTTGCCAAGTTCAGCAAAACCGTCTTGAAGGAGAGTGGATTTATCTGCTGTGCTTTCCAGAAAATCAGCAACTTTCTCCCCCATCGCCGCTCCTCTTGGAAGCGACACAAATCGAAGGATCGTCTCGATTTGCCATGAGCCAAGTTCAGCTCCCGGCGCAAAATCACCCTCACCTTCTTTGCCGCCATCCCAACGTCCTTTACCGAGCAGCAGTTTGACGCCCTCTGTGCCGAACTTGTCGAGCTTGTCGATCGCGCGGAGCACAATGAGGCGCTTGCCGGCATTTTCGTCACCGCCAAGGCCGATGGCTTCCATGACGCCATCAAGCACCTTGCGGTTGTTGACCCGGATCACGTAGTCGCCGCGCGGGATGCCGAGCGCTTCCATGGTGTCGGCCATCATCATGCACATTTCGGCATCGGCCTGGACACCGGGAGCACCAACGATGTCGGCGTCGAACTGCATGAACTGGCGGAAACGGCCGGGGCCGGGCTTTTCGTTGCGGAACACCCAACCGGCGCGATAAGTGCGATAGGGCAGCTGTATATCGTTGAAGTTCTCGGCGACGTGACGGGCCAAAGGTGCTGTCAGATCGTAGCGCAGCGATAGCCATTGGTCGTCGTCATCCTGAAACGAGAACACGCCTTCGTTCGGACGATCCTGGTCCGGCAGGAACTTGCCCAGCGCATCCGTGTATTCAATAAAAGGGGTTTCCACCGGTTCGAAGCCGAAGCGCTCATAGACGGTTCTGATCTTCGCCATCATCTCATCAGTGGCGCGGATATCGGCTGAGGAGCGGTCGGGGAAACCACGCGCCAGGCGCGCCTTGAGCTTCTGAGGCTTCTTTTGCTTTTGCTTCTTGTCGGACATGAAAAAGGGCCTGCGGCAGGAGAAACGTTCTGTTGCGCTTCTCCTAACCGACAGGCCCTTTTGCTGCAAGGCTTGGGCGGATGACTAACGCCACCTCGCCTGAACGCAAAGCGTCATTTCAGCCTCAATAGTAGGGCGAACGGCATTCGCGGCGCGGGCCGTTGTAGGGCTGAAACGTGTTGCTCCTCCGGTCATAGGAGCGGTACTTCCGGTCACACCAGTTCACATGCTGCGGGTTTGTATAGCCCGGACGCACATTCGAGCGGCCACGACGTGGCTGGTCGATGATGATCCCGAAAGAGAAGGCTGCCGGCGGGAACCAGAAACCGTTATGGCGGCGATAGCCGCGACGCTTATTGCGATGCCCGCGGTGACCATTGTAATAGCCGCGGTTGTTGTGGCGGTGAAACCCGCGCTTTTCGTGGATCTGAACCAGATCGCTCGCACCGGAAATCTGAACCGCCGGTTTTTGCATCATCACTGGCGCTGCCGAGACCGGCGCGACCATTCCCAGACAAAAGGATGCCGAGACCAGTGTTGTCATCAATGTCTTGATCATGTGAAATTCCTCGCGTTGAAGCAGAACAGTCCCTTCCATCCCTAAACGCCCGCTGATCGCGTTGGTTCCATCGCGACACATGGTGTGGGGAAACAAAGCACCTCTCCACTATGCAGCATGCGATCACGACCTCACAAGGGTGTGATCACATGGACGAGGACGGAAGATCGACATGCGGCGCAAAACGGGCGATAGATTAGCCTTGCCAGTTCAGTCAAACTCGAAAGCAGTTTATCTTGCGCCTTATCCTGATCACGAGCCTGACCATGATCGCGTTTGCCGCCAATTCTGTGCTTGGCCGCATGGCAATCGGCTCGGGCGGCGCGCCGCTGATTGATCCGGCAAGCTTTTCCGCCATACGCTTGATCAGCGGGGCCTTGATGCTGGCGGTTTTGGTGGGGCTGACGGGTTCCGGCCGCGCCCGCTCTCCGCGGTTTCAATCCGGCTCTTGGGCCTCGGCGTTTGCGCTGTTTGCCTATGCGGTGGCCTTTTCCTATGCCTATGTCGCGCTGGAAACGGGAATTGGCGCGCTGATCCTGTTTGCCTGTGTGCAAGCGACGATGATCGGATGGGCGCTCAAGGAAGGCGACCGGCCCTCCGCACTTGAATGGCTCGGCCTGATAACCGCATTCGGCGCGTTCATCTGGCTGGTCTCGCCCGGTCTTTCCGCACCCGATCCGTGGGCTGCGACGTTGATGGCGCTCTCGGGCATCGCCTGGGGGACCTATTCTCTGCGCGGCCGCGGCCTGCCTGACCCGCTGAAGGCGACGGCTGACAATTTCATGCGATCGATCATTTTCCTGATTCCGCTGGGTCTGGTTGTGCTGATGGCCGGATACGGCGTTCACGCCAGTGGCCGCGGCATGGTTCTGGCCGCAGTCTCCGGCGCGGTCACATCCGGTCTCGGTTATGCCCTGTGGTACAGGGTGCTCCGGCAGATCGGCGCCACCCAGGGTGCTATCGTGCAATTGACGGTGCCGGTGATCGCCGCAATCGGCGGCACTCTGTTTATCGGCGAAGGCTGGAGTTTGCGGCTTGTGATCTCGTCGCTGCTGATCCTTGGCGGCGTGGCCGTGGCCATCATCGCAAAGCAACGCCGCACGGCTAGACAGCTGGGTTAGCGCTTCTTGCGCAGCTTGTAGGTCAGCGCCAGCGCGATACAGTGCGAGAGCGCCTCACGATTGGCCTCATCTTGTCCGCTCGGCACGATGGCGCGGTTGCCCTCAAAAGTCAGCGCAGTGGGATAGAGGCCGCGGAATTCCTCGACCAGATTTGTGTGGCAGATGAACATCAGCGCTGCATTGCCATCAGGACGCGGCTGAATCCGGACCGAACTGCCGGTGTTGCGCTTGACAGGGGTGAAGCTCTGCTCGCCCCATTTGAGGCTCTCCTCCAGCGGGCCGATCTCCGACGTGCTTGCTGCAACCTGATGGATCAGAGCCTTGAGCTGATCGGGCGTCATGTCGGGCGCACCAATTTGGCGCGCAAGGTCTCGACCTCGCCTCGGCAGCAACATCCTTCGAGATGATCATTGACCAGCCCCATGGCCTGCATGAAGGCATAGACTGTCGTCGGGCCGACAAAGCTCCAGCCGCGTTTCTTCAGATCCTTGGAGATGCGCGTTGACACTGCCGTGGTGGGATTGGCCGTCAGTGTCGCGTAATCCACCGTCGCGGGGCGCTCATCGGCTCCGGGTTCCTGGCTCCAGAAATAGGCGGCGAGTGAGCCGAACTCATCAACCATCTCGATGGCGCGATTGGCATTGTTGATGGTCGAGGCAATCTTGCCGCGGTGGCGGATGATGCCCTTGTCGGCAACCAGTCTCTCGATGTCCGCTTCATCGAACCGCGCCACCTTGCGGAAATCAAAGCCTGCAAAACCGGCGCGGAAATTCTCGCGCTTGCGCAGGATTGTCAGCCAGGACAGACCGGCCTGAAAACCTTCGAGACAGATCTTTTCGAACAGCCGGATATCATCAGTGACCGGCCGGCCCCATTCGGCATCATGGTACGCCAGATAATCGGGAAGATTGCCCGGCCAGAAGCAGCGGGTGCGGCCGTCTTCACCTGTAATCAGACCGTTGTCATGCGCCATTGGGCTGCTCTTCGTCATGGTTAATCGGGAATCGGGAGCAATTAAGCGGGCGTTCACTGCGTTTGGCAAGGCGGCGATAACCCTAAGAAGAGGTTTCGGGCAAAAACGGCCTTTTACGGAGCAGGATTCACCAATTGATTCCACCCCTGCCCCAGCATGGACCCTGGAAGACAGATGCACTGCGGAAGTTCGCGCGGCGGCAGACTGTCGTGATCAGACGAAAGGTAATTGGTGCGTCCGATGAAACAACTTGCTCTCCTTTTGATGTCCGGTGCGGCGCTGAGCCTTACCGCGTTTTCCGCTCCGGCAAGTGCCGGCGACCGCTACGGCCAGCGGCCGCCTGTGGTTCTGAGTCCTGACTTGACCGCGCCGTGGGTGCTGCAGCTTGGCGGCCAGGCCGCGCCGCGCGGCGGTGTCGTCTACAGAAACCAGCCGCGAGCGGTTCGAGCCACTGCACCGCGGCCGCGCACGCAGCGTGTCCAGCGGCGTCAGGTCACAAATGTGTCGCTCGCCGCACCACGTGTGAAACCGAAACCCGTGAACCAGATTGATCAACGCTTTCTGCCACAAACGGTGGCTTACACCGGCAGCCAGAAACCCGGTACAATCATCATCAACACCAGTGAAAAATATCTCTACCATGTCATGGCCGACGGCCAGGCACGGCGGTACGGCGTGGGCGTCGGCAAGGAAGGTCATGCCTGGAGCGGTACAGAGAAAATCACCCGCAAGGCCGAGTGGCCGGGCTGGACGCCGCCGGCGGAAATGATCAAGCGAGTGCGCGAGAAGGAAGGCCGCATCCTGCCGGCCCACATGCCCGGCGGCCCAGAAAACCCGCTCGGTGCACGCGCCCTTTATCTCGGCTCGACGCTTTACCGGATCCACGGCACCAACCAGCCCTGGACCATCGGCAGAGCGGTTTCATCGGGCTGCATCCGGATGCGCAACGAGGACGTAACGGAACTTTACGAGCGCGCCAGGGTCGGCGCCAAGGTTATCGTAATGTAACCGAAGGTTGAACGCTTCGACACCAGAACAAACCCGGCCAGGCTCCTCGCCTGAGCCGGGTCTTTCGTCTCAGCGAACCTGATCACCCCAGCAAATCAGCGGACAAGGCAGTATAAGACATTGATATGATTCAGACCGGCTGCTGCCTGCGTGGATTATTCGTCAAGCCGCAGACGGTGTCCGGGAAACCGGGCGTCCGTTTACACGTTGTAACAGGTTGATCACTCCGAATTCGATGGTACCTTTGAACGCAAGAGCTAAAGCAATCAACGAGGGGACACCATGACACTGCCAAGCTTTTCATCCCGATTTGCGGTCATCGCCGCCGGCGCCCTGGCGCTGCTGATCGCGCCAGCACTGCCGGACGCATCGGCGATGCCACGGTCAGCAAAACCAGCTGCCTTACAAGCGGACTTGCCAGTGGTGCAGGTCGCCCAATCGAAAAAGCCGAAACCGGAGTTCATGCGCAAGAAAGTCCGGCTCCACACTGATGAAAAACCCGGCACCATTATCGTCGATACGAACACCAAGTATCTCTATTATGTGGAAGGCAAAAACCGTGCGATCCGCTATGGCGTCGGCGTTGGCCGCGATGGCTTCGGCTGGTCGGGAACCGTCAAGGTGGGCCGCAAGGCCGAGTGGCCGGGCTGGACTCCACCGGCCAGCATGATTGCGCGTGAACGCAGAAAAGGCCGCATTCTGCCTGCCCATATGAAAGGCGGACCCAACAATCCGCTCGGCGCACGTGCACTCTATCTCTACAGGGGCGGACGCGACACGATTTTCAGGATCCACGGCACAAATCAGCCCTGGACTATCGGCCAGAACATGTCATCGGGCTGCATCCGGATGATGAACAAGGACGTCGAACATCTCTACAGCCGGGCCAATATCGGCTCCAAGGTGATCGTGATCGGACCAAACGGCAGGGGTTCGGAGAAGCTCTATACCGACCGCGGCATGGATTTCTTCGGCACCCTGTTCGGTGGCGGCTGAACCGGCGACTTCAAACCACCGGCACCAGAAATCATCAAATGCAAAGGCAGCGTTTTCGGACGCTGCCTTTTTGCTGTCCGCAGACCGGATGTTACTCGGCAGCCTCCAGTTTGACCGGCTTCGTTGCAGGCATTCCAGCCGGCTTGTCTCCGCCGTAGACCCAGTCGAGCAGTTCCACCGTGTGGATGATCGGAATGTCGGTGCCGCCGGCGATCTGGGTCATGCAGCCAATGTTACCGGTGGCGATGAGGTCCGGCTTTGTCCGCTCGATATTCTTGACCTTGCGGTCGCGGAGCGTGCGGGCGATTTCGGGCTGCATGATGTTGTAGGTTCCAGCCGAGCCACAGCAAAGATGTCCTTCGGGCGGATCCTTGACGGTGAAGCCGGCGGCCCTGAGCAGCGCCTTGGGCTGCACGGTGATCTTCTGGCCGTGCTGCATCGAGCAGGCCGAGTGATAGGCCACGACCATGCTGGCGCCATTAACCGGTGGGGGCATCTCGATGCTTGCAAGATATTCCGTGATGTCCTTGGCCAGTTCCGAAACGCGCGCGGCTTTTTGCGCATAGGCCGGGTCCTCGCGCAGCATGTAGCCGTAGTCCTTGATGGTGGTTCCGCAGCCCGATGCGGTGATGATGATGGCATCCAGCCCGCCATTGTCGATGGCCCGGGTCCAGGCGTCGACATTGTTGCGCGCGGCATCAAGCGCATCGTGCTCGCGGCCCATGTGATGGACCAGGGCGCCGCAACAGCCCTCACCTTCAGGCACAATCACCTCGACGCCGATGCGGTTGAGCAGCCTGACGGTGGCTTCGTTGATGCCGGGCTTGAGCACAGGCTGGGCACAGCCGGTGAGAATGGCAACGCGGCCACGCTTTTGCCCGGTACCGGGATGTGAACCGGGTTTGGAGAATTTCGAAGGCTCAGGCACTGAAGCCGGCGCAAGCTCCAGCATCGCCGCCATCGGCTTCATGCCCGGCAGCGCCTTGAACAGTGGCGCGAAGGGCCGACCAATGCGCGCGGCATAAAGCGAGGCGCGGAAGCGGCCGGGATAGGGCAGCACCATGGCCAGAAGACCGCGGGTGATGCGGTTCATCAAGGGGCGTTTGTAGGTCTTTTCGATGTGGGCGCGGGCATGGTCGACCAGATGCATGTAATTGACGCCGGACGGACAGGTGGTCATGCATGACAGGCACGACAGGCAGCGGTCGATGTGGGTCACGACCTTCTCATCAGCTGGCCGATTATTTTCCAGCATATCCTTGATCAGGTAAATGCGGCCACGCGGGCTGTCGAGCTCGTTGCCGAGCGTGACATAGGTCGGACAGGTCGCCGTGCAGAAACCGCAATGGACGCATTTCCTGAGTATCTTCTCGGATTCAGCGACACCGGGATCCTTGAGTTGCTCGGCGGTGAAATTGGTCTGCATGTCGCGGTGTCCTTGGAAGTCTCAATGATTTGGCGGGTCGGGCGGAACCCTGCACATCGTTTGAGCCAGCAGCTCTCAGAGCAGCCAGCTTTGCGGGTTGGCGATTGCTTCGTTGCGGCCAAGTTTTTGCAGCCCGACGATGGTGCGAATGATGATCCAGAGCGCAACAAGCGGCATCAGCAGCATCCCGATGAAGACGATCATCAAAAGTCCGCTCACCAGCGCGCCGAGCAGGCCGAACCAGAAGGTGCGGATCGCCCAGGTGTAGTGGCTTTCAAGCCAGGCTTCCGATTTGCCGCTGTTGAGATGGGCGAGCACGATGCCGACAATGCCGGTGATGCCGATGACGAAGCTCGCGAGATAGAGCACGTAGATCACCTGCAGATTGGTCTTGCCGGGTTCGAGCCAGCGGTCGGTCTGGCGCGGTTCCGGGGTTTGATCGGGGTTGCTCATATGCCTGCTCCTTTTGTCAAACTGATCGGCGTTTTGCCAAGGACTGCGATGTTATCACATGCCTGCTGTCATGCGACCGGGGTTAAGCAGGCCTGCAGGATCGAACTGGTCCTTGATGCGGCGCGACAAGGCTTCCAGTGGTTTGGGCTGCGGCTCGAACACGGGGACCGAAGCACGGGTTGCAGCGTCGGCGCGGATCAGTGTCGCGTGGCCGCCGCCAACCGCCTTGATGTATTGCCGCACAAGATCAGCCTCCGGATCGGCTTCCATACGCAGCCACACCAACCCACCCTGCCAGTCGTAAAAGGCATCGACACCGGTCTTGAGGCGCAAGGCTGCAACAAGCTGATGGCCTGCGGACGGCGCCACCGAGACTTTCCAGACCGGCTTCATGGTACCGTCAGCGAACGGGATGACGTCGCGGATCTCGCGCCACAGGTCCTGGGATGTCTGCCCGTCAAGCACCGAAACTGTTCCACGGCGGCTCATTTCCGCGAGCAACCGCTCGCTGCGGACCTCCACCGAAGGCTTGAGACCTTCGAGGCGGAGGACGGTGGCAGGGCCGCCCTTGAGGCTGCCGCCGGCGAATTTGTGAATGACGCTTTCGGGCAGATGCGCGGCACCCGACACTTCCACCGACATGGCGAGTGCTGCCGCCATCGCCTCGGCGGCTTCGGCATCGTTGAGACCGGAGACCACGATGGTCACCGCCGTTTCGGGCCTTGGCAACACCTTGAAGGTGACTTCAGACATGATCCCAAGCGTGCCCCAGGAGCCCGCCATCAGCTTGACCAGATCAAGGCCGGTAACGTTCTTCATCACGCGACCGCCGCTTTTGACGATCTCGCCGGAACCGTTGACGAAGCGGACGCCGAGCAGATTGTCGCGTGCGGCCCCGGCAGAAATTCGGCGCGGACCGGAGGCGTTGGCGGCAAATACGCCGCCGATTGTCGGTTCGCCAGATGCGCCCAGAAGCGGACGGTGATCCATCGGCTCGAATGTCAGCATCTGGTTGTTGACGGCCAGAGCCGCCTCGATTTCGGCAAGCGGGGTACCTGCAAGAGCCGCCATCACCAGTTCAGACGGATCGTAGTTGGTGATGCCCGACAATCTTGCGACCGACAATGCGGAAGCCGATTGCGATGGCCGGCCGAGGCCGAGCCTGGTGCCGCCGCCCCTTACCTCGATTGAAGAGTTGGACGCCTTTGCCTCGGTGACGAGGCGCGCGACCTCATCCTCGGTTTCGGGGTACTGAATATCGACCGCGCTCATGCTGCTGTCTTTCCTGCGTCAAGCTCACTCTGAATGCCGGGCTGGCTGCCGTTGCGACCTTCGAGCGGAAACACCTTGGAGGGATTGAGAATCCATTTCGGATCGAAAGCCGCGCGCACACGCATCTGCTGGGCGAGATCGGCATCGGTGTACTGATGCCGCATCAGATCGCGTTTTTCGATACCCACGCCATGTTCACCGGTCAGGCAACCACCCGCATCGACGCAGAGCTTGAGGATGTCGTTTCCGGCCATCTCGGCTTTCAGGCTTTCCTCGGGATCATTGGCATCAAACAGGATCAGCGGATGCATGTTGCCGTCGCCGGCATGAAACACATTGGCGACCCGCAGTCCGTAGTGATCGATGATCTCGCTGGTCTTTTCCAGCACATGCGAGAGTTGGCCAAGCGGTACGGTGCCGTCCATGCAGATGTAGTCGGCAATCCGGCCGGTTGCGCCGAAAGCCGACTTGCGGCCTTTCCAGATCAGCGCCGCTTCGGTCGCCGACTGGCTTTCCTTGATGGTCTTGACGCCGTGCTTGCGGGCAATCTCGATGATGCGCTCGAGCATGGCATCCATCTCGGCGTCAGATCCCTCGACCTCGACGATCAGAAGCGCCTCGACATCCATCGGATATCCGGCCTGGGCAAAGGCTTCGCAAATCTCGATGGCCGGTTTGTCCATGAATTCGATGGCGACCGGGATGATGCCCGAGCCGATGATATCGGTTACGCAGGCGCCGGCGGAAACCGAGCTTTCAAAACCGAACAGGACCGGGCGGGCGCCTTCCGGCTTGGCGATCAGCCTGACGGTTGCCTCGGTGACAATGCCGAGTTGGCCTTCGGATCCGCAGATCAGGCCGAGCAGATCGTAGCCGGCGGCATCCAGCGCCTTTCCGCCGATCTCGACGATGGAGCCATCGAACATGACCATCTTGACGCCCATCAGATTGTTGGTGGTGACACCGTATTTGAGGCAATGCGCGCCGCCTGAATTCATGCCGATATTACCGCCGATGGTACAGGCGAGCTGAGAACTCGGGTCCGGTGCATAGAAGAAGCCATCGGCATCGACCGCCTGGCTGATCGAGATGTTGGTCACGCCGGCCTGGACGATTGCCGCGCGATTGGGGAAATCGACCTCGAGGATCCGGTTCATCTTGGATACGCCGATGACAACGGCATCCTCCTGCGGGATAGCGCCACCGGACAACGAGGTGCCGGCACCGCGCGGAATGACCGGAATGGCATTGTCGTTGCAGTATTTGAGAACGGCTGCGACCTGTGCGGTGGTTTCGGGCAGAACCACGGCCAGAGGCATGCGCCGATAGGAAACGAAGGCATCGGTGTCGAATGGCACCAGCTCGCGCTCTTCGGTGATCAGGCAGCCTTCGGGAAGCAAATTCGCAAGGTCGGAAATGATTGCGGGACGACGTTGAATGACCGCCCGGTCAGGTTCCTGAAAAGCAATCAACTCCGACATGACTTCCTCCTTCGCATCCCACAGCCCCGGCATCCAATCCAAAATCGGCCTAAACTGGTATTTTTTATTTACCACTTTTTTCGTGGTTCGGCAACGCGGAATTGACTACACCATGCCGACGCCAACGATCACCTGCGATCGCAGCCTTACCGGTTTTGTACAATAATGATCCACACCTGCACTATGCGCGTATTGGTATCAATGCAGCCCCAATAGGGAGAAACCACCCGGCATGAACAACTTGGGAGACTTGGAGATCTTTGCCCGCGTCGTGTCCGCCGGATCGATGTCGGCCGCCGGGCGCGAGCTCGGCCTGTCTCCCGCTGTGGTATCCAAAAGGCTTCGCCGGCTTGAGGACAGGCTGGGCACCCGCCTGATGCAACGCACCACGCGTCAGATCTCCCTGACCGAAGCGGGACAGGGGTTTTACGAACGCGTGGTCGCCATCCTCGCCGGCATCGAAGAAGCCGAAGCTTTCGTCTCCCGCCGCTCGGCGCTGGCTCAGGGCGTGCTGAAGGTCTCTGCGCCTACGTCCTTCGGGCGGATGCACATCGCGCCGCACGTCAATGCCTTCATGCAGGCCAATCCGGATCTCGGCGTAAATCTGATGCTGCGTGACGAATTTGTCGATATCGTCGGAGATGGCTATGATTTGGCAATCCGCATTGCGGAATTGAGCGATTCCAGCCTCGTTGCACGAAAACTCGCGCCTGTTCGCCGTATTCTGGTCGCTTCTCCTGATTATCTCGCCCGGCACGGAACACCCGATACACTGGACGATCTCGATCGACATATCTGTCTGGCGCCGCACAACAACGACTCCTGGAAGCTTGAAGGGCCGCAGGGCGAAATGGTCCACCGCCCGATCGGGCCACTGCAAACCAACTCCAGCGAAGTGGTGCGCGAAGCAGTCATCGGCGGCATGGGCATTGCCCTGCGCTCGACCTGGGACATCGGCGCAGAACTCGCCGACAAACGGTTGCTTCAGGTGCTTCCGGCTTACGAAGGCTCGCGCAACGTGGCCATCCATGCAGTCTATGCGAGCCGCAGATTTCTACCGGCCAAAGTGCGGCTTTTCATCGACTATCTCGCCGAACTTTACGGTCCGACGCCCTACTGGGACACCTAGGTAGACGGCCATTGGCTTCGTAAAGCCCACTGAACGCGATCGCTGATGCGGTGGGGCCGGTGCTTTTGTCTGATCGAGATAGCAATCATAAAACGCTGTGACGTATACAGCACCGGGAACCCTGAAGACACAGCAGGTGCGGTCTGCGAACCGTGCAACGGCGCCTGCTGCTGCGCGCCGTGGGCACGAAACTTGCCATAAACTGGATAAAAATATTGACCACCTTTCCCGACCCTTGATACGCTCCTGACGAGGATTCAACGGGAAGCGGCAATGGCCACTGACATTTTTGCACGGATCGAGCACAGCCGGACGGCTGATGAAGTTGTTCATCAGATCGAGATCCTGGTGCTCGAGGGCATTCTCCGCGTCGGTGATCGGCTTCCGGGCGAACGCGAGCTGGCCAAGCAATTCGATGTTTCCCGGCCAATCCTGCGCGAAGCACTAAAGGTGCTTGAAGGCCGTGGTCTTCTCAACACACAGCATGGCGGCGGAACGTTTGTCGCCGACGTGATCGGCCAGGTATTTACCCGGCCGGTGATGGAGCTGATTGCGCGGCATCAGAAAGCGACGCTGGATTATCTCGAATACCGGCGCGAGATCGAAGGCATTGCCGCCGAGTTCGCCGCGCGGCGGGCAACCGAGGCTGACCGTGCGTTGTTGACCCGGATCATCACCTCGATGAAGGCTGCTCACGAGAAAGACGATTTCGAGGAAGAAGCCGGAATCGATGTCGAGTTCCACAACGCCATCGGCGAATGTGCACACAACATCATCCTGCTTCATACGTTGAGGTCCTGTTACCGGTTGCTTGCCGAGGGTGTGTTCTACAACCGAGCCATGGTCTACAACCTGCCAGGCGCACGCGACCAGCTGCTGGCTCATCACGTAGCAATTTACGACGCGGTCATGGCCGCCAGTCCGGACGCGGCGCGACGGGCGGCCCAGGCACATATCGATTTTGTCTCACGGGCCATGACCGATGCCGAACGCTCTGGCGACTGGGAGCGAGTTTCCAAGCTGCGCCTGCAACAACGCGCACCGGACCTTTCGGGTGACAGCAAGACACCCAACCACAAACAAACGGAGGCGGCAGAGTGACGTCGAGTGAAACGAAGTCCGCCAGGCAACCACGTGTCGGGCTTTTCGCGACCTGTCTGGTCGATCTTTTCAGACCATCGGTCGGATTTGCCAGCGTCAAGCTGTTGCAGGATGCTGGCTGCGAGGTGCATGTGCCGGTAGCGCAGACCTGCTGCGGCCAGCCTGCCTACAACACCGGTGACCGGGCGGATACGCGCGAGATTGCAGAACAGGTGATCGAAGCCTTCGAGGAATTCGACTTCATCGTTGCGCCCTCAGGCTCTTGTGCCTCCATGCTGAAAAAGCACTATCCCGGGCTGTTTGAAGGCAATGCGGCCTGGGAAGAGCGCTCCAAGGCGTTTTCAGCCAAATGCCACGAGCTGATTTCGTTTCTCACCGACGTGATGATGGTGCGCGACACCGGGGCGGAACTCAACGCCCGGATTACCTATCATGATTCCTGTTCCGGCTTGCGCGAACTCAACATCAGCGAACAGCCGCGCAAGCTGCTGGGCAATGTCAGCGGGCTTGAAGTTCAGGAGATGACGGATTCGCACGTCTGTTGCGGTTTCGGCGGCACCTTCTGTGTCAAATACTCCGATATATCCAACGCCATCGTCACCAAGAAGGTCGGCAATATCGACGGGTCCGGCGCAGACATGCTGCTGGCCGGAGATCTCGGCTGCCTGATGAACATGGCCGGCAAGCTCAAACGCCAGGGATCGGATGTCGAGGTTCGCCATGTCGCAGAGGTGCTTGCGGGCATGACCAGCCAGCCGCCAATCGCCGGCTCCGGCAAATAGGCGGAACAGGAGACACCCGATGGAACTCACCGCCAACAAATTCAAGGCCAATGCGTCAAAGGCGCTCATTGATGCGCAGCTGCAAAAGGCGCTCGGCAATGTCGAAAAAGGCTTTATCGGTAAGCGCCAGAAGGCTGCCGACGCCCTGCCGGAATTTGATGCGCTGCGCGACAATGCCCGTGACATCAAGAACCACACACTGGCGCACCTCGATCTTTACCTTGAGGAATACGAACGCAAGGTAACGGCTGCGGGGGGACATGTTCACTGGGCGGAAACGGCAGAAGACGCGCGCCGGATCGTGCTCGACATCTGCAGGAAGGCCAATGCCCGTACGGTGACCAAGGGCAAGTCGATGATCACCGAGGAAATTGCGCTCAACGATCATCTTTCAGCCAACGGCATCGAGCCGGTGGAAACCGATCTGGGCGAATACATCATCCAGCTGCGCGGCGAACATCCGAGCCACATCATTGCGCCGGCGGTGCATCTCAACAAGGAGCAGGTCGAGGGCGACTTCCGCCGGGTGCACACGCATCTGGCCAAGGACCGCGATCTGACCGAGCCGGTGTCGCTGCTGAGCGAAGCCCGCGAAGTGCTGCGGCAACGCTATTTTGCGGCGGATGTCGGCATCACCGGCGCCAATTTCCTCATCGCCGAGACCGGCACATCCGTGATCGTCACCAATGAGGGCAATGGCGACCTGACGCAGACACTGGGCAAGGTGCATGTGGTGGTCGCCTCGATCGAGAAGATCGTGCCGACGCTGGAAGACACTTCGCAGATCCTGCGGGTTCTGGCACGCTCGGCAACCGGGCAGGACATGAGCGTCTACACGACGTTTTCGACCGGACCGAAGCGGGAAGAGGATCCGGACGGTCCGGATGAATATCACGTCGTGCTGCTGGACAATGGCCGCTCGGCGATGCTTGGCACCGAGTACCAGGACATGCTGCGCTGCATTCGCTGTGGTGCCTGCATGAACCATTGCCCGGTCTATCACGCCGTCGGCGGCCACGCCTATGGCTCGGTCTATCCCGGCCCGATGGGCGCGGTGCTGACACCGTCACTCAATGGCATTGACGAGACCGGACAATTGCCCAACGCTTCGACCTTCTGTGGCCGCTGCGAGGCTGTGTGCCCGATGCGCATTCCGCTGCCCAAGATGATGCGGCACTGGCGCGAACGCGAGTTCGAACGCAATCTGACACCGGCCGTGGCCCGCTACGGGCTGAAGGCGTGGGCCTTCTTTGCCAAACGGCCGAAGCTCTACCGGATGGCTGCCTCGCTGGGCATGCCGTTGCTGTCAATGTTTGGCGGCACGTCGCGGCGCTTCCATTCCTTGCCGTTCGCCGGCGGCTGGACCCGATACCGTGACCTGCCGGCACCGGAGGGCCGGACATTCCAGCAGGCCTGGGCGCAGCGCGAAGCGCTCAAGCAGGAGACGGAACAATGAGCGCACGTGACACGGTGCTGGGCAAGATCCGGGCCTCGATGGGAAACCCCGCTTCCAATGACGAGCGCCGCAAAGCCGTGATGGGCCGGCTTGCAGACACACCAACCGGAATCATCCCCGGCAGGGCCCAGCTGCCGCAAGCGGGACAGGTCGAGCTGTTTTGCACCATGGCCGAACAGTTCGGCGCAACATTGGCGCGGGTCAGTGACTATGGCGAGGTGGCCGGTGAAGTCTCAGGCTATCTCAGAGCCCGCAATCTGCCGGCTGCAATCCGTATGGGTGCCGACAAGCGCCTGAAAAGCGCCGGGTGGGAGACCGAGAAGAACCTTGAACTGCGGCATGGGCCATCCGACGGCGGGGATCTTGCCGGTGTCAGCCATGCCACTGCGGGGATTGCCGAAACCGGCACCGTGGCAATGATGTCGGGTCAGGACAATCCGACCACCATCAATTTCCTGCCGGAGCACCACATTGTGGTGATCAAGGCCGCCGACATCAAGGGCGATATGGAAAGCGTCTGGTCGATGGTGCGCGAAAAGCAGGGCAAGGGCGAAATGCCGCGTGCGCTCAACCTGATCACCGGGCCGTCACGCTCGGGCGATATCGAGCAGACCATCCTGCTCGGCGCGCATGGCCCGCGGGCGCTGCATGTCATCGTGGTCGAGTAAGTCTGCCGATCAGGATGGACCGCAAACTGTTTCGCCCGGCCTCTTTCATGCGGCCTTGCCGGCACCCGGTTGACGGGAGCCTGATAATCCGGCTTTGTTGACGGGATACCTATCACCGGGGACCGGACATGCCAGTTTCACCCGAACATTTCGCCGCTTTCGTTCTGGCCAGTGTCATCCTGCTGGTGATCCCCGGGCCGACCATCATCATGGTCATCACCCAGGCGCTGGCGCATGGGCGCAAGGTGGCTCTGGCGAGTGTGGTCGGCGTTGGCCTTGGTGATCTGCTGGCGACATCGCTCTCGATAGCCGGCGCGGGCGCACTGCTGGCGGCATCGGCCTCGCTGTTTCAGGCGCTGAAATTTGTCGGTGCGGCCTATCTGATCTGGATCGGATACAAGATGTGGCGTGCGCCGGTAACGCTGCCGGACATGTCCGATGCCGATGTGGTGGAAGCTCCAGCAAAAACGGCGACGATCTTTCGCGATTCCTTTCTGATCACCGCGCTGAACCCGAAAGGCATCCTGTTCTTTGTGGCCTTCGTTCCGCAGTTCATCGATCCGGCCCTGCCCTACACGCCGCAGGCAGCAACCTATGTGCTTAGCTTCACGGCTCTCGGGATCCTCAATGCGGCCGTGTTTGCATTTGCCGCGGCCGGCGCCAGGCAGACCATCCGCCGGCCTCAGGTGATGAAAATCGCCATGCGTAGCGGCGGATCGCTGCTGATGATGGCTGGTGTGGCCGCCGCCTTCACCCGACGCGCGTCCTGACATGCCCTATCAGAACCGGGTCGATCCGGCAGGCAATCTCTGGGTTCATCCGGCACGCGGGGAGTTCATGGGCAACCGTGGCGGCGTATTGCATGATGCAGACCAGCACATTGTGCGACGTCAGAAAAGCAGAGCTTGGCTGGTCTGCGTGACGGAATTTAAAGGACGCCGCCGGAAACTGATGCAGCCTGGCCGCTACACCGAGCTGTTCTTCCTGGACGAAGTGACAGCGCTGGCAGCCGGGCACCGCCCCTGCTTCGAGTGCCGGCGAAATGATGCGCTCGCCTTTGCGGAAACGCTTAGCAAAAGCCGGGGTGAACATCGGCTATCCGCACCAGCCATCGACGCGCTTCTGGCGGTTGAGCGCAAGCGAGATACAGATGATCCATGCCGGCTTGTGCAGCTGGATGTCCTGCCTGCGCTCCCCGACGGCGCCATGGTCCGGCAGGATGACACTCATTACGCACTGCGCGGCGGCAAACTTCTGCCCTGGTCGTTTGAGGGCTACGGCAAGCCAATGGACATGAACCTACTTTCAGGTGATCCGGTTTATCTCGTCACTCCAGCCTCGACTGTGGCTGCGCTGAAGCATGGATACTGCCCGGCCTTTCATTCGCGGGCATGGAACCCTGCCACTTGATCTTCGAAACAGCTTGAGCAAGAAGACCCGAATGCGCGCAAACTACAAACTTCAACGGCTTTATCTCGATGCTCCGCTTGCCGAAGGCTCGGTTGTGCCGCTTGGCCGGGAGCAGGCGCATTACCTGATGACGGTGCTGCGGCTGGCCGATGGCGCCCAGGTTCTGGTGTTCAATGGCCGGGACGGCGAGCATGGTGCGACACTGCGACCGGAGGGCCGCAAAGCGGCAAATCTGGAGATCGGCGCGCAGACCCGTGAACAGGCTCCACAGCCCCGGCTCGACTTCCTGTTCGCACCACTCAAGGTCGGCCGGATCGAGTATCTGGTGCAGAAAGCCACCGAAATGGGCGTAGGCAGGATCACACCGGTGTTCACCGACCACACCCAGTTGCACAAGGTCAACGCCGCGAGGCTGGAAGCCAACATTCTTGAAGCGGCCGAGCAGTGCGGCAATCTCGCTATCCCGGACCTGGGTGAAGCAGTGAAGCTCGAAGCACTGCTTGCCGGTTGGGACCCGACGCGTCAGATCATTTTTTGCAATGAAAGCCAGGCCGGCAACAACCCGACCGAGGTCCTCTCGGGCATTACCGAGCGCGACCTTGCGCTGCTGGTCGGACCTGAAGGCGGATTTTCCGAACGGGAACGGGAGATGTTGACCGCCCTGCCTTTTGTGACGCCGATCCCGCTGGGGCCGCGCATCCTTCGCGCTGATACGGCTGCAGTGGCCGCTTTGACTGCTGTACAGATGACGATAGGTGACTGGTAGGGCTGGTTGAGCCCAAGGGATCAATCTTGTTTGATCTCGAGATCAAGGATTTTTGCTTGCATGGCGGACCGGTTCCGGTCCAATCAGCATCAGGATGCGTGGTTTGAGATCGCGCCTATGAGATAAAAAAGGGCCAGACATGGCGCGCGATACCACTGACGATACCCCGATCGGTTCGACTGAAGAGCTCGCGGGCTGGATGGCTGCAGGCTGCAAACCGCAGGACAAATGGCGGATCGGAACCGAGCACGAAAAGTTCGTGTTCTTTACCGACTCGCATGAACCGGTTCCCTATGAGGGCGAGCGCTCGATCAAGGCGCTGCTTGAAGGTATGGCGTCCATGCTCGGCTGGGAGCCGATCATCGATGCAGGCAAGATCATCGGCCTTGTCGAGCCGACCGGCGCGGGAGCGATCAGCCTCGAGCCGGGCGGTCAGTTCGAGTTGTCGGGCGCGCCGCTTGAGACCATTCACCAGACCTGCCGCGAGTCCAACGCGCATCTGGCGCAATTGCAGGAAATCGCCGAACCGCTGGGCATCCGGTTTCTCGGCATGGGCGGCAGTCCCGCCTGGTCGCTGGCTGATACGCCGAAAATGCCGAAATCGCGCTACGACATCATGACCCGCTACATGCCGAAGGTCGGCACGCAGGGACTCGACATGATGTACCGGACCTGCACCATTCAGGTGAACCTCGATTTCTCGTCGGAAGCCGACATGCGGCGCAAGATGCAGCTCGGCATGAAGCTGCAGCCGCTGGCGACAGCCCTGTTTGCGGCCTCTCCCTTTACCGAAGGCAAGCCGAACGGGCTGGTATCCTGGCGCGGCGACATCTGGCGCGACACCGACAACCAGCGCTCGGGTCAATTGCCGTTCGTCTATTCCGATGATTTCGGCTTCATGGATTATGTCGAATGGGCGCTTGATGTGCCGATGTATTTCATCCTGCGCGACGGAAAGTATCACGAAGCAACTCATGTAACATTCCGCCAATTCATGAATGGCGCGCTGAAGGATGAACTGGCGCAGCCGATGCCGACCATGGGTGACTGGACCAACCATCTGGGCACCTTGTTCCCCGACGCGCGACTGAAGCGCTTCATCGAAATGCGCGGTGCCGATGGCGGCCCTTGGAGGCGGATCTGTGCGCTGCCGGCGTTCTGGGTCGGCCTGCTCTATGATGAAAGCGCGCTTCAGGACGCTCTGACGCTGACCCGCGACTGGAGCCTGGAAGAGGTCAACTCGCTTCGCGACACCACGCCGCGCGAAGGGTTAAACGCAAAGATCAACGGCCAGTCGCTGCGCGATGTCGGCCGCGAGGTGCTGGGCATCTCCCGCCGGGGACTGGTCAACAGGGCTGCCCTTAATTCGGAGGAAAACGACGAAAGCCACTTCCTCGCCCCGCTTGAGGAAAGCATCGCGCGGGGAACGACTCTGGCCGAGGAAATGCTGGCGCTCTACAATGGCCGCTGGAACGGTTCGGTCGATCCGGTGTTTGTCGATTACGCCTACTGATTTCACAAATCCCCAGAAGCGTATCAGCTGCTTCGGAAGGCATATTGCCGCCCTAGGCACGCAGCTCCGGGCGGTATAGTCTTTGCTCAAGCCTTTCAGGCGATTGAGGAGAGACATAATCCGATGATGCCGCTTTACGACATGATGATGAATGCGCAGAACGGCGAAGCCTTGCGCGCAATGGCCCAGCAGTTCGGCTTGAACCAGGCACAGATGGACCAGGCGATGGCAGCGCTGATGCCGGCCTTCTCTACAGGTTTGAAGCGTAATGCATCAAATCCGATGGACATGTCCAACTTCTTGTCGGCGCTGGCCGGCGGCAACCACGCGCAATATTTTGAGAACATGCAGAACGCTTTCACCCCGCAAGGCATGCAGGAAGGCAATGGAATTCTGGGCCATATTTTTGGCTCCAAGGAGGTCAGCCGGGCGGTGGCGGCGCAAGCCGAAGCCGCAACGGGCATTGGTCAGGAAATTTTCAAACAGATGCTGCCGGTGCTCGCGACCGCCATCATGGGAGGTCTGTTCAAGCAATCCACCGGCCAAACAGCCGGCCGGAGCCAGGCAAACAACGCCATGGGCGGAGCCAATCCGATTGGCGATCTGATTTCCGAGATGATGCGGCAGGGAATGGGCGGCGCACGGGCAAAACCCACACCACAGGCGTCGCCCATGGACAATCCGCTGGGACAGATTCTCGAGGGCATGTTCGGCGGCGCAACGCAGCGTCAGGCACCCCAGGGCAGCGGCAATCCGTTCGGCGACAATCCGCTGGGTCAGATCTTCCAAGACATGCTTGGCGGTTCAACGGGCGGCGGCCAGACGCGGCAGGCACCCGAACCGAAGCAGCAACCGGATCCCGAGCGCAATACGTCTGACCGGGCTCGCAATCCCTATGACGACCTCTTTGGCCAGATGTTTGAATCCGGCAGGGAAGTTCAGAAGGGCTATCAGAAAAACATGGAATCGATATTCGATCAGTATCTCCAGGGCATGAACCGGCAGCGCTAGACTTCCGGAGGCGTTCCTCGGTCAGCGACGGCAACACAAAAAAGCCCGGCCGCGCCTGCTCGCTGAGAGCACGCTGCGACCGGGTAAAGGCGGGACACAGGGCAGTATCCCGCAGGGGACCTCGGGGTGAAGATCAGTAGTAGCTGTTGAGGCGGGCGCGGCGCGCCAGTTCAACAGTCGGGTCAGCCATGAATGGCATCGCAGAGGTGTGCCGGATATCATCGCGGCTCAACCCGATATCGGACAGTTCATAATCCGACAACTCATTGATCTTGCGGATGATACGACGGTTGATCACAGCTTTGGCGGCCACACGCGCCTTGGTGGCTGCGGTGAGCAGGAATTTCTGGACGGCCGTACCGAAACCCAACGTGCGGACAGGCGACCGGGTGGCAGTGAAACTGCGGGCGTTCATGACAGTGTTCCTTGACTGTGTCAGCGCCGTTCGAAAGGGCGGCGGCGCAAAACCCTACTTGCAGTATCGGTTTCTCAAAAAATGATTGATCATACCAGCGAATGTTTCTAATCCTTATCATCAGAGTTTTTGATAGGAGCCCGAGATGCCCGCGCCACTCGATATCGACCAGTTGCAAACCTTCGTGGCCATCGTCGACACCGGAAGCTTCACCCGTGCGGCGGACAAGGTGTTCAAGACCCAGAGCGCGGTCTCGATGCAGATGCGCAGGCTTGAGGAACGGGTGGGAAAGACGCTGTTCATCCGCGATGGGCGGCTCAACCGGCTGAGCGAAGATGGAGAGCGCATGCTGGGCTACGCTCGGCGCATCATCCGGCTCAACAATGAAACCATCTCGGCCTTTGATGATCATCAGCTTGAGGGCTCTATCCGGATCGGCACACCGGATGATTATGCCGACCGTTACATGCCTGCGATCATTGCGCGGTTTGCCAAGACCAATCCGAATGTCGAACTCTACATCGAGTGTGAGCCGTCGGGGGAACTGGCCGCCCGCCTGGCCCGCGGTGAGCTCGATGTCGCGCTGGTGACGCACAATCCCCGAGCGCGGACCTCGGAAGTGGTTCGGACCGAACCGCTTTACTGGGTGACCTCCATGAACCACACCGTGCATGAAAATCCGGTGGTGCCTCTGGCCGTCGGTCGACGCTCCTGCCTGTGGCGGAATCTTGCCTGCTCGGCGCTGGATACCGCGGGGCGTGATTATCAGGTCCTGTTTACCAGCTGGTCGGCCACCGTGGTGGCATCTGCGGTGCTATCGGGACTTGCGGTTTCGCTGCTGCCCGAATGCGCGGTCCGCCCCGGTATGCGCATCCTGTCGCCCGCTGATGGTTTTCCAGCACTTCAGCCGGCACAGATCGGCTTGATGAAAAGACCAGGTGCGCCATCTGCTCTGGTCAATGCGATTTGCGGCCACATTGCCGCCAGCCTCGACAACATCACACCGGTCGGAGCTGATGATAAAGCGGCCTCGTCCGCGACAGGCTCCTCCTCTCGCCGAGACAAGCGTATGCGGCCGGATCTTGCGGTGACGCCCGCCTGGTAAGGGGCCGCGTTTCCGAGCAGGCTCAGGCGTGGCATTGTCAGCCCGGCATAACTCTCCGCGGCCCTGGAGCTGCAACCTTACATCGTCATGGATTTGAGCTATACTCTTCAGGCTGAGCGCTGAAAGAGGACATGCCCATGTCGTTCATTTCATCCATTCGCTATATCAAACCCGATGTACACCGGACGTTTGTTGCAGAGCGACTGAAGGCGCTCAAAGCACAGCTTGATGCGGACATCCATGCCCGCAGCGACGACGGCTCGCTGCGGTTGGCAACCTGGAACATCATGCATTTTTCCGATGGCGGGGCCTATGACCGGACCACGGAGTCGCTGCTCTACATCGCCGAGATCATCGATCATTTCGATCTTGTGGCGATCCAGGAAGTCAATCACGACCTGCGTAAATTCGAGCTCCTGATGCAGCGCTACCTCGGCAGTGACTGGGATTACATCCTCACCGACGCCAGCGGCAACCGCGAACGTCTGGCATTTGTCTATCGCAAGGCCAAGGTTCGCTTCTTGCGCGAGGCAGGCGAGATCGTGTTGCCCGAAGGCCAGGAAATCGTGGCGCCGGACCAGCAGGACGCGACACGAAAACTGCAATTCGCCCGGACTCCGTTTGCGGTCACGTTCCAGTCCGGATGGTTCCGCTTCAAGCTCTGCACTGTTCACATTTACTACGGCAAATCAGCGGACAGCTCTCCGGAGATGGAACAGCGGCGCAGCGAAATCGAAAAAATCGCGATGTTTCTGGCCGATGTGCAAAAGGCGGAAAAGCGCAGTTCCGGCACCGACGCCAACATGATCCTGCTTGGCGATTTCAACATCATCAGCCCCGAGCATCGCACCATGAAGGCGCTGCTGGACGCGGGCTTTGTCACCACCGACGGCATTCGCGACGCAGCCACCAGCCTGTCCGGCAAGCACCATTACGATCAGATCGTCTTCAAACTGGCCGAGAAGCGCGTCAAACTCGGCGCCTCAGGTGTTCTCAACATCTTCGACAGTGTCTATCGCAGCGAGGATGCGGAGCATTATGCGAGGCAATCCGAGATCAAGAAGATCAGCCATGGTAGGGATGGGACGCCGCGCATTGAAGACAAGGCGATGGACTACTTCCGCAGGTATTACCGCAAGCACCAATTGTCCGACCACAATCTGTTGTGGTGCGAGATCAGAACGGATTTTTCAGGTCACTACCTCGACGCCGTGGCGGCGGGGCAGGATCCGCGCAAAATGTAGGTGCGGCCTCACAGATCAGGCGATGTGAACAGCCAACAGAAGCCACTGCACCAGATTGACTGCCAAGCTTACAATGAACAGTCGGCGGCGGAGCAGCACCTTGTTGCTTGTGAGATGAATATAGGCGTGTGCCGCCCGGACCAGCACAAAGGCCCATGCTGTGATCAGGGCTACAGTCCCTGCCCCACCGGTTACGAACAGCGAAAGGCAGGCCGCAAAAAACAGGACCGGCAATTCAAACTGGTTGGACAGGTTGCGAACAGCGGTTGCACTCGGTTCAGGCTCGATTGAAGGAACCTTGAAATCCGACGGCTTGGCCGTACCGGCCTTGATCGCGCCAATGCGACGCGCGGAGACCGTGAGATAGATTACGTAGATCAGAAGCACCTGAGCCAGAACCGGCCAGAAGATCGCGGTGGATGAAGTCATGGTTCGATGACCCTGATTGGAATTCAGACCTTCCCTAGACTGCATTCAGGTCATCGGCAAGGCAAGCTCAGGCTTCAATCTTCGGTCTGGTGTCTCGCCGGCGGCGTTTCAACCGCCACAGCCAGAGAGCAGCGATCAGAATGACAGCCACGGCAAGACTGACAAATTTGCTCCGGGTTAGGACCTGCAGCACAAAGGCAAGGTGCTGCCTGAACGGCAGGGCCAGCGCTTCTGGACCAAACATCGCATCAGCAACGGAATTTTCCATGAAATCACTGGCCAGATAGGCAAACGCGAGAGCCAGAACCAGTCCAAAGCCGACGACTGCCAAGCGCGGGATCTGACTGTGCTGCGCAGGCTTTGCCAGTGCGGCAAATGCACAAAACCCCAGACTGGCAGCCAAGAGAACCAGTAGGATCAGGTCATTACCAGCATGCAATATCAGGTAAGCCTGCGAAGCACTGGTCCTGCCGTTGGCTTGTGCAGCCGCATGATCAGCCTTGAAAGCTGCAAACAATGCACGGGCACCTTCTTCATCATACCCGAAGGGCACCTGATCAGGCAGTTCCATGCCGCCAATCATTGCACTGACAGGCGGTATCTCGACAATAAAAATCCAGCCAAAGAGCCCGGCTGTCAGCGCACAGAGCAGCCAGCCGAGCCATAGCCATTTCATTACATCGAGCCGGGGTAGTTTGGACTTTCCCTGGTGATGGTCACATCATGGGTGTGGCTCTCGCGCAGACCGGCTCCCGAGATGCGGACAAAAGTGGCCCGCTCGTGGAAGTTCTTCAGGTCGGGTGCTCCGACATAGCCCATCGCCGCCTTGAGACCACCGGCAAGCTGGTGCAGAACGCCGGAAACCGGTCCCTTGTAGGGAACCTGACCTTCAATGCCCTCGGGCACCAGCTTCAGCGTGTCACGAACCTCTGCCTGGAAGTAGCGATCAGCGGAGCCCCTCGCCATGGCCCCGACCGAGCCCATGCCGCGATACGCCTTGAACGAGCGGCCCTGGTGCAGATAGACCTCGCCGGGGCTTTCATCGGTGCCAGCGAGCAGCGAGCCAACCATGGCCGCGGATGCTCCGGCGGCAATAGCCTTCGCCAGGTCGCCCGAAAACTTGATGCCGCCGTCCGCGATCACCGGCACACCATGTTTCTGGGCTTCCTCAACAGCGCCCATGATAGCGGTGAGCTGCGGCACACCAACACCGGCGACAATACGCGTGGTGCAGATCGAGCCGGGGCCGATGCCGACCTTGACGGCGTCCGCGCCGGCATCAATCAGCGCCTTGGTGCCTTCTGCGGTGGCGACGTTGCCAGCCATGATACGGACTGAATTGGAGAGTTTCTTGGCGCGGGTGACCGCGTCCAGCACACGTTGCGAATGGCCGTGGGCGGTATCGATCACCAGAAGATCAACACCAGCCGCGATCAGGCGTTCAGCCCGCTCGAACCCATCTTCGCCGACGGAAGTTGCAGCCGCGGCGCGCAGCCGTCCCTGCTCGTCCTTGGAGGCATGCGGGTTGAGCTGTGACTTCTCGATGTCCTTGACGGTGATCAGGCCAACGCAACGGCCCTCGCCGTCGACCACAACCAGCTTTTCGATCCGGTGGCTGTGCAGCAGCCGCTTGGCTTCGGTCTGCTCGACGCTTTCCTTGACCGTGACCAGGTTCTCATGGGTCATCAGCTCATGAATCTTCTGGTTCGGATCGGTTGCGAACCGCACGTCGCGATTCGTCAGGATGCCGACCAGATGTCCCGGGTCGCCTGCACCGCCCCTATGCTCGACAACCGGAATACCGGAAATACCGTGCGCCTTCATCAGCGCCAGCGCTTCAGCGAGCGGCGCATCCGGGCTGATGGTCACCGGATTGACAACCATGCCGCTTTCGAACTTCTTGACCTGGTGCACCTGTTCGGCCTGTTCTTCCGGCGTCAGGTTGCGGTGAATGACACCAATGCCACCGGCCTGCGCCATGGCAATCGCAAGCCGCGCTTCCGTGACCGTGTCCATTGCGGAAGAAATGATCGGAAGATTGAGATCGAAATCGCGCGCGATGCGGGTGGCGATATTGACTTCGCCCGGCATGACTTCCGAATGACCGGGCTGCAGCAGCACATCATCAAAAGTTAGCGCTTCAGCGCCAGTAATGGATTGAATTATGGTTGCCATCGCCTGTCGGCTCCGTCTGTTCGGGGCCGCCCAAACCGGGCCGCCCGGTGCTGTTTCGGGTATCTCGCGTTGGCAGCGGCAAGTACCACGCTTCCCGGGGTTATGAAAGAGCCCGCGCGCTGTTGATCACCATATTTCGCTGCGCCGCACCCATTCCAGTACGACGTATGGATTTGGCCGGACGACAATCGGGGAGACCCCACAAACAAAAACCCGGGCATTGCTGCCCGGGCCCTGGCTCTCACACCGGGACTGCGTGTCTGTCTAAAGTCCGAACTGGCTGTACGGATTGGGCAAGCCCCGTTTCCCGAAAGCAATCCCGACATTCTACTGAGAACATGGCGCTGCAAGCCTGGTCGGCAAGTACAGTGTCGTTTCGACAGAGGTGACGCACCGTCTTTCTCAGGTGAACAACCAGCTCTGAACTGCAAATTATTACGGACACAAAGCAGTATTTTAGCGACCCCATATAAATTTAGGGTTGAATGCAAGTCGCTATACGCGGCATAGAAGAGAGACCAAGGGGGACCGTCGTGAAGAAGCTACTCGTGCTGGCAGTTGCATTTCTGGCATCTTCACTGATCCTTTATATTCTGGTCAGCAGGGACCAGAAAGCCCGACATCCAAGCTTGCAATCAGCGGCTTTGCCGGAGCTGATCGCGCTGCATGATATGTTTTTTGCGGCTGATACCTTATCGGACCACTCACCACTGTTTGGCCTGCAAACAACAGTAGCCTGGCAACCGGGTGAGGCTGCGGAGAGCAGCTACGGTTCACGCCTGGCCGCTCCACTTACAGATTCAAACCCGGGTCCACTGCCAACGGTCGTGCTGATCGATAGCGGCGCTTCGGGCGCTAGCGGACCGGACACCGCTGAGACGGTCCGGTTTCTGGTCAATCGCGGGTACGTCGTACTGCAGATCGATTGCCGCGATACCAACAATACCGCCAGGGCTGCATGGGATGGAATGTTCGGCACCCCGGGCAGTTGCACCGAGACCACGGTCCTGCAGGAAGCCCACCAGCTCATAAAGCAGGGGATCGCTGACCCCGCGGCGCTGGCGGTGCTCGGATCAGGCGCCGGCGGCATGCTCGCTTTGTTGGCGATATCGACTGAACCTGGCCTGTTCAAGGCTGCAGTTGTACATTCCCCGGCCCGATATCAGACTGATCATTTCATCACCGGCGCCGTCCCGGAGCGATTGATCCAATCCAAGGTGGCAGCGAGTATTGGATCGTTGGAATCCGATGGGCCTTCAGCCGGCCTCCCGGACAAATCGCCGATTGAGTTCATAGGCAGCCTGCAAGGTGCACTGTTGCTCACCCACAGCGATGCAGAGACCGCCGTGCCTTTCGAACCCGCCGATGTGCGGAAGCTCACGGCGAATGTTCAGGTCTACCGTTTCCGCGGCGGAGGGCAGATCTATTCACATTGGCAAACCCGTGTGCAAGTGGCACGGCTAACGGAAACATTTCTGGCCCGTCAGCTCGGCGGCCGCAATGGTGGTTACGACTATATCGAGTTGCTGGCAAAACTGTTCTGAACCACGACCGTGGCGAAAAGCCACCCGGCGATGTAGCAAACACCGGGTGGCGACGATTTTGATTACGCGAACACGTCGCGATGATCAGAACCCCTCGACGACAACCTTGCCCTTCGCCTTGCCGGTCTCGATAAGCGCATGGGCTTCGCGCATGGTCTGCGCGTTGATCGGGCTCAGCACGGTATCGAGGGTGGTGCGAATGCGGCCGGCATCGATTTCGGCGGACACGTAGGTCAGCAGTTTGTGCTGCTCGATCATGTCCGGCGTCTGGTGCATGGCGCGGGCGAACATGAATTCCCAATGAAGACTTGCCGCCTTCATCTTCATGCCGGCCATTGGCATCGGCTGGTCGGTATCGTCGATGGAGACGATGCCGCCCTCGGCCCGAATCAGCTCGACTGCAGTGTCCCAGTGGCGCATGTCGTTGAAAATTGCGACGTGGTCGACATGCTCAAAACCCAGCGCGCGAACCTGGGCAACCATATCCTCTCGGTGGTTGACCACGTGATCTGCCCCAAGTTCCTTGACCCAGGCCGTGGTTTCAGGCCGTGACGCGGTGGCGATGACGACCAGCCCTGCTGCCTTGGCGAGCTGAATGCCGATCGAGCCAACCCCACCGCCAGCGCCAATGATCAGAACAGACTGGTTCTTGTCGGCGCCGTCGCGATCAATCCTGAGCCGGTCGAAGAATGCCTCATAGGCGGTGATGGTGGTGAGCGGCAACGCGGCCGCTTCAGCGAAGCTCAGGCTTTTGGGCTTGAAACCGACGATACGCTCATCGACCAGGTGAAATTCCTGGTTTGTGCCCGACCGGGTGATATCGCCGGCGTAGTAGACCTCATCGCCCGCCTTGAACAGCGTCACATCACTGCCGACGGCTTCGACAATCCCAGAGGCGTCATAACCGATGACGCGAGGGGTATCTTCGACCTGGTCCTTGGGTGCGCGGACCTTGGTGTCGACCGGATTGACGGACACAGATTTCACCGCGACCAGAATGTCGCGGCCGGACGGCGTGGGCTTTGGCAGATCCACGTCCAGAAACGAGTTGGGATCGGTGACCGGAAGGTAGTGGGTAAGAGCAACGGCTTTCATTGCAGGATCTCCTTATTTGTGCAGATCGCATCAAGCGATGTGGGTCATTTCGGTGAGAATGAATTCGGCGACCGCGCCCTCAGTCGCTGCCATATAGTCCGCGAGATGGGGCGCATTCATGTGGATTTGCCAGAGGTCGCGCGATTCCCAGTTTTCATGGAACATGAAGTGCGCCGGATTGTCGTTGTCCTGGTACAGATCATAGTTGATGCAACCAGCCTCAGCGCGCGTGATGTCGATCAGCTTTAGCAGTTCAGCCCTCACAAGGTCGATCTTGTCCGGATTTGCCTTGATGCTTGCAACGACGGTGAGTTTTGTCATGGGTCCGGTATCCTCGGTTTCGGGCTCTTGGAAGAGTTCCCGTGGTAGCGATGAAACCTATGTATCTCTCTGCCAAAGCCGGATAAACTGGCGCAAAGCAAATTGATAATACGGATATTCCGCAAAATGCTGTTGACCAACATAGCCCTGTTCAGGACCATCGTCGAAAAGGGCAGCCTCTCGGGCGCCGCGCGTGAGCTCGGCCTGTCACCCACCACCGTATCCGAGCGGCTTGCAGCGCTGGAGACACACTACAGCGTGGTGCTGCTCAACCGGACCACCCGCTCGATCAGCCTGACGGAAGAAGGCCGGACGTTGATCGAAGGTGCCAAGCACGTTCTAGGCGAGATCGAGGACCTTGAAACCCGCATACGGCAGGGTGCGCAAACCTTGTCGGGTCTGATCCGGATCAGCGCGCCGAGCGACCTTGGCCGCACGATTGTGACAGACGAGATCAACCGGTTTCTGGCGCAGCATCCCTCCATCTCGGTCGAACTGATGCTTTCGGACGGCTATATCGACATTGTCTCACAGGGATTTGACATCGCCGTCCGGTTTGGCGCGGTGACCGACAGCTCGCTGCGGATCCGAAGTCTCGGATCAAAGCGACGGCTGGTTTGCGCCGCGCCAGCCTATATCGAAAAGAACGGCGCGCCACGCACGCCCGCTGACCTGAAAGATCACAATTGCCTGGTCATGCGGTTCGGCATCAATCTTGACAATGTCTGGCGGTTTGGCTCCGATCCGGTCAAGCAGATCGTGACCGTGAGGGGTGACCGGGTTGCCAATGACAGCGCGCTGGTGCGGCAATGGGCTCTGGACGGGCACGGTGTGATGTACAGATCGGAACTGGATGTGGGATCCGATATCGAGGCCGGCCGCCTGGTCGAGCTTCTGGCGGACCATGCCCCGCCGGCGACGCCGATCCAGATGCTGTTTCCGCCAAGCCGGGCTCAGCCGAGACGCGTGCGTGCCCTGGCCGATCAACTGGCCTTTCGGCTTCAGATCGGGACCTCACCCAAGTGAACGCAATTGTTCGGCAGCAAATGACATTGGGGCACCCTTTCGGCAACGACATTTTGCTGTAGAACCAGAGACTTGTTTCAAGAGCGGACGAAGCTGGAAAGCCTCCGCCTTCCCAACGGATACTCATTGTGAAGCGCTCCATACCACTTGTCCTGGCTGTTGCCCTGTTCATGGAACAAATGGATTCCACCGTCATTGCGACCGCATTGCCGGCCATTGCCGCCGATATTGGCACGAGCCCGATTTCGCTCAAGCTGGCGCTGACGGCCTATCTGGTGTCACTTGCGGTGTTCATTCCAATTTCCGGCTGGATGGCCGACCGGTTCGGTGCTCGGCGGATCTTTGCCATCGCCATCGGGGTGTTCCTGGTCGGATCCATCGCCTGCGCGGTATCGAGCAGTCTGGTCGAATTCGTAATCGCACGGTTTCTTCAAGGCATGGGCGGAGCGATGATGACACCGGTTGGTCGGCTGGTCTTGTTACGATCGGTCGAAAAATCGCAACTGGTGAGCGCCATGGCGTGGCTTACGATTCCGGCGCTTGTGGGCCCGATGGTCGGTCCGCCGGTGGGAGGTTTTCTGACCACATTCCTGAGCTGGCACTGGATCTTTCTGATCAACATTCCGATCGGGCTGGCTGGTATTGCCTTCGCGCTCAAGATCCTGCCCGATGACGGCATCCGGGTACGCGAAAAAGTCGATTGGTTGGGTTTTTTGCTGTCCGGTGCCGCAGCATCGGGGATCGTGTTCGGGCTTTCCGTGATCAGCCTGCCTGTGCTGCCGCCTGTCTGGGGCATTGCCGCTACCCTCGGCGGCATTTTGTGTCTGATCGCCTATCTCCGGCACGCCCGGTCCCACCCCAAGCCATTGCTTGACCCGAAACTGTTCCGGAACCGCACTTTTGCCTTGTCCCTTCTGGGCTCGAACCTGTTTCGCGTCGGCGCCGGCGCAGTGCCGTTTCTGCTGCCGCTGATGCTGCAACTTGGCTTTGGGATGTCGCCGTTCCAGTCCGGAATGATCACCTTCATTTCTGCAGCCGGCGCCATCATGATGAAGTTCGTCATCAAGCGCATTCTCAGCTCCGTCGGGTTTCGCACCACGCTGCTGGTATCGGCTGCGGCTGCGGCGCTGTCGATTGGCGTCAACGGCTTGTTCAGTCCCGCAACACCGATCGCGCTGATCCTGCTGATCCTGTTTCTCGGCGGGCTTGTCCGGTCGATGTTCTTCACGTCGGTCAACGCGTTGACATTCTCCGAAATCGCACCTGAAACCGCAGCCCAGGCAAGCTCATTCACATCTGCCTTCCAGCAAGTATCGATCGCGATCGGAGTGGCCGTTGCCGGCGGCATTGTCGAAGTTGTCAGCACCATGAATGGCGGTGTGCTGGATCTGAGCGCGTTTCACACGGCTTTCTTCGTGGTGGCGGCAATCACCGCCTTTGCGATCATTCCGTTTCTGGCTCTGCCGCCCAGCGCCGGCAATGCGGTGTCGGGACACACGCTCAAGCGAGCGGGGTCACGCGCCGCGTCACCCGTCCGCAGCTAAGCCTGGCACGCTGCGGCCCTTGAAGCCTTTGGCGAGAACGAACATCTCGACCGATTCCGCACGCGACGACGGTGGTTTGATGTGAATGACGGATTTGAAGTTCTGCTTGAGCAGGGTCAAAAGGTCGTTCTCGGTGCCGCCCTGAAAGGTCTTGGCGAGAAAATGGCCACCCGGTGTCAGCGTTTCGATGGCGAAATGCGCCGCCACTTCGCACAGATACATGGTTCTGAGGTGATCGGTGCGCTGATGCCCGGTGGTCGGCGCTGCCATGTCTGACAACACCACATCCGGCGCGCCTCCCAGCGCATCCTTCAGGGCCTGCGGTGCAGCATCGTCGAGGAAGTCCATCTGCAGGAACTTGACGCCTGCCAACCCGTCCATCTCGAGAAAGTCGATGGCCACCACCTTTGCATCCTCGTCGGTGGAATCGGTGACCTGAGCTGAAATCTGCGACCACCCGCCAGGGGCTGCACCCAGATCGATGATGCGCTTGGCCTTGTCGAGGATCTTGTGCTTCTCGTCTATTTCCAGAAGCTTGTAGACAGCGCGCGAGCGATAGCCCTCCTGTTTGGCCTGCTGCACATAGGGATCATTGAGATGCCGCTCGATCCAGCGCCGCGACGACGCCTTGAGCTTGCTCTTGCGCTTGACCTTCTGCCCGAGCTTGCGCCCGGTAGGGCCTGAGGGAGGACGGGTCATGTTTTTTCCCCTTGGGCGGAGCGCTGGTTGCGGTAGCGATAGTTGCGTCCGCTGCGCCGCCAGGCACCATCGGACGCCATCATTTCGTTGAGCAGGCCTTCGCGCAACCCGCGGTCGGCGACACGCATGCGCTCAGATGGCCAGCGCTTGCGGATCGACTGCAGAATCGCGCAGCCAGCCAGGACCAGATCCGCGCGGTCCGCCCCAATGCAGGGATTCGCCGCGCGAGCCTCGAAATCCCAGGACAGAAGACGGTCGAGCATCAGATCCACGTCTTCGTTTGACAGCCACAAACCGTCCACTTTTCGACGGTCATAACGCGGCAGATCCAGATGCAGGCCGGCCAGCGTGGTAACCGTCCCCGATGTGCCCAGAAGATGAATCCGCCCCTCGCCCAGACCGGAAAAGGCGGGCAATGCCGGAGGGTTGAAATCGGCCAGCAAGACATCCACTTCCGCGACCATGGCATGAAACACATCCGGTGTTACCAGGCAGCCGCCATGGCGTTCAGAAAGAGTAACCACACCGACTGGCAGCGAGGTCCATGCCTTGATGTGATTGGCCAGCCGGTTCGAGCGATTTTCAGTCAGGTCGATCATGGCGATCTCGGAGGAGCCGCCGCCGATGTCAAACAACACCAGCCCATCGGTCTCCCGGCCAACCAGCGATGAGCAGCCTGCTACCGCCAGCCTGGCTTCGGTTTCGCGGGTAACGATTTCCAGATCAAGCCCGGTTTCCTTGAGAACGCGGGCGAGAAACTCCTCGCCATTGCGTGCCGCGCGGCAGGCTTCCGTCGCGATCAGGCGATGACGCCGCACCGGACGATTTTTCAGCTTTCCGGCGCAGACCTTCAAGGCCTCGACGGCACGGTCCATGGCATCGGCTGACAATTCGCCGGTAGCATCGAGTCCCTCTCCCAGCCTGACAATGCGGGAAAACGCATCAACAACCCGAAACTGGCCTGGCCGTGTCGGTTGCGCGATCAGAAGACGGCAATTGTTGGTTCCCAGATCAAGCGCTGCATAGAGATCGTCCGCATGCCTGCGCGCCATCGGCACGGATGCACCGGTGCCTTGCGCAGTATGGCTGGAGGTTTCTCTTGGTCCGGACGAACCCTGAGGCTTTGACTGAGACTGGCACGGCGCCTTTTGTGGCGCCAACGGACGACCCTGAATTTCACGTCCGGACTTGCGGCGCCTGCGACGGCCCTTCTTCTCGCCGGGAGCAGGAGTGGTGGCGGCTGGTGGAGAGTTTGTACTGATGGAAGCACTGGACAGGCCCTTGGCCTCGGCCTTGCGCGCAGATTTCCTCCGCCGCCGTCTGCGCCGTCCGGACGGCTCGGAGCCGCTTTTCTCGGTGGTGGAATCACTGGCTGAAGCGCGCACTGATGGTGTTCCATCAGAAGACGAGCCCGGGGCTACGGATTTTCCGTGTCCCTGCTTCACGCCATCCGCCGCTGCCTTGGGGGCGCGTTCAGACGGTTTGTCACCTGCCAGTGATGCACCTGCGTTTGGCGTGTCGCCATCCCGAAGGTCTTTCACGGTCTTTCCTGTCGTGCGCGGCAAGCCTAAAGGCCCGCATCGCGCGTCACGGTTTGTCGTTGAGGAAAGATTAGCAAAGCGGTGAACAGAACGCAAAACTCTTTTTCAGTCGCAATCCCGCGCGAGTCCCGAGCGGCTGCGGCAACGCTGCAATCCGGGCGTTCGGAGCTAAAGAAAAAAACTCTATTGCCGGGGTTTGCATCCGCGACGATTATTGGTTATAAGCCGCCCCGCTGGCCCGGTTTTTTGGCCCGCCACTGCTGGGGAATAGGTTAACGGTAGACCCACGGACTCTGACTCCGTTAGTCCTGGTTCGAATCCAGGTTCCCCAGCCAATCGACCTCTTCAAGCTCTGAACAAGATTGATTTTCCAGCGTTTTTTTCGTTAGCTGGGGATAGATTTTGCCGTCTGGTGGACAGTACTGTCTTACACGGGTGTCCCCCACACGTGTCTTACATTGGTGTCCTCCGCCGGAAAAGTTGGAGAATCCGTCACCTCCAAAAGGAGGTTGGCATGAGTGTGCAATATGTGTTTCGGCGTGGAGCGGTTTATTGGTGGAGGCGGCGATTGCCAGATCAACCTCGGGCCGACTGCCGTTCGAGGATTGAAGTCAGCCTGCGGACAACGTCACTGAGTATTGCCCGCTCGATCGCCGCCGAGGTCACGAGGGCCAGCGAGCACCTGCTACAAGGGATAAGACAATCGATGATCTCTGCTGATGACGTCCGACGTATCCTGACCAAAGTGGCCATCACCCATAGCGCCAAGCTTGACCGTGTCGCTGCCGCTGAGCTCGCCTATGGCGAGAGTGCTGCGAGTGGGCGGACCTCGGACATTGTGACCGGCTGGGCATACCGTCTCTTCGCGGCCCAAGGCATCGATGCCGCGGTGGGCGAGATCGAGCAAGAGGAAATGTTGGCCGCAGGTCTTGAAGCGCAAACGATCACACTGGTCGCCCAGACGATTGTAACATTGCGGAATCAAGGAGCCATGCCGCCAAACCGCAACCGGATTGCGGGGCTTATGGCAGAGTTCAGCATTCCAGAAACAAGGGTCAATGTGCAGCAGGCAGAGCAGCTTTATCTTCGGGGAATGGCAGCAGCACTTCTTGACGCCGATCGCCGCTGGACCGGCCTGCGTCATGACGATGACCTGCTTCTCCAGTCGGGACTGCTGGAAGAAGCACGAAGGCCGATCGCTCAATCTGTTCCCGTTGGCATCCAGAACGGATCGGCCTCCCCTGCTACCGCTCATGCGCCTGCCGAACCCCTCAGCGTTCCAGTGCCCCCGACCGCAAGCCCGCAGACGCCTCCCCCACCCGTGATATCACCCGTTGCACCGGTCGCCGACGAGGTGCCAATCAGCGACGACGCCGACGATATCGATAGCATCATTGACATCGAAGATGAAAGCTTTCGCAGCATGTAGAAAGATATTCTACTCCAATCGATGCGGCCGACCGTTAGGTGCGCGAGGCTGACGCAAATCGTAATTTAAAAGTAATCTATTCCAACAAATTAGCAGAATACTGCGTTTTCGCACTAAGAACCCCACTTGAGTGGTTCCGGCCAACAGCAGACACCCCAATGTGTTCTTGGATAATGCGCTCTTTTGCCCGCTGAACTGATGCCGATGGCTGCCAGAATGATCAGACCCGTTGTCAGGTCACGATAGAACGGGTCCGCATTCAGGATATTGAAGCCGTTGTTGATCAATGCAAGCAGCATCACGCCGGCAACGCTGCGCCACACGGCTCCCACACCGCCATAGATGCTTGTCCCGCCGAGGATTACAGCGGCGATCGCCTGGAGTTCAAAGCCGCTGCCAGCCGAGGCCTGCCCCATCGATATGCGAGATGTGGCCAGGGCAGAAGCGAGCCCTGCCGATGGTTTTTGACCGGCAGGTTCTGTCGACGAAGGAGGGAGTCGACCGCAGCCTGTTTCGCCTGAAACTCGGCAACTCCCAACACAAGGTCATTTTCGAGGCAATCCAGAAGGGGGATGCCGTGCGCGCCGAAGGCATTATGCGCGAACACTCGAATACAATGATTGAGTACATCGAGGTTTTCGAGAAGAGAAACCAGGAACTCACTGTAGCGGATCTGATCAGCTATTCCGGTGTCCAGCTCTCGCATGCGGACTCCGATGCAGAATAGGCGGAGCAACTGCGGATTATGAGAAAGGCTGGATCTCAATCCCTGGCAAAGTCGGTCGTCGCCGGCTCGTTTTCCCACAGCCTCGACCACTCCCCCCTTATACGGATCGCGTTCCGCGCGATCTTGTCTGACACGAAGAGGACGTCCCCATGGCACTAGGACCGAACACACTCGCCGACAGCGGCTGGACCTGTCCCGCTTTCGTGCCGCCCCTGATACTCTTTTATGCGACCTTTCGTTCGAATGCGACCGGGCTTTTCCAGCCCAGTGTTGAGTGTCGTCGACGCGGATTATAGAAGCCATTGATGTATTCGAAGATTGCCATCTCCGCCTGCCTGCGCGTCTCCCACGACCGTCGCCAGATCAGCTCGGCTTTGATTGTCTTGAAGAACGTTTCAACGGCGGCATTATCGTAGCAA
>Ga0209344_10001093_pt1 | contig 38037 bp, 31 predicted proteins | sample Cruoilmetagenom6_FD_187293 | JGI IMG/M metagenome (GOLD analysis project Ga0209344, IMG submission 187293) | Oil polluted marine microbial communities from Coal Oil Point, Santa Barbara, California, USA - Santa Barbara Oil Seep Sample 6 (SPAdes)... | ecosystem: Environmental > Aquatic > Marine...
CTACCCAAGTGTGGCAATAACGGTATCGCCTGCACCAGTGACGTCATACACTTCTTTCGCTTGGGTAGGTAAGTGAAACTCGGCTTGATCACGACGTAGCAAGGTCATGCCCTGCTCACTGCGGGTAACTAACATTGCCGTTAAATCTAACGCTGCCAGTAGTGCTTGGCCTTTACTGACAATCTCAGCTTCACTATTACAATGCCCAACTACCGCTTCAAACTCGGCTAAATTAGGCGTGAGCAAGGTTGCCCCATGATAACGTGAAAAGTCAGTACCTTTAGGATCAACCAAGACTGGAATGTTATGTGTTTTCGCCACTTTAATCAGTGCTTGTACATCTGACAAAGTACCTTTGTTATAGTCTGATAATAGCAAAAGATCATGTTGGGTAATTAACGCTTCGGTGCGTTCAAGCAACGGGTATTTGTCAAGTTCGGTAAAAGATTCTTCGAAATCTAAGCGCAATAATTGCTGATTACGGCTCATAATGCGCAATTTGGTGATGGTGGGATGAGTTTCTGCTTGAATAAATTCACAAGCAATATTCATCGAACTCAACTGGGTTTGTAAGGTCGTCGACGCTTCATCTTTGCCGGTAATACCCAGTAAAGTGACCTGGCCATTTAGCGAAGCTATGTTCAAAGCGACGTTGGCTGCGCCCCCGGGACGATCTTCGTCTTGATGTATTTTAACAATCGGCACAGGTGCCTCGGGTGAAATACGTTGTGTTGGTCCAGACCAATAGCGATCTAACATGATATCACCAACGACTAAAACACGCGCTTTTTCAAAAGCAGGAATATCTACTTTCATCCTATGCCCTATAACAGATATAATAACTAATATTGTATCACAAGCAATTCAATGAGTTGAAATCATCCCGTGAGTAAAAACAAAGTTTTACAACCAAATTTTAAAATATCTTTCCTGTTACCTAAATATTGGCCAACATGGATTGGGGTATTTATTCTTTACACTATTTCGTGGCTACCTTATCGATTCCAGCTTTTTCTTGGTAAAATGATCGGTCGCTTGTTATACAAAATAGGCTCTAGCCGAAAAAAAGTTGCTTTGCGTAATTTAGAACTTTGCTTTCCTGAGATGTCAGATACCGAACGCCAAATCATGCTCAAGCGCAATTTTGAAAATACCGGTATTGCATTATTAGAAACCGGCATGGGCTGGTGGTGGCCAAATTGGCGGGTCAAGCGTAAAACAAAGATTATTGGCCTTGAACATATTGAAGCCGCGCAAAAGCAAGGTAAAGGTGTACTGTTACTTGCCATGCATTATCTTAGCGTCGAAATTAATTGTCGTGGTATTGGTACTGGGCACCCAATGGTGGTGTTTTATCGACCGCATAACAATCCGTTAATGGAATACTTTCAGTTTCGGGGCCGCGGACGCTCAAATAAATATATGTTAGGCAAACGTGATGTCAAAGGTTTACTTCGCGCCTTACAAGATGGCGAAGCCTGTGTTTACCTACCTGATCAAGACTACGGACGTAACCGCAGTGTTTTTGTGCCTTTTTTCGCCGTACCTGAAGCAGCGTCAACCACGGGCACATTGATCTTTGCTCGGCAAAAGAATAGTCAAACCCATATGTTAATTCCAACTCGGAACGACGACGGCAGTGGTTATACCTTAGAAATAAAACCTAGGCTAGAGAACTTTCCGACCGGTGATGATACCGCTGATGTATTAAGAATCAATCAGGAGTTAGAAAAGGCTATTATGGTCAAACCTGAACAATACATGTGGTTACACAGGCGCTTTAAAACTCGTCCCAATGAAGATGATCCGTCATTGTATAAATAACCTTTGTTCGATATGGTATGCTTTAAAAATGCAGGTTTAACTATAAGTTAGTAAGTAATATATGAATTTTTGGCTACGAAACATTATTTTAGGCGGGCTCCTTATCGGTTTGGCGTCAGCCTTATTGTTTAACAAAGAGTTGTTATTTTCACTCAGCGAAGAAGCAGCAGATGATATTGTTGCTGCCACGGCAGATCTACACCATCAAGAAGATGTAGAATCTGCTGCCATTGAGCCAGAAAAAAAGTCCGTTCAAACGAAAAAACGTAAAAATGCCGCAGCAGACGGGCTTTCTCGCTTTTATGCAAACTTACATGATAAAGATGACAAAGGCCCCAAAATTCGCAATAACATTGTCTACTTACCTGAACCAAAAGGTGAGCTAGAGGAAATTTTAGAGGCAAGACGCTTAATCACTCGGCCATTACATAATAGCTGGACCGGTAAAACGGATAGCCATCCTTTTCGCAAAGGTGAAACCCTATTTCAAAAGTTATCTGAATACGCACAGGATAACGGTATTGAGGTGATTTGGTGGCTTAATCGTGATTTTTTGGTTAAAGACGCGTTTAGAATTAATAAAAATATCATCACCACCTCCTATCAAGTAGGTAAAGCAATTGAAGGCCACTTTGAAAATGGCTTATCGATCTACTTTTGTTATCAACAGCGCACTATCGTGTTGATAGAGCATGACATTCCTTACTTAGCCAATGAATGTATGTTACTGCCTAAAGCCAAGCGTTAATTTAATTTAGCTTACTTGTCTGCTTGTAATAACTGTTTAACAATAACCATCACCTCACTATGATCAGTAGCGAATTCAGCCGGTGATATCATTGCCGCCGTATTTTGCAACGTGGCATGATGGCCAAAGTCACGTAACTGGCAATAGTTTTCAATTAACACTTGTTGCTGTTGCTCGGTAATAACATCTATACGAGCTAAATAGGTCAGTAAATTAATATTGTCAGAATAGTCGCTCAAGTTAGGATGCTGCGCACTATGGGATAAAACCAAGTATTGCACCAAAAACTCAATATCGACTAAGCCACCACGGCCCTGTTTTATATCTGTTTGACTCGCGGTTGATTTATCCAAGTGCTGACGCATTTTCAAGCGCATTTTAATCACATCTTCACGTAACGAGGTTTTATCTCGTGTTTTCATTAACACCTGACGTTTGATTTCTTTAAATCTTGCCACTAACGCTTGATGTCCATAGATGACTCTAGCGCGAACTAACGCTTGATGCTCCCAAGTCCATGCGTCGTTTTCTTGATATTGGCCAAAGGTATCAATATGCACCATAAGTAGTCCGGCATTCCCTGAAGGTCTTAAACGCATATCTAGTTCATATAAAATCCCGTTGCTCATACGGGTATTAAATAAGTGCAGCATACGTTGCGCCAATTTGAGGTAAAATTGTCCAGCGGAAATCTCTTTCGGTCCTGTGGTCATTTCCGCTAAGTTGGCATCATGCACATAGACTAAATCTAAATCTGAACTATAACCAAGCTCAATACCGCCTAATTTACCATAGCCAATAATCGCAAAACCTTTATCTTGGCCAGCTAATTTACTGCTTGGCACGCCAAAACGCAGCGCCATTTGTTGCCATGCTAAGTTCGCGACCTCTTCAACTATCGCCTCAGCTAACGCAGTTAAATGATCACTGACTTTAGTGATCGGTAAAATACCTGTGATATCTGCGGCGGCAATACGCAATTGCTTGGCTTGTTTAAACTCACGTAAAGTGATCATTTGCGCTTCTTGATCTTCTTCCGGCACCCGCAGCATAACCTCTCGTAATTCTGCAGTATAAGAAGACAGTAGTGGTGGTTGATGAAATAGTTTCGGATCGATGAGTTCATCAAGCAAAATAGGAAACTTAGCAATATGCTCAGCCACCCAACTGCTGTTGTCGCACAAATGAATTAACTGCTTTAAAGCGCCTTCGTTCTCAAATAACAACTCAAGATAGGCGGTGCGTGTTGCTATGGTAGCTAACACAGATAAAACCCGTGCTAAGGTCTGATCTGAGAGCTTCATATCAGCAAAGTGCCACAATAACGTCGGTAAAAGTTTATCTAGCACTTGTCGGCCACGATTGCCCATACTACGATTACTCATTTCGCGACGAAAATCCCGTAGTGCTAACCAGATTGCTTCAGCTTGCCAAAATCTTATACCATCGGATGTGCCAAGTAATTGCGGCGCATTCTCAATCCAGGCAATCGATTCTTCATCACTCCATTGGCTGTCCCATAGCGTGGTCCAATATTGATCAACCGCCTTGCGATTGGGACTTTCCTCTCCAATAAGCTCATCAAATTGTTGATGAACCCCTTGCATATGAAAAGCGAGCTGCTCAAGAAAAGCCGGCCAATCTGTGCAGTTGCTGTCGGCAAGAATCGTCAAAATCCGCTGTTGGTCTAATGCACTGTCAGGTAAGGTTTGCGTCTGTTGATCATTGAGCGCTTGAATAATATTTTCTACCCGTCGCAAAAATCGGTAACTATCGCTCAATACTTGCGCGCTCTGTTGGCTAATTTCACCGTATTCGACCAACAAGGGTAACACGGTCAACAAGTTACGATGTTGTAAGTCACTCACTCGACCGCCACGGATCATTTGAAAAACCTGGACAATAAACTCGACTTCGCGAATACCGCCAGCACCTAGCTTAATATTCTGCTTAAGCTGCTTACGCCTAACCTCTTGCGCTATCATGGCTTTCATGCGTCGTAGGCTATCAATAACACTAAAGTCAATATAACGTCGATAAACGAATGGACGCAGCATGTTAGACAGTTGGCCATGATATTTTCCTTGACCAATCAAGCGCGCTTTTAACATCGCATAACGCTCCCAATCACGTCCCTGATCTTGGTAGTAGGCTTCCATAGCATTAAAAGACAGTACCAAAGGGCCACTTTCACCAAAAGGTCGTAAACGCATATCAACGCGATAAACAAAACCGTCGACTGTTTGTTGATTTAAGGCGGTAATTAACTTTTGCCCTAAACGGGTAAAAAACAATTGATTGTCGATACTGCGTCTTAACCCTTGTGTTTCTCCAGATTCCGGATAGGCAAAGATCAAATCAATATCAGAAGAAAAATTCAATTCCTGACCACCAAGCTTGCCCATGCCATAGACCAGCAGACTTTGCACTTCACCGGCACGATTAACCGGCACGCCCCATTTCGCCTGACAAAATTTTTCTAACCAATTATTGGCAGCAATAATTAACGTGTCAGCTAATAAAGACAGTCGCTTTAACGATTCATCAAGGGTAATACCTAACAAAAAATCGCCGACGGCAATATGCACCATTTGCACCAAACGAAAGCGCCTAAAACACCTGTGCAATTGCTCTTCTGTTATGCATTGCTCAACTTCCTTAGCCAACATAGTTTTATATTTAGGCATTTTACTGGTAAGTAACTGTTCACTATTGAATAATTCAACTAACAATTCAGGTGCTTGCATAGCACTGCGCAGAATGAAGTTGCTTAAGCTTATGGCCGCTTTAAACAATACTAAGCGTTCTGGCAAAAAACTTTCTGCGCTAATGGGATGTTGCTGAGAAAATTGCAACCAACTTTTATTTTGCTGGGCGGCCAGTAACGGCGAAAGTGACAAAGGCGATGAATTAGACACGTTATCCTCGATAAAGCTACAATGATAAATAAACAATAATGTATAGCGCTAAGCAATTAATTTCACTGTTCTGCGCAAATTGATAGACATAATATGTCATAAGTGATATTAATGAATGATTACCATAGCATTTTTGAGGACTCTATGGCAGAAATGCAGCCACTAAAATCGATTATAATCTTGCTAATGTTCTTGCTCTCCGCGTGTGGAGACCCTGTAAAAGAACAGATTACCCAGCAAATTCCACTGACCGAACAACGTATTGAACTACTGGCGCAAGCCCTAGCGAATGGCCAAGTACGTAACGCTAATTTAATTAAACAGTACGGTGAACGACTGTTAAAAGACAAGCCAAGTTATAAGCCGCTCATTGACGAGTTTTTAAAAGACACCGGCACACAAGGGCCAATGTACCTTGCCTTAGTGGATCGGTTAAACACGGTTAAAAACCAGCCGCAAATGTTTGAAAACTCTCAAGCTATTTATGAAGAGTTATTAAACTTATATCAAGCTGCTGATCCCGTACTTTATTCTGATGCCTTAAGCGATCCACTCAATGTTTTGGCTGATATGTCAGCTGGCACCTTACCGCGGGTCAATGCGCTGTCAAAAGCACAAAGTCTGGCAGCCAATAAAGCGCAAGACTTTGGCGTCGGTGAACAGCTCATCGGTAATCCGGCGTACGGCAATTGGACCACAGGCTCTAATGGTATGTCGTTTTGGGCTTGGTATGGCATGTACTCTATGATGGGTGATTTATTCGGTTCGCGCCGCACCTCTTATAATGATTGGGGACGGAGCCGAAATTACAGTTATTACAACGACTATGGTCGTAAGCGCTATAGCTCACCCGATCAGTTGCGTAAACAAACAGATTTAGACAGCCGTACGAAAAAATCATTCCAAAGCCGAGGTCAAAAATACACCAGCGCCTACAGCAAAAATAGAACAGGTGCATCAGGCGTATCCAGCCAAAGCAAAAGCGCACAAAGTAGTGCCAATCGATTTGCTAGCAAAACAACCAATAAAAGTGCCTATGCTAAATCTAGCAAAAGTGCCAAAAATGCTAGTTTTAGAAACAGTAAAAGTACCACTTCGCGTAGCTTTAGACGCGGAAAGTAAGGATAAACATGAATACATTTATTGAAATCACTGGCTTAAATCAAGAGCTATTAGTTTTCTTAGCTATCGATATTACCATTGCCATAATATTACTAGGTGCCATGCGCTTTATTAGTGGTTTATCAGCAAACGTCAATTCCACCGACGAACTGGCCAAAGAGGATAACTTTGCTTTTGGTATCAGCGTAGCCGGCAGTGTTGCCGCACTTGGCATAGTGTTAACCGGTGCCATTAGTGGTGAAAACGCCGATAGCTATTTAATGGAAATTATTGGCATGGCAAGTTATGGTATTTTCGGTTTAATTTTAATTAAAATTGGCCGCATTTTTCATGACCGTTTCGCGTTAAACCAAATTGATAAAAACGCACAAATTAAAGCCCGTAATATTGCCGTCGGTATTGTTGATGCTTCCGGTGCTATTGCCACAGCCATTATTATTCGCGCGGTTTTACACTGGGTATATGGTTTAAACATCAGTACCTTTGTTGCTATTACCGCCGGCTTTATTGTTTCACAAGCCATGCTAGTGTTGGTGACCCGCCTTAAAGAGCGTCAATACGCCGCCAACAATAAAGATAACAGCATGCAAAAAGCCTTTGCTGAAGGCCAAGTGGCATTAGCGATTCGTTATGCTGGCCAAGTGATCAGTACCGCATTAGCGGTGACAGCCGCCAGTCACTTCTTAACCTATAGCCCAGACACTTTGCTGGTTAACTTAGTGGGCTGGTTAGTATTTGGTATCGTGATGACCTTATTGGTAGCCATCTTAACAAATATCGCCAAACGCTTAGTCTTGATGGGCATCAACTTAGTTGAAGAAGTCGATCAACAACACAATATTGGTGTTGCCAGTGTCGAAATGGCCATTAGTATTTCTATCGCGCTAATTTTAACGGCATTAATGGCTTAACGTTAACAACGCTTTCCATAGATACAAGCAAGCTTAATCCGTTGAGCTTGCTTGTTTTACCTGTCAATTAACTCCAAAATAACGTCAGTAAACTCAAGCTAGGAATAACCATGACAAGAAGCAGAAGTCTGCTCTGGGACGATGTGCTGTTAATTTTAACCATGGCAGTTTTAGCCGGTTGTGGTCTGATCTACGAATACTTGTTGTCGCATTATGCCGGTCGCGTACTTGGCATTATGGAAAGCACTATCTACGCCATGATTGGCTTAATGATTGTCGCCATGGGCTTGGGCGCGTTTGCCGCCCGTAAAATTCAATGTGCCTTTAATGGTTTTGTCTGGTTAGAGCTGATCATTGCTTTTCTCGGCAGTACGTCAATTCTGATCATTGGCGGCCTGATCGCCATAACACAAACTTTCCCTGAAATATTAGGCTCGATGTTTAACCTCCCACCCGATGCTTACCCACGCGGTGGCCTCTTTAAGCAGCTGAGTTTTATTGCCTTTAATAGTCCGTACTTTTTCGGATTAATTTTAGGTTTTTTTATTGGCATGGAAATCCCTTTAATTGCTCGTATTCGCGAAGAAATCCATCAAAAACACTTAAAAAACAACCTCGGTACTATTTATGGTGCCGATTATGTTGGTGCCGGTATTGGCGCGGCGATTTGGGTAATATTTCTCTTATCCATCGACATTAGCAAAGCCAGCGCCTTAACTGCGGCCTTAAACTTAATTGCTGGCAGTGTTTTTATTCTTTATTACTGGCAAAAGCTGACCTGGCGAAAAACCTTAATTTCCGCTCATGGCGTGTTATTGCTGATGATCATGGCCATTTACCAATTCGGAAATGGTTGGTTAAGCCAGATGAGTAACTTGTTATATCTCGATAAAGTGGTTTATAGCGACAAAACTCGCTATCAACAACTCACCTTTACCCAACGAAATATGGGGCCTCTGCAAGGTAATATCATTAATTTTTATTTAAATGGCCGCTTACAGTTTTCATCCTCAGATGAGTTTATCTATCACAGCTACCTTGTTAACCCTGTATTGGCTGGTTCAGCGCGTCACGAGAATATTCTTATTATTGGTGGTGGTGATGGCTTAGCCTTACGCGATGTCTTGCAATGGCAACCGCAAAAAGTCACGCTTGTTGACTTAGATGCTGAGCTGATAGCGTTATTTAAAAGCCCACACGATATATTACCCTCGTCACTGGCCAATGAAATTGCCGATTTAACGGCGGCAAGTTTGCAAGATCCGCGCGTTGAAATTATTGCCGCCGATGCGTTTATCGCTATCGACAAGCTATTACAAAACCAACAAAGCTTTGATGCCATCATCGTTGACTTACCTGACCCAAGTCACCCAGATCTCAATAAACTTTACTCGGTTAATTTTTACGCGAGATTAAAGCAACTACTGGCCGGTGATGGCTTAATTGCGATTCAATCCGCTAGCCCTTACCACGCTAAAAATGCCTTTATAGCGATCGGAAAAACCGTGCAAGCTGCTGGTTATTCAAGCGTTCAGCAATATCATGACAATGTACCCAGCTTTGGTGAATGGGGCTGGACCATCGCCAGTAAAAGAGGAGCGGCGCCGTTAACACGACTAAAAGAAGTGCCAGAATTAGCTTACCCACATCATTGGTTGACCATGCCGATGATAATTAATGCCTTTGAGTTTTCGAGACATTTTTATCAAGACAGCGAAAACGTACCGATTAACTACCTTGGCAGTCATGCTATTTACCAATTGCATCAACAAGCTTGGCAAGATCAGCAGGGATTGAATAACGCCCATTTACAGTAAGGGCAGATAAGCTAAGATAGATAAAGAAAAATGAAATTATCGCTTGACATAATATGTCACAGTGATAAATTAACCCGACACGACATAATATGTCGTCAAGCAAGAAACAGTCGACTGTTACTTGCGCTACTAATTAGCACATGAGGAATAACATGAATATTCATAAGCTAGCTGACTACTTAAACACTTTAGCCGATGAATCAGATACTGGGATGGTGTTTGATTGCCAACCCATTTCAGGTGAAGTTGATGTTTTACAAATTACCGTACTTGGCCGTGAAGAGTTACCTATTTTTGTTTCAGTAACCGATGATCAAATTCTTTGTATCACCTACCTCTGGGGTAAAGAAGAAGTCAAACCAAGCACAATCAATGATATGCATGTCAGTATGTTAGAAATGAACATCCCGATGCCATTATCTTCATTTTCAAAAATTGGTGATAAATATGTCATTTTTGGTGCGCTAGCGATTAGCTCAACATTTAATGATATCGAACACGAACTAGCCGTATTAAGCAACAATGCCCTAGAAATTATTGACGACATGAGTGATTACTTAATTTAAGCAGCCACCTTAGGAGTATATTATGAGTATTTTTAAAAAGATTATGACCGCCATTCGCGGCGGTGCAACTGAAGTAGGCGAATCCATTGTTGACGCAAATGCGACCCGTATTTTTGAACAAGAAATCCGTGATGCTGAAAACCACTTAACAAGAGCTAAACGTGATCTAACCGGCGTAATGGCACAACAAATGTCTTCAAGCAGAGACGTTGACCGCATTAAACGTGAAGTGGTCGAACATGAAGGCTACGCCGTGCAAGCATTAGATAAAGGTGATGAAGCATTAGCTCTAGCCGTTGCTGAAAAAATATCAACGTTAGAGAATGAGCTCAGCACCCAACAGCAAGCACTTGATAGCTTTCAAGGTAATGCGCAACGTTTAAAAGAGCTAGTGAAAAAAAGTGAACGTCAAGTCGCTGAATATAAACGTCAGTTATCTATGGTAAAAACCACAGAAAGCGTACAAAAAGCAACGTCAGCAATTACTGATAACTTCTCATCAAGTAATTCTAAGCTATTAAGTGCGAAAGACTCGTTAGAGCGTATCAAAGCCAAGCAACAAAAATTTGATGATCGCATGAAAGCCGCTGAAGTGCTTGAGTCAGAAAACTCTGATAACTCACTCGAAGCTAAACTAAAAGAAGCCGGTATAGGTGCTAGTGACAACAATGCCAATTCAGTTTTAGAACGTTTAAAAGCTAAACAAAAGTAGCTTGCTAAATACCACTACCGCTTAACATCATTGATGCTAAGCGGTTTTTTAGTTTCAAGCTAGCCATGAATATTTGGAGCAAGTAGTGAGTTTTTTTAAAAATATATTCAAAAAACCAACGCAAGAGCGCAAGCTCAATAATGTCGAAGAACTCACCCTAGGTGATATTATCGTCATGTCGGATAGTTTTGGCTTACCTGCAGCACTTAGAGCGCAAGAATTTCAAGTTAGTGCTGTTAACAGCTATGAGTTTGAACATAAAACTCTGGCAGAGTGGGTGCTACAAGGTCATGATAATCTCGAGTTATATTTAACTTTAGATGTTGACGATAAAACCTACCTGAAATTTTCGCTAAAAATACTGCACCAAGATGTCGAGACCCTTTTTGACCTTGATAACTTTGCTGAAATTTTCGACGAGCCTGGTCAAGCGCAATTAACGCGTATAGCAGACAGCAACACCACCTCAGGTTGGAGCAGTGATTTATACCAACAAAGCACTTACGCCCAAGTCGGCTTTTTTCATCGTAAAGATCACCGAAAAGATACGCTATCTCCATATGAAGGTAAAGACAGTGGCGAACAATTCGAGCTTTATACCCTATATAATGAAGACCAAGATAAAGGTATCGATATAGAAGTATGGCAAGATGGCGATACCGAAGTGTTTTTGACCTTGTTTAAACCCACGACAGATATCGTTGATATGTATCCAGGGAGTTAATTGTGGCGCGTAAATTACCAGAAAAATGGCAATCATCAGTCAAAGCAGTAAAAGCGGTACAAGTTGCCTTTGATATGGATGAAAAAATTCAATTAGCCATTAGAAAGCAGGCACTTGAAGCGGGTATTAGTCCTTCAGAGCAAATTCGAGATATTTTAGGCCTACCCACTAACAAACGACCTAAGCGGCCAAGATTAACCGTTAGCTTGTCTGCTAACGATTATCAACTACTCGCTGAAAAGTATGACTTATCATCCGAACAACAACTTGAAATTAAGAAAAAATTAATGGATGATTTAATCCATTACGTTGATAACGATCTTATCGATTAAAGCCATGCTTAATTCAATAATAACAAGCCAGAAATGATATTGAGAATAGAATGATAGTCGTACAAAAAGCAATGGAAAAAAGTCATTTATACAATGTCGATGGCTTCGGGGTTAAAAATTATAATTATGGCTTTATCGCCATCATCTCTCTTGTTTTATTTTTAACCTTAAACCTGACGTTAGGTTATATTACCTATCAAGCAGAGCTTGGCCTTGAAGCTTCACCGGTACAAAGCTACAGCGATGCTATTTGGTTGATGATTATGTCTTCGACAACGATAGGCTTTGGTGACGTTTACCCAATAACCTTAGTGGGTCGCATTGCTGTTTTTGTAATGTTTATTCTCGGTGTCGGTATACTTGGTGGTTTAGGTGCTGTTTTTGCCAATAAAATATTTGGCTTTGCCGATACCAACATTAAGAATCGAGAGTTGAGAATGCAGAATACGCAAATCATCGCGCAAAATAATGAACTCGCTAAAAAGCTCCAACAATTAGACGAAAAATTAGAGTCTTTAACAAAAACACTTAAGTAACTCAGCTAACAGCACATCCCCTGATACATAAGCCCAAGGCAGGCTAAATAACTGCATTTCCTCAACAGCTGAGACTAAGCTATAGTATTCATAAAGTTACACTGCCGTAATATTTAGAAAATGAAAAATTTTTGTGCCATACTAAACTGAGCTTATTTTTAAAAGTATGCTCATTATAGAAAACAAGAAAACACTTTAAAACACAGGGAAAATATTATGATGTTAAAAAAATTAACTTTAGTGGCCGTAGTCGCTGTTATTAGTGGTTGTGCTAACAACGCAGCACTAGAAGAAAACATTTCACGCCTTAACCAGAAAGTAGATAGCTTGTCAGAGCAAGTTAGCAGCTTATCTTCGCAGACTAAATCTGTATCAGGTAAAGTTAACGAGTTAAGTGCCGCGCAAAAGCAGACAAATAAAACGGTTGATGCCACACAAATGGCAGTAGACAAAGCTAATGAACGCATCGACAACATGGTCGCTAGCTATAAAAAATAGTGTCTGAGCGATGACAGTAGTTAAAGCAAAAAAGCACTAAACCTTAGTTTATGTGCTTTTTTATTTTATCTGTCCCGTCCTGAAATGTGTTTACACATTTAAACCCTCATATAAAGAAGTTAGATAACCCGAGCCTTTAAACAGCTTAATCTGCCATCAGCTCGGTTATTAAACCTTTAGGCTGAGCTATTTGTTGCGATAACACTTCTTTATTGATAGTTAAATTACCAACAAAATCTACCACCGCAGGAGGAGTTTTTATTTGATTCTCCCTCCCGTCATCGCCGGTTAGCGGGCTATGTATTTCTATTAAGCGCTTATCTGATTCATAAGATAACTTTATGGTTTGCTCAACAATACGCACAGGGGTATTAACCTTAACGTTTTGATATAGCCACTCAATATCTTCATCATACAAACGAATACAGCCAGAGCTAGCGCGCATACCGATACCGAAGCGTTGATTAGAGCCATGTATTAAATAAACACTTGTACCTAAACGCAAAGCATATTTACCAAAGGGGTTTTTCGGTCCGGCGGGAACTTCATCTGCAAGCTTTTTACCATGTTCAACAAAATAACGCGCTTTCATCTCGGCGGTTGGACGCCAAACCGGATCTTTTCGTTTTTCGCTGATATAACTCACCGTCTTAGGGGTTGCTAAGCCCTCTCTGCCAATGCCAACCGGAAATACATGGACTTGATCGCTATTTTCCGGAAAGTAATACAAACGCAATTCCGGTAAATTAATAATTATGCCCTCGCGCTTACCATAAGGAAGCAACATCTGACTTGGGATAATCAATTGTTGGCCAACAGTCGGCAAAAACGGATCAACATCAGGGTTAGCTGCCATTAATGCCAAGAAGCCAACATTGTATTTTTCCGCAATCAACTGGAAATAATCCCCTTTGACCACTTGATGATATTGCACTTCACCAATTAATTTCGAACCTGGTGCCGGTAAATCATAACTTTTAGCAACACTCTTTGTGCTGATAAAACTGAGCAGAAATAAGCTAAGTAACACTAAAGAACAAGCTAAAGATCTATCGATAAGCTGGTTGATGTGGTTTTTTGTAGTAAAAATAACGATAATCACTCCACTGAAATATAAATAACTAATCTGCTGAACGGCACTAACACCTTAGCCTTAACGTAATTCAAGCCAATAAGGCGGCATTGAAATCGCGCTAGCTTTTGAGTTATCTAACGCCAACAACAACCCTTCCACCTTGCTGTGTTGCCACTGCACAAGTCTTTTAGGGGCTTGGTCGAGCTTATCTAATTGCTGGTGAATTATCCATAACGATTGCAATTCACTGATGCCTTGCTGTAAATCTAACCAAGGACGGCGAAACTTATCACGTAAGTCATTATCAAATAATCCTGCCAGCCAAGTACCTGTTAATGAACTGCGATATAAGCGTTTGCTTTGTGCAATATATTGCTGACAGGTTAAACTCTCAGTATTTTTCATCTCACTGCTCATTTCACTTAAGCTAAACTGAATTTTATCTTGTGCGAACTTAACTAAGTCATCATTATCTAGCGGGGTTGCTGATACCATATTTTGCTGACGTGATAAATACAGCTGCAATATTGCAAGTTGCAGTTGATTAAAACGACCGCTATGAAGCAGCTCACAGATATCATCATGGTTAGGAAATCGACGCTTTTCTATTTTAAGCTGCTCGATTAGTTGCTTGCTAAAATCAAGTTTTTTTCGGTAATTACCGGTTTTATTCGTTAATTCTTGCAAGTGTATCGCGTTATCCACCCAAGTAAGTAAATGGACAAAATGACTCAGTTCAGCTCGAATGGCCAATTCATCCGCCGTCAAATATCGCTCAAACAACCAAAACCCGTGACGAATCAGCGCTAAGTTGTCCTTAATTTCTGCTAATTCCACGAAAGTTGCCCGCGTTAAATAACCTTCAATACTATGTTGTAATCGGGTCAGTCCGATACTTAGCCCAGAGGTAAAGGCGTTGGCAATTGAATCTGTACGGGTATCACAAATGTAACTCTGTTGTGGTTTTTGCTCTGCTTCCGGCTTAGGTCGCCAAAGCGCATAACCTCTTGCCGCTTTACTTTTTAAGCCAGGGCGCAGCGATAGCACTTCAAAAAGCAATGAGCTTAAGTTAAACAATGCCGATTTATCGCCTTGAACCAATTCAAGCTCAATTTCATCAATGACCTCTTGTTGCTCGCCACTGACAATTTCGCCTTGATCATAGGCCAGTTCAATCACATTGTCGTTGGTATCGGTGATTAACCAAGTGCAACGTTTAAAGTTAGTGCTAAATAAAGTGATAAGATCATCTTGGAGACGATTAACTGACTGCTCTGGTTGCCATATTTCATCAGGAAATAAGCTTAAATCTGGCTGCTCCGTGGCAATATCGACATTGTATTCTGGACGACTATGTAATCCACCAACCACTTGCCCTGCTGTTTTGATTGTTTGCTCGATATGAGCCTGACTACGGCGAACTCTTAAGCCCATATCGTGTTGACGTAAATTTAAATCAGGCGTATCAAAGTAGCGGTTGTTCAGTTGCCTTTCTTGATAAGAAAATTGCATATTGTCACGGTGAAACAACTTACTGATCTTTTCTGCGGTGTTATCGCCTAAAACTAAATATTTAAGCTCTATTTCGGTCGTCATACTTTTCCAATATTGGTTATAAATCAAGCGCATTCTCTGAAACGGCAATATTTTTCTGTCAACGCCGCAAAATAATACAGTCAATCTTACATGATTGATATTTTATAGCAAAAATCTTACAAATCTAGGCAACTTCACTTGCTATCATTGAGGCAAAGTCCTACTATCTTTGCCATTCTTTGTTTAAATGGCGCTATTGGTTATTTCATGATGAACATAAAACAAACACTCGTTGCTTTATTATGCTTTGCATCCTTATTTTCTTTCGCTGAAGAGGCAGATGTATCAACTTCTGCAGGTTATATCTCTGAAGATTTAATTGTTTATATGCATACTGGTGCAGGCAAAAACTACCGTATACAAGGCACAGTAAACTCAGGTGAAAAAGTACAACTCACTGGTGAGTCTCAAAATGATTACAGCGAGATAATTACCGATAAAAATCGCATTGGTTGGGTTGAAAGTAAGCATGTTTCAACAAAACCAGGCATGCGTTATGTTATTGCTGACCTTAATGAGCAGCTAGCCAGCTTTCAAGCAGAAAAAAGTGCACTCTCTGAACAGTTGAACCAAGCGACAAGTGAAATTGATTCATTAAAATCAGAGCGCAGCAATCTGCAAAATAATATTTCAGCGCTGAATATGGACTTAACCGAAACTAAATCGCAATTAAAAAATCAAGATACCAGTATTAAGAAGCAATGGTTTTTTAATGGCGCTATTGTCCTAGGTGTTGGCTTATTATTAGGTTTAGTGTTACCGCGATTATTTTCAAGACGTAAAGCAAGTATGGAAAACTGGGGTTAATTTTTAATATCATATTAAAAATTAACTCAATTAATCAAACATTATACTGAAGCACATATTTTGAAATTACTGAAACTAGATAATTTACCTTACACGTTATTCTTCTTTTGCTTTTTAAGCTCGGCTGAGCCTTGGATTGATACCTCAAATATCTACCTCAGAGCAAATATTCAACAATTAGCCGATGCCGGCTATATAAAAACTCCCGTTACGACCTTCCCGCTTATGTGGCTAGATATTGGTCGTGATTTAAAGCGGGTCAACTACTCTGCGTTGAATAGCTCAGAAAAGCAAGCGTTTGACTATATCAATCATCAATTTCGCATGGCGAAAAAAAATAATAAAAAAATAGAATTTACCGTTGCCAGCCAAAATAAACGCTTCACAAGTTTTGGTGAAGACTTTCGCGACAAAAGCCATATAAAAGTTCAAGCCAGTTACATGAGCGATGCTTTTGCTGTCGGCCTTTCATCAAGTTATACTTTCTCGCCTTTAGATAACGACAAAACACGTTTAGATGGCAGTTATGTTGCCGGATTTATTGGTAACTGGGTATTCTCATTAGGCAAGCAAGACAGATGGTGGGGACCTGGCTGGGACAGTAACCTTAGCTTAACCAATAATGCCAGACCTTTGCCAGCACTGTCCTTATCAAGACGTTCGGCAATACCATTAGAAATTCCGTTCACGGAAATTGAAATCCCTTGGACAGTCACTTCTTTTATGGCCGTGATGGACGACAACCGCATTATTAAAGACACCCTACTCTGGGGCTTTAGACTTAACTTTACCCCAATAGATGGCTTGGAAGTGGGACTGACTCGTTTAGCACAATGGGGTGGTAAAGGTCGTTCTCAAAGCCTAGGAACATTTGGAAATGTGCTAATTGGTAAAGATAATTGCGGGGCCTCAGGATTAGACTGTGGAGAAAATAAAGAAAACGAGCCCGGTAATCAACAAGCCGGATACGATTTACGTTATTCATTTACCTTGCTAAATACGCCAATTGGCGTCTATGGGCAATACTTTGCCGAAGATGGCGATAATAGCAATTCTCTGGGCTTTTTAACTGAGCCACAAATTCAAGTGGGTATTGATAGCCAAGTAAACATTTTTTCTGCGCCGACAACTGTTTATTTAGAGTACACTGATACCTACGCGGACTGTAGAGATGTAGAAAATAGCAACATAGGTAATTGCTATTATGAGCATCATATCTACCAAACTGGAATGCGTTATGAACAAAAAACCTTAGGGAATTTGTACGATAATGATGCCACCAGTGTGGTGTTAGGATTCATTTCCAATATCAGCCCAAATACCAATGTCACCACTAAAATTCGTCATTTACAGCTTAATAAAGACAATAACGACAAAGCTCCAAACAATGCTATTATCGGTAATCCGTTGACAAAAATAGCAGAAGATATGCTCATGGTGTCAACTAAGGTGCAACACAGCTATAAAAACTGGCGTTATACCTTAGGTTTAGATCTCAGTAACTCGACATTTGAAAATGATATTGCTGATAAAAATCAAGCTAATATGTTTATCAAAGTAGAGTATAACTTATAGAGTAAAATAACTAACGGCTAGCCTTTATGAAATATGTTAATCCTTGCCCTGTATATATTATTAATTTAGATTGTGCGAGCGCACGTATGCAAGGCATGGATAAGCAACTTGACAATCTTGGCGTTTCCTACCAACGTATTGCTGCGGTAAGGGGTGTTGATTTACCTGCTAATGAAGTGGAAAAAGTCTACTCAAGTGAACTTAATCGACAGCACTTTCGCTATAACTTATCCTTAGGCGAAATTGGCTGCTATATGAGCCATAGAAATATATGGCAAATAATGGTTGAGCAAAACATTGAGTTTGCGGTGATTTTGGAAGACGACTTAGTTATCAATGCTAATTTTCAGCAACTGTTTTCTGAAATTAACACCTTAAAACATTATGACTTGATCAAACTTGCTGATAACCGAAGCTTCCCTGCGGCACAAAAGAAAAAAATTACTGATGACTTTGAATTAGTTAATTTTAATACCATTCCCAACTGTGCCACTGGATATACCCTTAGCCTTAACGGCGCCAAAAAATTACTTGCTCGCAAAGTTTTTTACCGCCCTGTGGATATTGACATGCAATTTTGCAAGGAATTAAACCTATCCGTATATGGATTACAGCCATACCCTATTACCGAGAGTAATGACTTTGCCAGTGATATTGCGGCATTTAATGGCGGTCGACATGGTAATAAAACCACCAGTTTCATTCGTAATATTAAATACCGATTAGCACTATGGTATTTACGAAAAACGCATTTGTCTGGTGTGCTTTAACTTATTGTCGAAGACACTCAATCACCTCATTTAGAGATAAGCATTATATTTAACATGTCATGTAGGTGCCAAATGGAAGCTAAGCACCTTAGTCACCAACACATTATCTTTTTTACCAGAAACGCCAATAATTTAGCTTTTTTCGCATTTTCAATTGCCGAATAAAATCTTTGGGATGAGCTGCTAGACTGGCTTTATCTTCAATGGTTTGATCTATCGCTGCTAAAACCCGCTCTGCTGAAAGGCCATCTCGATAAGGGTGAACTTCATCAATAAAAGCCTGAATACTGTCCATCAATTTTTTGGGTCGAGTTAATGCATACCCTATCGCTTGTTCAAGCTCATCAGGACTTTTAATATCAAATAAGTGCGTTTTAGGGGCTATATTTTTAAAAGTAACTACAGGTTTATGCTGTAATAAAAACATGAGCATGACTGATGAGGTATCGCAGACCATGACATCGGCTTTTTTTAACAAAGGTATAATATCGTTGGTTTCAACAAAGGTTAAGTTGTCATTCTGGATGTTTTTATAACTTTCAACCACATCCCTCGACATTTTCGGATGAAATTGCACCAACCAATTCCAACGCCCCGTCTCACTCAATTGCTTTATTTTCCCCATTAAATGTGGCGCTGCAGACAAACGTTTTGAAAACGTCGAGCAAAATAATATCGTTGGCTTACTCTCACTCAATAACAAGTCAGGGTCCTGTTCCATTGCCCCCGTAGACACGGCAGAATGATTACCTCCTGCGCAATCTGATGTAAACAATGTATCTAGAGCGCTCCATCCCGTTTCGATGACATTAAACGACTTCGGTGAGCTTTGCAAAGCTAAAAATTCACGGGTTGATTCGGGTCCTTGAGTACAGTAAAGCTGGAAGCAATGTCGATCTTTATAATGATCGTTGTTGCCCTTTTTATCTAATTTCCCGGCATCAAAACCATGAAAAACGGCCACGTTTATCCCTGGTAAGCATGTCGGGGCATTATTAGCTGGATATAAAATAGCATCAGGCTGAAAGGCGAAAATATCATTTACATTTACTAAACGCTTTTCTTCTTGATTAAATAGCGTTAGATCTACTGCGTTACCTTCGACAAACCATGCAACCTGATCACCTCGCATCAGTGCTCGGTATTGAATCGGCCTTAATATCGCAAAACTATAATTTTGGCTGATAAAAAAAAGGTATTTTTTAACTGTCATTGAAAATCTCTGCTGTTAAATTACGCGTATCTGATCGCTTTTAGCTATCTAACTGAGCAATAAGCTAAATATAACCAGCCTAATGCACTTTTTTGCTGTTGTTCGCGAGCAGTAATTAAAAGAAGAAAAATAATTATGTGTCATAATACCATGGTTAAAAACGAGTTAAATGATAATATTAAGCCACTGACAGAGAAATAACTTCAGCTAACAACCTTAAAGCTTACGGTTTGCCATTCTCAGGCCCCAGTAAAATATTTCCTCCCCAATTACAATACAGAGCTAGATGCGATTGATTAGGGATAAAAAACCCATTGAGCTACTTTTATGTGAGTTTTTTATTGACAACTCAACCCCATTTGAGCTAATAATAAGCCACTAACTATTTACCACGAACAGAAATTTTAAGTAAACAAAGCATAATGAAGAAATTAACCAACATTATTCGAATTAACCTCCTCCTCGTACTATTGTTACGCGGCTAGGTTTTGTTACTTGAAAAATAAATAGATAACTTAATAAAACACTAAACCCGCGCTAATTACCGCGGGTTTTTTTATGCCCGCCTTTTAACGCTAAACCTAATAATATTCAGGACGAGACATGGCCATTTTAAACGATAAAGTTATAATATTTGACACCACTTTACGTGATGGAGAACAAGCATTAAATGCGAGCTTGTCAGTGCATGAAAAACTGCAAATAGCACACGCTATCGAGCGCTTAGGTGTTGATATCATGGAAGTGGGTTTTCCGGTTTCATCTCCGGGTGATTTTCAGTCAGTGCAAGAGATAGCGCGGACGGTTAAAAACTCACGTGTCTGTGCTTTAGCTCGCGCCGTTGAGGCTGATATTAAAGCCTGTGCCGATGCGTTAAAACCGGCCAATGATTTTCGTATTCATACCTTTATTTCGACTTCTGATGTCCATGTTCAACAAAAATTGAAAAAGAGCTTTGCCGATGTCCAAGCTATGGCAATACATGCGATTAAGTATGCGCGCAAATTTACTGATGATGTTGAATTCTCTTGTGAAGATGCTGGCAGAACACCGATTGATAATTTATGCCGTATGGTAGAAGAAGCGATTAAAGCTGGCGCGACTACTGTCAATATTCCCGATACTGTTGGCTACACCTTACCGAACGAATTTGGTGGTATCATCGAGACCTTATTCAATCGTGTACCTAATATAGACCAAGCGGTGATTTCTGTGCATTGTCATAATGACTTAGGCTTAGCGGTGGCTAACTCAATGTCAGCAGTGCAAGCTGGAGCAAGACAAATTGAATGTACCATTAATGGTATCGGTGAACGTGCAGGTAATTGCTCCTTGGAAGAAGTTGCTATGATCATGAAAACTCGCCAAGAGTTATTAGGGGTTCATACGCAAATTAATCATCAAGAAATTGCCCGGACCTCAAAATTAGTCAGCCAGTTATGTAATATGCCAGTGCAGCTGAATAAAGCGATTGTTGGTGGTAATGCCTTTAGTCATTCTTCAGGTATTCATCAAGACGGCATGTTAAAAGCCAGCAACACCTATGAAATTATGACGCCAGAAAGTGTCGGTATCAGCAAAACTAAGTTAAATTTAACTTCGCGTAGCGGTCGCCATGTCATTAAACACCGTATGGAAAGTTTAGGTTATCAAGAGTCCGACTATGAGTTAGAAACGCTATACCATGACTTTTTGGCCTTAGCAGATAAAAAAGGCCAAGTATTCGACGATGACTTAGAAGCGTTACTGTTTAATATTCAACAGCAAGACCAGCAAGGTTTTTATCGTTTACAGACATTAAATGTACAAAGTGGTGGCAGTGAATTTGCTACCTCAAGTATCAAGCTTGCCTTAGGTGCAGAGCATAAAATTGTTTCCGCTACCGGCAATGGTCCAGTTGATGCATTATATCGCGCAATTAAAAAGGCCATTGATATTGACTTTGAAGTCAGCGATTACAAAATTTCCAACAAAGGGGAAGGTGAAGACGGTTTAGGCAAGGCTGATATTGTCGTGTCATGGCAAGGCAGAAATTTCCATGGTTACGGCTTAGATACCGATGTCATTAAAGCCTCAGGTAATGCCTTGGTTAATGCCCTAAATGGTATTCACCGCGCTATTACGGTGGCGGAGCTGAAAACAGAATTAAAAACTGACTTTAAACAAGAAGCGGCTATTGATGGTCAACGCCATATTTAGCCGAAAATAACATTAATTTATAATATATACAGGTTTAAAACACTATGTCGAAGATTGCAATTTTAGCCGGTGACGGTATTGGTCCAGAAGTGATGGCCCAAGCAGAAAAAGTTTTAAAAACAGTAGCCCAGCAATATGATTTTGAAATAAACACCCAGCATTATGACGTGGGAGGCTGCGCTATCGATAACCATGGTATCGCCTTACCCGACAGTACAGTCAAAGGCTGTGAGCAAGCCGATGCGATTTTATTTGGCTCAGTTGGTGGCCCTAAATGGAGTAACCTACCGCCGACTGAACAACCAGAAAGAGCGTCATTATTAGGTTTACGTGGTCATTTCGGGCTATTTTGCAACATGCGCCCCGCGCAACTACAAAGTGCTATGTCACATCTTTCACCACTGCGCGCCGATATATCTCAAGCCGGTTTTGATATTTTAGTGATACGAGAGCTAACTGGCGGCATCTATTTTGGTCAACCTAAAGGGCGCCAAAATCAAGGACAAGAAAACGAAGCCGCCTTTGATACCATGATTTATTCACGTAAAGAGATTAGTCGCATCGCACACCTTGCCTTTCAAGCGGCTCAAAAGCGTGATAATAAGGTTATTTCAATCGATAAGGCCAACGTATTAGCCTCTTCACAGTTGTGGCGAGAAGTGGTTAATGAAGTGGCCAATGACTACCCAAGTGTGAGCGTTGAACATATGTATGTTGATAACGCCGCCATGCAATTAGTCCGTAACCCGGCTCAGTTTGACGTGATGTTATGCTCTAACTTATTTGGCGATATCTTATCTGATATCTGCGCCATGATAACGGGTTCGATGGGGTTATTACCTTCAGCCAGCTTAAATGAGCATGGCTTTGGCATGTATGAACCTGCCGGTGGCACCGCGCCAGATATCGCCGGTAAAGGTATTGCCAACCCGATTGCACAAATTCTTTCGGCGGCATTAATGTTACGTCACAGCTTAAACCAAGCTGAAGCGGCAGATGCGATTGAAGACGCGGTACAAGCAACACTAAATGCTGGTAACTTTACCGGCGATTTACTGAGTGCCGAGCAACGTCATAACGCCAAGTCAACCGACGAAATGGGCGACATTATCTGTCAATACATTCGCAAGCAACAAAAAACTTCAGGAGCAAGCTAAAAATGGCCAGCACGTTATACGAAAAATTATGGCAAAACCATATCATTGAAGAAAAAGCCGATGAAACCCCATTGATTTATGTTGATCGCCATTTGATCCACGAAGTCACCTCTCCACAAGCTTTTGCCAACTTGAAGTTTCATAATCGTGTTTTACGCCATCCTGAGCGTACCATTGCGACTATGGATCATAATATTTCTACCCGCTCGATTGAAATTAACGCCGCTGGCGAAGGCGCGGCAAATCAATTGCGAACATTAGAGAAAAACTGTAAAGAGTTTGGCATAGAATTATTTGGTATGGGCCATAAAAACCAAGGTATCGTTCATGTGATGGGACCAGAGTTAGGCTTAACCTTACCCGGTACAGTTATTGTTTGTGGCGACTCGCACACCGCCACTCATGGCGCTTTTGGCGCTTTAGCCTTTGGTATTGGTACGTCTGAGGTTGAACACGTGTTCGCAACACAAACCTTACGCCAAACCAAAGCGAAAACCATGAAAATAGAAGTGAAAGGCCAAGTGGCCCCAGGTATCAGCGCTAAAGACATTATTTTAGCGATTATTGGTAAAACTGGTAGTGCTGGCGCGACAGGTTATGTGGTGGAATACTGTGGTGACGCTATTGAGCGCTTGAGCATGGAAGAGCGTATGACGGTGTGTAATATGAGTATCGAATTTGGTGCCAAAGCCGGCCTTATCGCGCCAGACGCCACCACCTTTGCTTACTTAAAAGGTAAAGAATACGCGCCAAAAGGCGAATTATGGCAACAAGCCATTGAAGATTGGCAGCAATTAAAATCCGATCCAGAAGCCAGCTTTGACAGCTACTTAACCCTTGATGCAAAAGACATTAAAACTCAAGTCACTTGGGGCACAACCCCTGGGCAAGTAACACAAATTGACAGCGTTGTGCCATCACCTGATGACTTTACTGACCCAGTCGAGCAAGACTCATGTCGAGCCGCCTTAAAGTACATGGGCTTAACCGCAGGGACTAAAATTACCGACATCGCCATTAATAAAGTCTTTATCGGCTCGTGTACCAACTCAAGAATTGAAGATTTACGTGCCGCCGCCGCTATTGCTAAGGGTAAGCAGGTGTCACCCAGTGTTGATGCCATTGTCGTGCCGGGCTCTTATCGGGTGAAAGCACAAGCGGAAGCAGAAGGTTTAGCGCAAATATTTATTGATGCTGGCTTTGAATGGCGCTTGCCAGGTTGTTCAATGTGTTTAGGCATGAATGATGATGTTTTAAGCGAAGGCGATCGTTGTGCCTCAACCAGTAACCGAAATTTTGAAGGCCGACAAGGCCGTGGCAGTCGTACGCATTTAGTCAGTCCCGAGTTGGCCGCCGCTTCTGCTATTGCCGGACACTTTGTCGACTTAAGCCAATTTAATCAACAAGTTCAAGGAGCATAACATGGAAAAATTTACCCAGCATAATGGTTTGGTTGCACCATTGGATGCTGCCAATGTCGATACCGACCAAATCATCCCTAAGCAATTTTTACAAAAAACCACCCGTACCGGTTTTGGCCAACACCTATTTCATGGCTGGCGTTATTTAGATGCCGCGGGTAATGACAACAACCCAGAATTCGTGCTTAACCAAGCACAATACCAAGGCGCGAGCATTTTACTGACCCGTGAAAACTTTGGTTGTGGCTCAAGCCGAGAACATGCGCCGTGGGCATTGCAAGAATATGGCTTTAAAGTCATTATCGCCACCAGCTTTGCAGACATTTTCTATGCAAACTGCATCAACGTCGGTATTTTGCCAATCACCTTGTCAGAAGAAATAATCGAGTCATTATTTCAACAGGCAAAAGAAAAACCATTAAAGCTTACCGTTGATTTAGCAACTAAGTCTGTTGAAACCGACCATGCTCGCTTTGAATTTGATCTGGCGCCCTTTCATCAATACTGCTTAGAAAATGGTGTTGACAGTGTCGGTTGGACGTTAAATAAACTGGCTAAAATAGAAGCTTACGAAGCAAAAATGCCTGCTTGGCAATAGCCAAAATAGTAAGGCATAATCCTTAACCATCAGTATCTATAGCGGATGGTTAAGGATTTACGTTAATGCCAAGAAGATAGCGCGTCCATGGTGAATTTCTCACCGCGAAAGCTCAGCACCACTTGTTGTGGTCGTATTTCGCTAAGCAGTAATTCCCGCGCGATAAAATCTCCTTCATAACGATCTCGCCCATTCACTCTTACCCATCCTTGACCATCACTAGCATAAATATGCATTTCAAACGCCAATCTTGGCACACCATCTTGCACCCAAGTCGGCATTTTTGTCAGTGCTAATAACTCAGTATTTGCTACTTGTTCTTGCGCGCTCGAGGTTTTATCTGGCCTGGTTGCTGCGATAGCCGATTGAAAACTTGCCAGTAATTCATCAGACACCCCTTCAGCGGCTTCAACAGCAAAGTTTTTAGCCGGTAAATTTTTAGCGGGCTCTACCTTGTTTTGTGCTGCAGTTTGCGCAGCGGCTAACGATTTGCCACTGTCAAGAACTGCGCTGTTATCATAGTCCTGAGTATTTACAATTGCGGCACTGTTGCTAGCCCCTTGTCTCGTCGAGGCTGACGGGGTATTACTATTGAGGTTTTCAGTACGCGATTTAAGCGCATTATCTTCATTGGCGGCAAGCGTAGTTGCGTTATTTACCTGAACTAATTTCGCCTCAGCGCTACCTTGCGTTACCAAGGGCTTTGGCGCTTCAGTAATATCCGCTTGATTTTCAACCGTCTTAGCAACTGTAACTGCAGCACCCGTGTCATTAAGTTGTTGCGTGCCCCACCAAACACCTACCGCTAAAACTAAACATAATGCCATGAGTAAACTGCCGGCTTTAAGCCAAGGGTTTTGCCACCAAGGAATGACTTGAAATTCATCGCCTAAGGCATCATGGGCCGCTTGTAAGACTATTTTTCGATTAACCACGGCATTGTTACTGTTATAAGCGTTCATTAATGAGCGTTCCGCTAACAAGTTCATTAAGCGAGGAATACCCTTACAGGTTTTATGAATGGCGTTAATGGCACTTTTATCAAAAATATTCCGAAAACATTTTGCTACCGACAACCGGTGTTTAAGGTACTGTGCAACTTCTTGCCTATTTAAAGGCAACAAATGATAGCGCGCAGTGATTCGTTGCGCTAATTGCCGTAAATCTCGTCGCTGTAGCAGTTGCTGTAATTCGGGTTGGCCAATTAAGATGACTTGTAACAGTTTTTTGGTGTTGGTTTCTAAATTCGTTAATAACCTTAACTGCTCTAACACCTCTGGTTGTAAGTGCTGAGCTTCATCGATAATCAATAAAGTGTTAATATTTTCGCTGTGATTTTTAAGTAATTTTTCTTGAATTTTATCGGTTAGGGTTTTTAAGGTTGCGCCAGTTTTGCGATAACGAATGCTTAATTCATCACAAAGTGTCGCTAACAATTCTTGGCAAGATAAGGTTGGATTAAGAATAAAAGCCGCTTGGGTATTTTCCGGCAAGGTTTCCATTAAGCGCCGACTGATAGTGGTTTTTCCGGTCCCTACTTCCCCGGTTAGTAAGACAAATCCGCCGGTATCACCGAGACCATAAGTCAAGTGATTAAGGGCTTCTCGATGACGATCACTCATAAATAAATAATCAGGATTTGGTGCAATGGAAAAAGGTTTTTCTTCTAGACCAAAATAACTTGTATACATAGAAAATCTTAACTAATGAATCGACCCTGTGAAATTAACCTGAACCCGATGATATGTCAAAAACCAGTCAACAATTATGTTAAACTTTATTGTCTTAAATTTTTCGAATTTACTTACTTTTAGAGGTTTATAGCGCTTAATGCAAAAGATAACTGAGCAGTTAAATTACTTTTTAGTTGGCGGTGCGGTGCGAGACTCTTTACTCAATCGTACAGCAGTGGATAAAGACTATGTGGTGGTGGGCGCTAGCGTTGAAGAAATGCTCAGCCGTGGTTTTTTGCAAGTCGGCAAGGACTTTCCGGTATTTCTGCACCCAGAAAGTAAGCAAGAGTACGCCCTAGCACGTACCGAGAAAAAATCCGGCCAAGGTTATAGCGGTTTTCAGTGCCATGCCTCACCCGAGGTTACCCTTGAAGAAGACCTTCTGCGTCGAGACCTGACGATAAACGCCATGGCAATGGACGTCAAAGGGAAAATAATTGACCCCTACCACGGCCAACAAGATTTGCATAACCGAGTACTACGTCATGTTTCAGCGGCTTTTATTGAAGACCCGCTAAGAGTGTTACGCGTGGCGCGTTTTGCCGCAAGGTATTATGAGTATGGCTTTAAAGTGGCACCTGAGACATTCGCACTCATGACCCAACTAAGTGAAAGTGGTGAATTGTTGAGCCTTTCTGGCGAGCGGGTTTGGCAAGAAATGGAGCGAAGTTTAGCCGAAGCTAATCCAGAAGTGTTCTTTCAAGTACTTTATCAATGCCAAGCACTAGCCGCGCTGTGGCCAGATTTACATAATTTATGGGGCATTCCCAATCCTGCGAAGTGGCACCCAGAAATTTGCTCTGGCGTGCATACTATGATGGTGCTTAAACAAGCGGTATTGTTGTCTGAGAAAACTACCGTTAGATTTGCCAGTGTCTGCCATGATTTAGGCAAGTCGCTCACCAAGCAAGATAGTCTACCTTCTCATCCTGGCCATGAAATCGCAGGCTTAGCCTTAATTGAAGCGTTTTGTCAGCGTTTACGCGTACCTAGCGCACACAAAAGCCTAGCATTAAAGGTTTGCCAATTTCATTTACATGTTCATAAAGCCTTTGAATTAAAAGCAAACACTATTTTAAAACTCTTTAATCAGTTAGATGCATGGCGAAAGCCCGAGGAATTTAGCGACTTCTTACTTTGTTGCCAAGCTGACTTTACCGGTCGCCTTGGTTTTGAAACTCGGGATTATCACCAAAAAGACTTTCTCTATAGCGCATTTGAATTACTCAATAAGATCACTGCAAAACCATTTGTTGCACAGGGCTTAACAGGACTTGCCATTAAAGAGGCGATGACGCAGCACCGCCTTGAACAATTGAGCCTGTTCAAGCAAAGCTATAGTAAACTAAGCAATGAGGGCCAATTAGCCCAGTAAATTAAATGCATAAAAAAAGCCATATCAATTGATATGGCTTTTTTGGCTAAGTCACTTTTAACTTAAAAGTTATACGTTGCTTTTACGTAGTAGCTACCGCCATTGTAATCAAATGCACCATTTTCGTAGTACTTGCCACCAAGTACGCCGTAAGAGGACTCAGGTAACTTATGAGCTTTTTGATCAAATAGGTTGTTCGCACCGGCTGATAAGATAATACTATCATTTAAGAAGTAACTGACTTCGGCATCAACCGTAACGGCTGAATCACCAACTTCATTCCAACAACCGTCAGGACAAGCATCATCAGCATGCACGGCAAAGTATTCGCCAAAGTAGTTCACGCGGACAAAGCTAGTGACATTTTCCCAAGATTGAGAAATAGTGAACGTCGCACGATGCTCCGGCGTACCTTCTTCTAACAGACGAATCTTACCTGCATTGGTTGTTTCAGGGTTAAAATCATCAACCGTTGTTTCATTCCAGTTATACGCTAATGAAAGTAAAGTATCACCACCCAACATTTCCATGGTGTAGTTTGCAACAACATCAACACCTTGAGTTGTAGTATCAAAATCGTTAGTAAAGTAAGATACCGCTGAAATTAATTCTGGGTTAGTTACGCCAAGCGCTTCAAGTGCCGCGTGATCTGCAGCTTCTACTGAAATTTGACTTGATTGTGCTAAACGATCCGTTACTTCAATATTGTAGTAGTCAAGTGTAAAGAAGAAGTCGCCATATTGATAAACACCACCAAAAGCATAGCTTTTTGATTCTTCCGGTGTTAACTCTTCACCACCATAAAAGGCAGAAAGCGCGTTCGTTGGCGGCGCAAGGAATGTTTGAATTAACTCACCCATAATAATCGAGGTTTGTGTATTCGTCACATTAGCTTGACCAACCGTAGGCGCTCTAAAACCTGTACTATGAGACGCGCGCAATGAAATTTCATCATTAACGTTATACTGTGCAGTCAATTTATAGTTAGTTGTGTTACCAAAGCTGGTAAAATCTTCATAACGTAATGCGGTACCCACTAATAAATTTTCTGTTAGCTGTGCTTCAACATCTACATAGGCAGCAATATTTCGACGATCGTTACGACCTTGGCTTTCAGGACCAAAACCTTTGAAGCCATGCGAACCGATATTAAATCCTTGGTCAGCATAGGCACCCGCTTTCCATGACGCTTCTTCACCTGGGGTAATTTCAAAACTCTCTTCACGCCACTCAACACCCATAGCGACATTGACTGGTTCTTCAAGCCCAGCTTCAATACCTTTAACTAAATCAAAGTTGAAAGTTTTTTCCATTTGGGTATATCTACCGGTGTCAAAATCTACCGGTGTATCTAAACCAAGCGATGGGTTTAAAGTATTTTTCAAGTTGTATGCTGATTCGTTACGACCTACTGAGCCACTTATATCAAAATACCAACCTTTTAAGAAACCGTCATTAATATCACCTTTAGTACCGATAGTTAACGAGGTATCTGTGATGTTGCCACCAAATTGTGGCGTATAACCACCCGGCATAATTTGGTTCATGGAGAAACAATTAGCATCAGCGACCATTGCTTGATAATCAGCAGTAGCTAATACGTTAGGTACATTAGCAGAAACATTAGAAGGCGTTAAAGGGTTATCCGCGGTAGCATTTGACCATGAACAACTTGGTACACCTGTGGTGGCTAAACCGACATCACCTACCAATAAAGTTTCGCCATCATCAATGGAAAAAACATTACCGCGATTATGCGGGTTACGATAATAAAAACCACCGGTCACATCACGCTCAGAGTAGTTACCAAACATGTAAAATTCTTTATCATCACCTAAATCTAAGCCAACATTACCAAAAAAAGTAACGTCATCTTTAATTTCTGGGTTACCCCAAATTTGCGCAGGACTTTGGATTGAGGTGTTACCAGCATCAGCAATGCCTTGTGCATCTGGGCGTTGTACACTGCGACTGGTCGCATCAGCATTTTTCAACTGAAAGCTTAAATTAACAAAACCATCTTTAGTAAAAGGTAAACCTACGTTACCATCGACTATAGTCGCATCACCATCACCTTCATAATAAGCGCCATGTCTTACTGAGATTGAACCACCATCAGAATCGTCTTTTAAGACAAAGTTCATTACACCCGCAATTGCATCTGAGCCATATTGCGCAGCAGCACCATCACGTAACACTTCAACTTGTTTTAAAGCAACGCCTGGGATAACGGAAATATCTGGACCTTGTGCACCATCGTTAATACCACCACCTTGGAAGGCAATAACCGAGGCACGATGACGACGTTTACCATTTAACAGCACTAAGCTTGAATCTGATGGCAGGCCGCGTAAGTTAACAGGACGAATTAGTGAAGCCGCATCACTGATAGGCTGTGTACGGGCATTTAAAGATGGAATAGCGCCGACTAACATATCAAGCATATCAGTTGAAGCATTTTTACCTAGTTCATCACCACCTATGATATCAATGGGTACTGGAGATTCAGCGACCGAACGTGGCGCTGAACGTGAACCTACAACAGCAATACGCTCAATATTTTTAGTTTTTACTTCTGCATCACCTTCTGCGGCAAAACTAGGGGCTGTTCCTAATGCTAACCCTACGGCAAGGGCTAACGTACCAGTGCGAAATGTAGTAGACATGTAATTACCTTCCTAATATTTAAATATGTTTTTATAATTATCTATTTTTATAATTATTTATTTTTATAGCTTTATATTCACCTATTGTGTTTAGCACGCCACTCATACTCTGTACGGCTAATTAGCGTGGTTAAACCCAAAGGCTTGATTATTTATAAAACAGCTAGCTATGCTTTACAAGAGGTGTTTTAGTTTTAAAATTGACATTGAGTAGATAAAACGTATTGATATGCAAAAGTATACAAATCTATACTCAACAAGCTTAACAAATGTAACCAACCTGTAACCAGCAATCTATATACTCTGTAGGAAAAAATTCAAACAACAGGTGTGCGAAATTATTCGTAATTAAATAAGTAAACAATGCATATTTAGTCGATAAAAAAAATTAAAAAAAAATGAACTTTTTTAAAACTCGCTATTTATAAGGACAAGAAGACTGCTTAAATAGCAGTCACTCATGTTAATAATTTGTTACTAACGTTAATTTAAAGACATTTATGTAGAAAATAATGACCCAAAAATGCAAAAAAAAAAGCTCCAACATTCTGGAGCTTTATCAAACCCAAGGCGCAATATTAATCCGCTGCTAAAACCGTCGCACTGACTTCACCAAAACCGATGCGTGCCGCGCCGGCTTTTTTGCACCAACCTTTCATAATGACACAGTCGCCATCTTCTAAGAAAGTACGAGTTTCGCCATTAGGTAATTGTATAGGCTCTGAACCGGCATTTGACAATTCCAACAGTGAACCCGCTTCTTCAGGATTAGGGCCCGACTGCGTACCGCTACCAAACATATCGCCTGCACGCAGATTACAACCATTAACGGTATGGTGTGCAACCATTTGTGCGACAGTCCAGTATGAGTCTTTAAAGTTTGACTGCGATAATGGTACCGCGGCTTGTTTAGCCTTGCGCATAGCTTGGGTTTCAATAAACACTTCTAAATTTAAATCTAAAGCGCCAAATTCACGATTTGTCGTAGACTCTAGATACGGCAGAGGTTGTGGGTCATTTTTATCTCGTGTCCACTGTATTTTGTATGGCGCTAAGGCTTCTGAGGTGACAATCCAAGGTGAAATCGTTGAGGCAAAGCTTTTTGATAAAAATGGCCCTAAAGGTTGGTATTCCCAACCTTGAATATCACGCGCTGACCAATCATTAAATAAACACATGCCAAAGACATGATCTTCGGCATTTTCAATACTGATAGGCGCGCCAATATCATTGCCCTTACCAATAAATACACCAACTTCTAATTCGTAATCTAAACGCTTACACGGACCAAAAGACGGCTCGGTCGCGGTCGGTGCTTTAGTTTGGCCTTTAGGTCGCTTAAAGTCACTGCCAGAGACTTCAATCGATGAAGAACGACCGTGGTAACCGATAGGCACCCATTTATAATTTGGTAATAATGGATTGTCAGGACGGAACTTGCTGCCAACCGATGTTGCATGATGAATCGAGGTATAAAAGTCGGTGTAATCGCCAATTTGACATGGCAAAGCGTAATCAACATCAGCTTGAGCGACTAAACAGGTTGTTAAGGCCGCTTGTAACTCTGAGCCCTGCGTTAATGCCTGAGATAATGCGCTACGTAACGCACTCCAAAAACGTTTACCCATCGACATAAAAGCATTTAGCTGTGCATGACAACATTGCGCTAAAGCTAATTGAGCGTCGCCAGTAAAAACATTTAAGGCGTATAACGCTTTTAAATCTACAACTTGCTCACCAATAGCAACACCTGCTCGAAAGTCTTCGTCGCTGCCTTTACGTTTAAAGCTAGCAAACGGCAAATTTTGGATTGGAAAGTCACCATTATCGACATTGGCTGATTCTACCCAACTGGTTAAAGCGGGATTGTGCGTTTCATTAAGTAAATTAGGGGTAGTCATGGGTTAAACAACTCCAGAAAAAGGTAAATTGACAATAACGCCATAGTATAACAAGCGTTCCAACAATGGCTATGGCAATAAAATATACTTACTAAACAACTGTCAACAATATGTTGCAGCGGCGTGTTTACAATCAGGTTATGCTATAAATAATGCCGTTATTAAGCGCTGGCTGCAATAAGTCGCCATTCATTCAATGAAAAGTATTAAATGAAAAATATCGAATGAAAAATCAGCAAAACCCTATTCGTGCTAATCGACATTTGTTAGAATGCCGGCGCTTTATTAATTGATAGAGTTATTCATAGCGACCTCTACAGGTGGCTTCACATTCAATCTATAGCTCCTGACTTACTATCAGGCTCGCTCAATGGCTCAAAAATCACATGAAAAACATTACGGTTTGTGCATTATATAAATTTGTTCGCTTAGAAAACTTTGCCGATATTAAAACGCCTTTACAGCAGATTATGGAAGACAATGCCGTTAAAGGCACACTGCTTTTAGCCCTTGAAGGCATTAATGGCACCATCGCTGGCTCACAAGCTGGCATAGAGGCAGTCTTAGCCTTTATTAATAGTGATAGTCGCCTAGCCGGTGTGTCGACTAAATCCTCCTTTCATCAAGACAATCCTTTTCAACGCACGAAAGTTAAATTGAAAAAAGAAATTGTCACTATGGGCGTCGAAGGCATAGACCCAACATTGACCGTTGGCACCTATGTTAAGCCTAAAGACTGGAATGCACTAATTAGCGATCCTGAAGTGTTACTGATTGATACCCGTAATGATTACGAAGTAGAAATTGGCACCTTTAAAAATGCCATTAACCCCAACACTGAAACGTTTCGTGAGTTCCCCGACTATGTTGCAAAAAACTTAGATAAAAACAAACACAAAAAAGTCGCGATGTTTTGCACCGGCGGTATCCGCTGTGAAAAGTCGACTGCTTATTTAAAAGAGCAAGGTTTTGAAGATGTTTATCATTTAGAAGGAGGGGTTTTAAAATATCTTGAAGACGTGCCTGAGCAAGAAACCATGTGGCAAGGTGAATGTTTTGTGTTCGATGGCAGAGTCGCAGTTAACCATAGCTTAGAGCGCGGTCAATATGATCAATGTTTTGCCTGTCGCTACCCGATCACTGAAGCTGAAAAAACCAGCGAACATTATGTCCAAGGCGTTAGCTGCCCGCGTTGCTATGATAAATACAGTGCTGAGCAACGCAGTCGTTTTCAAGAGCGTGAAAAGCAAATTAACTTAGCAAAAGCGCGCGGTGAAGAACATATAGGTGGCGAGATAAAACAAGTGATTGAGCAGCGCCGAGCAATAAAAAGCGCCGAAAAACAAGCCCAGAAAAAAGTATAGTTTTGACTGACAGTCTAGCTTATTAGCCCGCTAACCCGCGGGCTTTTTTATGTACAGGTAGGAACGGTTATGATCTGAAATATGGCTGAATAGCAAAACGGAAAAAGGCCTACAATTTCTTGCAGGCCTTTATTTATATGGTGCCTTGACCCGGAATCGAACCAGGGACACGAGGATTTTCAATCCTCTGCTCTACCGACTGAGCTATCAAGGCACTGTCTTTTAATGAAATAAATAAAGTAGTTAATCTATTCGTTTCGAAAGAGGCGACATAATATAGTGAATTGTTCACTCTCGCAAGCCATTTTCTTTTTCTGCTAAGTGTTAGCCTAAAAAACCAACGACTGTAAAACAGATCGCGCTAACTCACACACAACGACTTATGACTCATCAATAAATAGCTATAAAAAAAGCCAGTATTATTACTGGCTTGATTATAGACCTAGTAAGTTAGTCTATTAACTAAATATCGCTTTTATTATCCAGAAGAAGATAATTGAAAGACCAGCACCTATCGGTAAAGTAATCACCCAAGAGATAACAATATTGCGTACTACACCTAAGTTAATTGCCGCAATACCGCGCGCCATGCCAACACCTAACACAGCACCGACTAGAGTTTGTGTGGTAGAAATTGGTAAACCAGCACCAGAAGCAATAACGACCGTACAGGCTGCCGCTAACTCAGCGGCAAAACCACGACTCGGTGTTAAGTGCGTAATACCTTTACCTATAGTGGCAATAACCCGATGACCAAACAAGGCTAGACCAGCAACAATACCTAAACCACCTAGTGGTAATATCCACCAGACTAGTTCGGCTTTTTTCGCGATTTCGCCGCCGTTATCAACAATACTCACTACAGCCGCTAGCGGACCAATGGCATTAGCAACGTCATTTGAACCGTGGGCAAACGCCATACAACAAGCGGTAACCACCATCAACACAGCAAATACTTTTTCAACGTTAGCATAATGTGTGGTTTTATCCGCTTTAGCGTCAAACTTAAGGCGACCGATAAAGTATTTACCGACAATCGACACCACCACAGCGACAGCTATCGCTAAGTAATAACCGCCAGCCCCCGCAACTTCTATGTTATAAAAACCTAAATTGATATTGTCTAAACCAATATGCTTTAAACCTTTTTTAATGGTGACTAACGACAGCACAAAACCGGCTAAAAACATGTAAAACGGTACATAGCGCTTAGCTTGCTCTAACGGTTTATCGCTATCAAAAATGAGCTTTTGGGCACTATTAAAAATAATAAAGGCGATAACACCTGAGATTAATGGGGTAATTATCCAGCTACCAACAATGCCACCTACTTTGCCCCACGCTACGGTATCAGGGCTGATACCGATGGCGGCAAAGCCGATAATGGCACCAACAATTGAATGGGTCGTCGATACTGGCCAGCCTAAAATAGACGCCACTAATAACCATGTTGCTGCCGCCAGTAACGCTGAAATCATACCAAAGACTAATAGCTCGGGAATATCGACAAATAACGCTGGGTCAATAATACCTTTACGTATGGTTGAGGTAACCTCACCACCAGCTAAATAGGCGCCAGCAAATTCGAACACCATCGCGATAATAATGGCTTGCTTAATAGTTAATGCTTTTGAACCAACTGATGTACCCATTGCGTTAGCAACATCATTTGCTCCAATACCCCATGCCATAAAAAAACCTACAGCAGCGGCGATCATGACTAACGTTGAGCCATGCGAGAGTAAAATATCCATGAGTAAGCCTTATTTTCTAGCCAAAAGAATTTCTAAACGTGCACCAACACGCTCGGCAAGATCAGCTAAGTCGCCAACCCAATCGATGATTTGATATAAAAACATCACATCTACGCAGTTTAAGTCTTTCTCAATAGCTAATAAGTCTTTACGTAAATTCACTTGCATACCATCGGTATCATCTTCAATTTCGTCAAGTTGACTGATCATTTTACTGACTAAATCAACTTCACGACCACGAAATCCTGTTTCTAGTAAATCGTCCAATTCATTAATTGCATCTGCGGCTTTTTCAGCGGCATCAATACTGCGAGCAACGTAAGCAATAAACTGCGCTTGTAATTCGGTGGGAATGGTTAATTTGCGACCAAAGATACGTCCGGCGATATCTTTAGCACGGTTGGCAATTTTATCTTGCTGACTTAATAACTCTAGTAAATCAGCACGGTCGACTGGCATAAATAAGCCGCCAGGCAATTCTAAACGAATTTGACGCTTTAAATCATCTGCATCCCGTTCCAATTTAGAAATCTTGTTACGAATTTTTCCCGCACTACTCCAATCTTCTTCAGTTACCGCTGCGAAGAATGGTACCAGTTGACTGCAACATTTATGTACTGTGCGAATATGTTTTTCTAGGGGTTTAATTGGCGATTTTGCAAATATGCCGAGTATAGAATTTCTGGCCATAATTAATTTCCAGGAGCTTTTGCTCTTTGTTTTTTATTCGCCGCGGATATTAAAGCATTTGAACGTTAAATCAAAGTTTTTATAACAAGATAACGGCGGTTTCGTTATTATCAGTTCAGTTAAAAGTATATCACTTATTAATCAAGCAATGACTAATAAGCTATAGCACATCAAGTGAACAATAAATTAATTTTCAGTTAAGTTAATGATTCAAAATCTGCCACGGCTGTGTGGCGAACCACTTTGCCTTTGACAAAATAAATGATGTATTCACAAATATTTTGACAACGATCACCAATGCGCTCTAACGCGCGTGCTGACCAAATAACACTCATCACTTGTGGAATTGAGCGCGGGTCTTCCATCATATAAGTCATTAATTGCCGCATTAATGCTTCATATTCGCGATCGATTTTATCGTCACTTTTATGTACTCTCACCGCGGCTTCAACATCCATACGCGTAAAAGCATCTAAGGTCGCTTGTAAGAAAATAAGCACATGCCGGCCCAAATTGTCCAAGTTCGATAATAAGTCTTTATGCTTACCCGATAAGCTTTCTAAAGTGACATTAGCAATTTTTCCCGCTTCATCCCCAATACGCTCTAAATCGGTAATAGTTTTGACAATGGCCATCACTAAACGTAAATCACCTGCCGCAGGCTGACGTTTGGCAATGATGCGCGTGCATTCATCATCAATAGTCACTTCAGCGTTATTAATCAGGTAATCGTTCCTGAGCACATGTTTGGCTAGGGCTTCATCGGCATCGCACACTGAAGTCAGTGCATCCGCTAATTGTTTTTCAACCAAACCGCCCATGTGCATAACATGATTAATTATCCGCTCTAAATCTTCGTTAAATTGGCCAGATATATGACGGCCAATATTTAAATTATCCACGTTAAACTCCTCTGTTTATCGTCAATTTTTCGCTTAACCGTAACGGCCTGTAATATAGTCTTCTGTTTTCTTTTGCATTGGCGTGGTGAACAAAGTATTGGTGTCACTGTACTCAATAAGATCGCCCATATACATAAAGGCCGTTTGATCTGACACCCGCGCCGCTTGTTGCATATTATGCGTGACAATCACCACGGTAAATTGCTGCTTTAAATCATTAATGAGCTCTTCAATGGTTAAGGTAGAAATCGGGTCTAACGCCGAGGTTGGTTCATCGAGCAATAACACTTCAGGCTCAATCGCGATGGCCCGCGCAATCACTAAACGTTGCTGTTGACCACCGGAAAGCCCTAAGGCACTCTCATGCAATCTGTCTTTGACTTCATTCCATAGCGCGGCACTGCGCAGTGACGTCTCTACCGCTTCGTCGAGCACACGGCGATTATTTTCGCCGGTAATGCGCAAGCCATAAACGACATTTTCATAAATCGATTTAGGAAAAGGGTTTGGCCGTTGAAATACCAAGATCGGAA
>Ga0209344_10001094_pt1 | contig 38026 bp, 44 predicted proteins | sample Cruoilmetagenom6_FD_187293 | JGI IMG/M metagenome (GOLD analysis project Ga0209344, IMG submission 187293) | Oil polluted marine microbial communities from Coal Oil Point, Santa Barbara, California, USA - Santa Barbara Oil Seep Sample 6 (SPAdes)... | ecosystem: Environmental > Aquatic > Marine...
CACTCGGTTACATTCTCGCCGGTTAATTCTAAATGGACGCCACCTAAATGTGAGCCATTGTCTTTATGAAGTTTGAACGCCAGTTCAATTTCTTTACTGATGTTTTCAAATCGTCGCGTTTTATAGCCATTTGAAGTTGACTCAGTATTACCATGCATTGGATCAGCACACCAAACCACATCTAAATTGGCTTTTTGAGCAGTCTTGATTAAACGTGGCAAATTAGCTTCGATATTTTTGGCACCAAAACGGTGGATCAAAGTCAATTTACCGGCTTCATTGTTTGGATTCAGAGTACGGCACAAATCGATCAAATGATCATCATCTGTTTCGGTACCAATTTTAACCCCTATAGGATTTTCAACGCCACGTAATAATTCAACATGGGCACTGTCAATTTGGTTGGTTCTGAGGCCAATCCAAGGAAAATGAGCACTCAGGTTAAAGTGGCCATCTTGTCGAGGCACTGTGCGCGTTAATGCTTGCTCATAATGTAAATGCAGGGCTTCATGTGCAGAGAAAAACTCAACACTAGACAAGTTATGCACTTTGGTGCCAACCAAAACCTCAGCGAAATTAACTGATTCTTTAATTTGTGAAACCAGATTACTGAATTTCTCAGCACTCTTTGAGTGTTTAACCCAATCAATATTCCAGTATTCAGGATGTCGAATATCAGCAAATCCACCAGCCACTAAGGCACGGATAAAATTCATTGTCATGGCTGAATAATGGTAGGCTTCTAACATCTTATCTGGATCAGGTATTCGAGCCGCTTCAGTGAATTCGTTCTGATTAACAATATCCCCACGGAAAGACGGTAAACTGATACCGTCACGCGTTTCAAGATCGGCTGATCTTGGTTTGGCGTATTGACCCGCAAAACGACCCACTCTAACCACTGGAATTTGACATCCATGAATCAATACCAAACTCATTTGGATCAATACTTTCAGTCGGTTGGAAATAATCGATGAGTTACAGTCTGCAAAACTTTCTGCACAATCACCACCTTGAACTAAAAATCTCTCGCCTCTGGATACTTCTGCCAAATAGTTTTTTAAGCGTTTAACTTCCCATGAGGTGACCAAAGGCGGTAACGAAGATAAGGTAGACAAAGCTTGGTCTAAATGTGCCTGATCTGGATAAGTCGCTTGTTGCCTGATGGTTTTATTTTTCCAGCTTTCTAAGTTCCAATTATCTGCTTGTGGGTTAGTTTTTAATGATTTCATGATTTTTCTATACGGATAAACATCCAAATGAGGGTGTAGATAAACAGACCAATAAAACTAATTAAGGTCCAAGTTGGCATACTCATACCGAAAAGTTGCCATTGTATGTCAGCGCAGTTTCCTGAAGCGCTAAGTATATTCTTTAAAACGTCCCATAAAGGTGATGTATCCATCATCATTTCGATACTGGGGCCACAATCTGGTACCAACTCAGGTGGCAATCCCTGCATCCAAACATGACGACCACTGACAGCCACACCACAAGCTGTCGTCAACAAGGCCAACACCCCAATTAATTTACGTCCCCAAAACTGAGTCGGTTTGAAGCTTGCTATTAAAAACCATAGACCAATTCCTACGAATACGATTCTTTGTAAGATACAAAGATTACAAGGCATAAGGAACATCACATGTTCAACATACAGAGCATAAGCAAGTACACTTACACAGAATATAAAGGGTAACAAAGTGGCAAATCTAAATTGGTTTTTAGTCAGTGTCATATCAGCTATATGGGTCAAAAGTGTAGATTAACAAATATAGACCATGCAGAACACCCTTTATTCAATTTAAATATGAAATATTAGGCAAAAAAAAACCCAGTTATAAAACTGGGCTTTTAAAACAATAAACGCGGTATATTATTCGCTGTCGTCAGACAATTCTACAGCTGCTGATTTGATTGGTCTATCAACCAACTCAACATATGCCATAGGTGCTTTATCACCAGCACGAAGACCACATTTCAAAATTCTTAAATAACCACCTGGTCGCTCTAAGTAACGAGGACCTAATTCAGTGAATAATTTATTAACAATTTCTTTGTTTCTTAAACGAGCAAATGCCAATCTTCTGTTTGCAACAGAATCTACTTTAGCTAAAGTGATTAATCTTTCAGCCACTTTACGTAATTCTTTTGCTTTAGGAACAGTTGTTTTGATCAACTCATGCTCAAACAAAGAAGCCGCCATGTTTTTGAACATTGCTTTTCTGTGTGACGAAGTTCTGTTTAATTTTCTACCTGATTTTCTATGACGCATGATTTGCCCCTTATCCGATAAGACGCTCAGCAGTTCTGATCGCTGCTGGAGGCCAATTTTCTAAACGTACACCCAGAGTTAATCCCATCTCTGAAAGTACACCCTTGATTTCGTTCAAAGACTTTTTACCTAAGTTTGGAGTTTTTAATAACTCAACTTCAGTTCTTTGAATTAAATCACCTATGTATTGAATGTTTTCTGCTTTTAAACAATTGGCAGAACGTACTGTTAATTCTAATTCGTCAATTGGTTTCAACAAAATAGGATTCAGTTTTTCTTCTTCTTCTTTTTCTTCAACAGTTGTTTCAATTTTGAAGTCAATGAAGATAGCCATTTGTTCAACCAAAATTCTGGCAGCCGTTCTCACTGCATCTTCAGCTGAGATTGAGCCATCAGTATCGATGTCCAAAATCAACTTATCTAAATTGGTTTTTTGTTGTAAGCGCGCATTTTCTACATTATAAGAAACACGTTTAACTGGACAATAACTGGCATCAAGCACCAATTGACCAATGGGTCGTGATTCTTCAGTTGAAATACGATTAGTCGATGGGTCATAACCCACGCCTTTTTCAATCTTCAATCTCATAGAAATAGAAGATTTTTTATCCAAGTTACAAATAATTTGTTCTGGATTAGCGACTTCAACACCATCAGGCAACTGAATGTCAGCGGCAGTAACTGCACCACCAGTAACATTAATCGTCGCTTCAGCTTCATCACGATCTGGCATGATGAATGACAATGTTTTCAAGTTCAACATGATTTCAACAACATCTTCTCTAACGCCTTCAAGGGTAGAAAATTCATGCTGTACGCCATCTATGTTAACTTCAGAAATGGCACAACCTGGAATTGAAGACAATAAGATTCTGCGAAAAGCATTACCTAATGTGTGTCCAAAACCCCTTTCTAAAGGTTCAATGATGATCTTTGCACTGTAATCTGAACGTTCATCTACTTCTACCACTCTGGGGCGAAGTAATTTTGCTAGTATGTCAGACATAATATTTCTCTCTATAAAAGGGTTATTATTTAGAGTAAAGCTCTACAATCAAGTTCTCATTAATGTCAGCCGGTAATTCTTCACGACTTGGTACAGTTTTAAACTGACCAGTCATTTTGGCCGCATCAACAGTCACCCAATCAGCGAATAAATTCATTTCGCCCCAAAGCTCTAATGCCTGCTTGATACGCAATTGTTTTTTAGATTTTTCACGAACTTCAATTTCATCACCTTCTTTAACTTGGTATGAAGGTATGTTCGTAACAGTGCCGTTAACTACGATAGATTTGTGGCTTACCAATTGGCGAGCTTCATTTCTTGTAACAGCGAAACCCATACGATAAACAACATTATCTAAACGAGATTCCAAAAGTTTCAACAAGTTTTCACCAGTTGCTCCTTTTTGTTTAGCTGCTTTTTTATAGTAATTAACAAATTGTTTTTCTAGTACACCATACGTTCTACGAACTTTTTGTTTTTCGCGTAACTGTAGAGCATAATCAGAAGGTTTGTTTCTTTTGCCGGCTAAACCGTGCTGACCTGGAGCAACATCAAGCTTACACTTGGTCTCCATCGCACGAGCTGGGCTTTTAGTCATTAAATCGACGCCTTCACGACGTGCCAATTTACATTTTGGACCTAAATATCTTGCCATTTTATATCTCCTTACACCCTACGTCTTTTCGGTGGTCTACAACCATTGTGAGGAATTGGTGTAATATCAATGATGTTAGTTACACGAAAACCTAAGGCGTTTAATGCTCTAACAGATGATTCTCTGCCTGGACCTGGACCTTTAATTCGAACTTCAACATTTTTCATACCGTATTCCTTAGCTACTTGGCCTGCTCTATCAGCAGCTACCTGTGCAGCAAAAGGGGTACTTTTTCTTGAACCTCTAAATCCAGACCCACCAGCCGTTGCCCACGACAAACCATTACCTTGTCTGTCAGTGATCGTGATGATGGTATTGTTGAAAGACGCGTGTACATGCGCGATGCCGTCAACAACAGTTCTCTTAATTTTCTTTTTAGTAGTTTTTTGTGGTCTTGCCATTACAATTCTCTAATCTGATATCGCTAATGATATATTTAATCAATTAACGTTTAATTGGTTTTTTAGGACCTTTTCTAGTACGTGCATTGGTCTTGGTTTTTTGACCACGAACAGGTAAACCTCTTCTGTGTCTTAAACCACGATAACAACCCAAATCCATCAATCGTTTGATATCCATGGCAACTTCTCTGCGAAGGTCACCCTCAACATCAAATTTTGCCACTTCAGCACGAAGCTTATCTAAAGCGTCTTCATCCAATTGCCCAATTTTATGAGCTGGATCAACGCCAGCACTGTCGCATATAGCATATGCTCTGGTACGACCTACACCATAAATACTGGTCAGGCCAATCCAAGCATGCTTATGCACTGGTATATTTACACCCGCAATACGAGCCATTTTTTACTCCTGATTCCTCAAAAGAGTCGAATTATTAAAATGATTCAATAATTTACCCTTTCTATTACTTAAAAAGCTTTTACAAGCTTAGTTCTTCGCCCAGTGAGGGGGCGCAAATTATATATCAACAAATAAACCAATGCCATCATTTTTTCAAACAATGGCATCAGCGTAATTATCGATGAATGCTTACCTGCGAATCTTGCTAGATCTTTGGTAATTTTTAATGTTTGATTTCTTCAATACAGAATCATATTGTTGTGAAACCAAATGATTTTGTAATTGGGCCATAAAATCCATAGCAACAACCACAACAATCAATAAACCAGTACCACCTAAAACGAAAGGAATGGTAACAAATTGTCCAATAATGTCAGGCAATAAGCTGACACCTAAAAGATACATTGATCCCCAGAACGTGACTCGATTCAACACCCCATCTAAATAAGCTGAAGTTTGCTTACCGGGTCTGATTCCTGGAATAACAGCACTTTGTTTTTTAAGGTTATCTGCGGTTTCATCTGAATTGAATGTCAAAGCAGTATAAAAATACGCAAAGAACACAATCAAAGATCCAAAAAAGATCATGTATAAAGTATTACCTGGAGACAGTTGTTGTGATAAATCAGTTAACCAACCGAAGCCTTCATTTTGTCCAACAAAGTTAGCAATTGTACTTGGAAATAAAACCAATGATGAAGCAAAAATAACCGGAATAACACCAGCCATATTAACTTTCAAAGGTAAGTATGAAGTTTGCGCCTGAGTCGCTTGCCTTCCACCACGTCGAGCAAACTGCATGGTAATTCTTCTTTGACCTCTTTCAACGAATACGATGAAAGCAGTTAAGCCCAAGGCAATAACCATCAACAATACCGCCAACAAGGCATTCATTTGACCTTCGCTTACTGATTGAAATACTGAGTAAACCGCACCTGGTAACCCAACAACAATACCTGCAAAAATAATCAATGAAATACCGTTACCGATACCACGTTCAGTAATCTGTTCACCTAACCACATCAAAAACATGGTTCCACCAGTTAAAGAAACTGTGGCAGTAAACAAAAATCCGAATCCAGGTTGAGGCACTACTGCAATGCCACCAGCAGAATCAAAAGTCTGCAAGGCAGATGTAATACTGAATGATTGGACGGCTGCCAGGATGATGGTGAAGTATCGAGTGTATTGAGTTATCTTGCGACGCCCCGTTTCACCTTCTTTCTTCATTTCACGTAATGCCGGTACTGTATGACCTAATATCTGCATAATGATCGAAGCAGTAATATAAGGCATAACACCCAGTGCAAAGATTGAATACCGTCCTAAAGCGCCACCTGAAAACATGTTAAACATGTCAATCAAACCACCGGAGTTCTGATCTAACAGAGCTGCCATAGCAGCTGGGTTAACACCAGGAACAGGTAGAAAAGTACCCATTCTATAGATGATTAATGCGCCAACAACAAACAAAATTCGGCTTTTGAGCTCACTCAAACCTTTTTTATTTCCGAGTAACTTTTCTACTTGTTCTTGTCTGCTTGACATATTATTCTACTTTTCCGCCAGCTTTTTCAATTGCCTCTTGAGCACCTTTTGTTACATGCAAACCTTTCAAATTAACAGATCTTTCAATGCTGCCAGTATTGATGATTTTAACTTTAGTAACACCTCTTTTAACCAATTTATTGTCAATCAAATAAGCCAAATCAATATCAGCAGCATCAATTGCATTTAAATGATAAAGACACAACTCAGCACGTGAGTCAGCCATTTGAGAGGTAAAACCAAATTTAGGTAACCTTTTGTGTATAGGTAATTGTCCACCTTCAAATCCAACTTTATGGAATCCACCTGAACGAGACTTTTGACCTTTGTGACCACGACCACATGTTTTACCTGAACCAGAACCGATTCCTCGACCAACACGTTTGCTGTCTTTATTGGAACCTTCTGCAGGTTTAATAGTATTTAATTTCATTGTAATATCACCTACGATTATTTGACTTCTTCAACTTTCAAAAGATGAATAGCAGCGTTAATCATTCCCATATTTTCAGGCGTTGCATCAACCACTCGTGATTGGTGCATCTTTCTGATACCGAGACCTCTGACACAGGCTTTATGATTAGCCAATGATTTGTTGGTACTTTTGATTTGTGTCACTTTAACTTGACCAACTTTTTTTGCTTTAGCCATGATTTTCCATTACCTCTTCAGGAGTTTTACCGCGTTTAGCAGCAATACTTTCAGGTGAAGTCATTTGTTGCAAACCTTTGATGGTTGCTCTGACCAAATTGATTGGGTTGTTTGAACCTTGAGACTTAGCCAAAACGTTTTCAACACCAACCACATCAAATACAGCACGCATCGCACCACCAGCAATTACACCAGTACCTTCAGATGCAGGTTGCATATAAACACGAGATCCTGAATGTTTAGCTTTAGTGGCATGCCACAATGTGTTGCCTTTTAAGTTAACATCAGTGGTGTTTCTTCTGGCTTGATCCATGGCTTTTTGAATGGCTATTGGCACTTCTTTTGCTTTACCGTAACCAAAACCAATTTTACCTTTACCATCACCAACAACAGTCAAAGCAGCAAAACCAAATTGTCTACCACCTTTAACTACTTTAGCTACACGGTTAACTGCAACCAATCGCTCTAATAAGTTATCGCCTTGATCTTTATCTGCCATTTTATTTCTCTTATCATTCATTAGAATTTCAACCCCGCTTCTCGTGCTGCATCAGCCAAGGCTTTTACTTTTCCATGATAGATAAAACCAGATCTATCAAACCCAACAGATTCAATACCTGCCTTTTTGGCTTTTTCAGCAATCGCAGTACCGACTGCTTTCGCAGCATCGATATTGGTGCATGAATTGCCATCAGCAATCAAACCTTTTTCTTGGGTTGAAGCAGATGCAAGTGTTGATTGACCGTCACCTGAAAAAATTTGAGCGTATAAGTGCTGACCAGTTTTGTGCACTGACAATGCTGGAACACCCAATTCTCTTAATTTGATTCTGGTTTTGGTTGCTTTCTTAATTCTTTGTTTATTTTTTTTATGCATAGTATTCACAATAAAGCATTACGCTTTCTTGGCCTCTTTTCTGTACAGTCTTTCATCAGCATATTTAACACCTTTACCTTTGTAAGGCTCTGGTGGTCTGATGGCTCTGATTTCTGCAGCCACTTGTCCAACTTGTTGTTTATCAACGCCATTAACAACAATTTCAGTTTGTGTAGGCACTTCAAAAGAAATTCCTTCACGGGCTGAGTAAACCACTGGATGTGAAAAACCAAGATTTAAATCCAAGTCTTTACCTTTCAGGGCAACACGATAACCAACTCCAACTAATTGAAGTTTTTTACTGAATCCATTAGTCACACCATCAACCATATTGTTGATTAATGATCTCATGGTACCAGCCATGTAAACCATATCATCACTACTGGCTGAAACATTCAATTCACTGCCATTCTGTTCAACTGAAACAGACTCATGTAAATTCATGTTTAATGAACCTTTAGGACCTTTAACTGTAACCACATTATCTTTAACGTCAAAATCAATATTTGAAGCAAGTGAAATGGGCTGTTTTGCAATTCTTGACATGCTATTCTCCCAATTACTTAACGACGCAAAGCACTTCACCACCGATTTTTGCAGCGCGAGCTGACTTATCGGTCATGATGCCTTTTGATGTGGAGACAATGGCAGTACCGAATCCGGCATCTACACGTGGCAATTCATCTTTTCCACGATATTGTCTTAAACCAGGCTTACTGATTCTTTTGATCATCTCAATTACAGGTTGATTTCTGTAATATTTGATGTTTATTTTGATGAAAGGATGATTTTCCTTTTCAACAACTTCAAAAGATCTGATGTAGCCTTCCTGTTGTAGTACTGACAATATGCCCTTCTTCACTTTTGAAGCAGGAGTGTGAGTACTTTCTTGATTGACAGCTTGAGCATTTTTAATGCTACAAATCATGTCTGAAATCGGATCACTTAAACTCATAATCTATTCTCTCTTTACCAGCTGGCTTTTTTCAAACCAGGAATGTCACCACGCATGGCAGCTTCACGGAATTTAGTTTTACTTAAGCCAAATTTATTGTAGTAGCCACGTGGTCTACCAGAAATTTGACAGCGTTTACGTTGTCTACTAGGAGATGCATTGCGAGGCAACTTCTGCAAGCCTTCTTGAGCGGCCATCATTTCTTCAAATGTTGTATTTGGATCAGCAATGATCTTTTTTAATGCAGCACGTTTCTCAGCATACTTAGCAACAATTCTCGTTCTTTTCAGGTCGCGTTGGACCATAGATACTTTAGCCATTTTAATTACCTACCTTTGAATGGGAAATCAAATTGATCAAGTAACATGCGAGCTTCCTCGTCGTTTCTTGCTGAAGTTGTGATACAGATATCCATACCACGTAACTCGTCAATTTTATCGTATTCGATTTCGGGAAATATGATTTGCTCTTTCACACCCATAGAGTAATTACCACGTCCATCGAAAGATTTTGGGTTTAAACCACGAAAATCTCTCACACGAGGAATTGAAACGTTTACTAAACGATCCAAAAACTCATACATTTTTTGACGTCTGAGTGTAACTTTACAACCGATAGGCCAGCCTTCACGAACTTTAAATCCTGCAACTGACTTTTTCGCATGAGTGATAACTGGCTTTTGACCTGCAATGGTCGCCATATCACTGGTTGCGTGTGTTAATATTTTTTTGTTTCCTAAAGCTTCACCGACACCCATATTCAATGTAATTTTAGTGATTTTAGGCACTTCCATTACATTGGCAAATTTGCCTGTTTCCATCAGCTTTGGAACCACTTCTTCTGTATAATATTTTTTTAATCTGGCCATAATAATTCTCTTAAGCGTCTACCACTTCACCGTTGGATTTGAAAATACGCACTTTTTTGCCATTTTCTAAAACTTTAAATCCAACTCTTTCGCCTTTACCGGAGGCAGGATTATACAGCATGACATTAGAGGCGTCGATTGGCGCTTCTTGCGTTTTTATGCCGCCTTTTTCCTCAATCTGAGGATTTGGCTTAACATGTTTTTTAACTGTATTTACGTTGTTGACCAGTAAACGTCCATCTTGCATAACTTTTAATACGTTACCCTTTTGGCCTTTACTGCGTCCTGCGATTACGATGACTTCGTCACCTTGTTTAATTCTTTGCATAATCGTTTCCTTATAATACTTCTGGTGCCAATGAAATAATTTTCATGAATTTACCAGCTCGTAGTTCACGAGTAACAGGGCCAAATATACGGGTACCAATTGGTTCCAATTTGGCGTTGAGCATAACCACTGCATTACCATCAAAACGAATCAAAGAACCATCAGATCTTCTGACACCTTTTCTTGTTCTAACAATAACAGCGTTATAAACTTCACCTTTTTTAACCTTGCCACGAGGTATGGCTTGCTTTACGGAAACTTTAATAATGTCTCCGATACCAGCATAGCGACGTTTAGAACCACCCAACACTTTAATACATTGGACTTCTTTGGCTCCTGAATTGTCAGCTGCTGATAATCTACTTTGCATTTGTATCATTTCAGTACCCCTTATTTAGTTGAATCAACAATCTCAACCACTTTCCAAGATTTAGTCTTAGAAATAGGTCGACATTCAGCGATTTTTACAAAATCACCTTGTTGACATTTGTTATCTGGATCATGCGCATGAATCTTAGTAGATTTCTTAATGTACTTTTTGTACAAAGGATGTTTAATCTTACGCTCAATCATCACTGTTACGGTTTGATCCATTTTGTCACTGGTGACCACACCGCTTTTTGTTTTCTGTTCTTTAGTTACTGTAGTCATGACATTATCCTTTTACTTGGTTCATAACAGTTCTGACGCGAGCAATGTCTCTACGGACATCACGCAACAGATGAATTTTAGTTAATTGTCCATTACCACGAGCCATTCTTAAATCGAATTGCTTTTGTAATAAACCGTTTAACTCTTCCTGCAACTCTGCAAGGTCTTTGCTTCTTAATTCTTTCGCTTGCATTACATCACCACACGTTTAACGAATGTTGTTTGTACAGGAAATTTCGCACCTGCTTTTTCAAATGCTGCCCTAGCCATTTCTTCTGAAACCCCTTGGATTTCAAAAATAACTCTACCCGGCTTAATTGCAGCTGCCCAAAATTCAATGTTACCTTTACCTTTACCCATCCTTACCTCGATTGGTTTGGCGGTTACTGGTTTATCAGGGAAAACACGAATCCATAATTTACCACCACGTTTTACGTGACGTGTAATTGCACGACGACCTGCTTCAATTTGACGAGCAGTCAACAATCCACGAGTGGTTGCTTTTAATCCAAAATCACCAAAACTGATTTTATTACCGCCATGCGCTAATCCACGGTTTCGACCTTTCTGGTATTTTCTGTATTTAGTTCTTTTCGGTTGTAACATTATTTTTTACCCCGACTTTTCGTTCCGGATTTTTTATCAGATTCACTGGTGTAGTTTTCCAAATCAAAAACTTCGCCTTTATAAATCCAAACCTTAATGCCAATCACACCATATGTGGTGTATGCTTTAGCCATTGAATAATCAATATCAGCACGCAATGTATGCAAAGGCACTTGACCTTCTCTATACCATTCCGTACGTGCGATTTCAGCACCATTTAAACGGCCTGCCACTGCAACTCGAATACCTAAGGCACCCAATCTCATTGCACTTGATACAGCTCTTTTCATGGCGCGTCTGAACATGATTCTGCGCTCTAATTGTGAAGCAATACCTTCAGCAACCAGACGTGCATCTAATTCAGGCTTTCTAATCTCAGTCACATTGACATGTGTTGGCAAACCCATCATTTTTGACAATGCATTTTTCAACTTTTCAATGTCTTCACCTTTTTTACCAATCACAATACCAGGTCTGGCTGTGTGGATAGTGATGCGAGCATTTTTAGCCGGTCTTTCTATTTCAATTTTGCTGATTGAAGCATGCTTCAATTCTTTATACAAATACTCGCGAACTTTAATGTCTTTCACAAGTTGATCAGCAAATTGACCTTTTTCTGCGTACCATTTCGAATTATGTTGTTTAGAAATTCCTAATCTGATACCTATTGGATGTACTTTTTGACCCATAATTTTGCCTTTACGATGCTTCAGCCACTTTTACAGTGATGTGGCTGGTTCTTTTTAAAATCTGTGTACCTCTGCCTTTCGCTCTGGCACGTCCCCTTTTTAAGGTTGGACCTTCATCAACATGAATGGTGCTGATGTACAGCTCATCCACGTCCATGCCATTGTTATGCTCAGCATTGGCCACAGCAGACATCAACGCTTTCTTAACGATGTGCGCGGCTTTCTTTGGGCTAAAAGTTAACAACTGTTCAGCTTGCTCAACATTCATTCCACGAACCTGATTAGCAACTAATCTGACTTTTTGGGCTGAAATATTGGCTCTTTTGATTTTTGCAATAATTTCCATGATTATCTCCCTTTCGCTTTTTTGTCAGCGATATGAGATCTGAAAGTACGGGTAGGTGAAAACTCACCCAACTTGTGTCCGACCATTTCTTCAGAAACCAATACTGGAATATGTTGCTTACCATTATGAACGGCTAACGTCAAACCAACCATATCAGGAAGAATCATTGATCTTCTTGACCATGTTTTAATCGGTCGTTTGCTATTCTCTTTTACGGCCTTGTCTACTTGTTTCATCAAACTGATGTCAACAAAGGGGCCTTTTTTAAGTGATCTTGGCATAAATAACTACCTTATTTCTTATCTCTGCGGCGAACAATGAACTTATCAGTTCGTTTGTTCTTACGCGTTTTATGTCCTTTAGTAGGCATACCCCATGGAGACACGGGATGACGACCACCAGAGGTCCTTCCTTCACCACCACCATGTGGATGGTCAACTGGATTCATGGCAACACCTCGAACGGTTGGTCTCACGCCTCTCCAACGAGTGGCGCCAGCTTTACCGATTTTTTCAAGGTTATGCTCACTTTTAGATACCGTACCCAATGTCGCACGACAACGAGCTGGTATTTTTCTCATTTCACCTGAACGCAAACGCAAAGTGGCGTAAACGCCTTCTTTAGCAACTAAACGAGCTGATGTTCCCGCTGCGCGGGCAATCTGTCCACCTTTACCAGGTTTCATTTCTACATTATGGACAACAGTACCGACTGGAATATTATCCAATGGCAAGCTGTTACCCACTTTGATACCAACAGAAGTACCAGAAACAACTTCCATGCCTGCTTCTAAATCTTTAGGAGCAATGATGTAGCGTTTTTCGCCATCGATATAATGCAACAATGCAATATATGCGGTTCTGTTTGGATCGTATTCGATACGTTCTACTTTAGCAACAATGTCATCTTTGTTTCGTTTGAAATCAATGATTCTGTATTTTTGCTTATGACCACCACCAATGTGACGTGTGGTGATACGACCGTAATTATTTCTACCGCCAGTTTTAGACTTCTTTTCTACCAAACTGGCTTCAGGTCTGCCTTTGTATAGACCAGTTCTTTTAACTGTGACTTTACCGCGATTACCTGGTGAAGTTGGTTTATGTACTGTTAATGCCATGATTATCTCCTAATTACTCAGCTTTGGTACCAAAGTCAATCATTTGATCAGCTTGAATACGAACATAGGCTTTTTTCCAATCTGGTCTTTTACCAGGTCTCATTTTGAAACTTTTGGTTTTGCCTTTTACATTCAGTACTGATACGTTTTCTACAGAAACTTTAAACAGCTTTTCAACCGCTGTTTTTATTTCTTCTTTATTAGCAGACTTAGCCACTTTAAAAACGTATTGATTTGATAATTCACCCACTCTGTTTGATTTCTCAGAAATCACAGGGGCCAATATAGTTGTATATAAATTATTTAAACTCATGACAACCACTCCTCTACTTGTTTGACTGCATCAACAGTCATCACTACTTTATCGGCATATACCAATGAAACAGGGTCTAAACCCAGTGCATTGGTTACGAAAACGTAAGGGATGTTATTGGTAGCACGCATTAAATTATCTGAAGGTTCAGTCGAAACTAAACAGCCAGTAGTAACACCATGCTTACTTAATAAATCAATCGCTTCTTTGGTTTTGCCGTTCTTAACATCTAAATCCGCAACCACAACCAATCGTTCAGTACGAGCCAATTCAGACAGAATTGTTTTCATCGCTGCACGATACATTTTGGTATTAATCTTTTTAGTAAAATCTCTAGGTTGAGCAGCAAAAGTTCTACCACCACCAACCCAAATAGGACTTCTGGAAGTACCGGCTCTGGCACGGCCAGTTCCTTTTTGCTTCCAAGGCTTAGCACCACCACCAGAAACCGCAGAACGGTTCTTTTGGGCTTTGGTACCTGCACGGCCAGTTGCTAAATAAGATGTCACCACTTGGTGAACCAATGCTTCAGAATAATCTCTATCAAAAACAGACTCTGAAACTTCAACTTTTTGTTTTTTTCCTGATACTGTCAGTTCCACAATATTTCTCCGTTATCTGCTTAAGCTAAAGGTCTGACGACAACTGTACCAGTCTTAGCGCCCGGTACCGCACCCTTAATCAAGATCAAACTGTTATCTTGATCAACCCTTACAACTTCTAAATTTTTAGTTGTTACTCGCTCAGCGCCCATGTGACCTGACATTTTCTTTCCTTTGAAGACACGACCTGGAGTTTGACACTGACCAATTGAACCAGGGGCTCTATGAGACAATGAGTTACCATGCGTAGCATCTTGCATACTGAAGTTGTAACGTTTAATAACACCTTGAAAACCTTTACCTTTAGAGGTACCGGTAACTCGAACTTTCTGTCCGATTTCAAACATGTTAATTTCTAATGTATCACCTGCACTGAATTCTTGATCTGTTCTGAATTCACGAGTGATTGAACCGGCTTCAACGCCAGCTTTTTTGAAATGACCTGCGGCTGGCGCATTCACTTTAGAGGCTTTTTTGCCACCTGTTGTGATTTGCACGGCACTATAACCGTCAGTTTCCATTGTTTTGACTTGAGCCACAACATTCGGCTCAACACTGATAACAGTAACTGGTACAGACTCGCCTTTGTCGTTGAAAACGCGCGTCATTCCTACTTTTTTTCCAATAATACCTAATGACATCTTTCAACTCCTAGTTCAATTGAATTTGAACATCTACGCCCGCAGATAAATCCAGTTTCATTAATGCATCAACTGTTTTATCATTTGGGTCAACAATATCAACCAATCTTTTATGAGTACGAATCTCATATTGATCCCTTGCGTCTTTGTTTACATGCGGAGAAATCAATACAGTGTAACGCTCCTTTTTAGTTGGTAAAGGAATTGGACCTCTGACTTGAGCTCCCGTTCTTTTCGCTGTATCCACGATTCTTCCCGCAGATTGATCAATCAATTTATGATCAAACGCTTTAAGTCTTATTCTGATTTTTTGACCAGCCATGTTAATTTGCCTCTAAGTTAAAAGCAGTGACTTTTCGCCACTGCCCGAATCTATTTAACTAATAAATAATATTATTCAATAATTTTTGCTACTACACCCGCACCTACTGTACGGCCACCTTCTCTAATGGCGAAGCGTAAGCCCTCATCCATCGCAATCGGTGCAATTAATTCAACAACCATCTTGACGTTGTCACCAGGCATAACCATCTCTACACCTTCTGGTAACTCACAAGCGCCAGTCACGTCTGTTGTTCTGAAGTAAAACTGTGGTCTATAACCTTTGAAGAATGGTGTATGACGACCACCTTCATCTTTACTTAACACATAAACTTCAGCTTCGAATTTCGTGTGGGGCGTGATTGTACCCGGTTTTGCTAGTACTTGTCCACGTTCAACGTCATCTCTTTTCGTTCCACGCAATAAAACACCTACATTATCGCCTGCTTCACCTGAATCAAGTAACTTACGGAACATCTCAACACCGGTACAAATTGTCTTGGTGGTATCACGAATACCAACAATCTCAATCTCTTCACCTACATTAACAATACCCGTCTCAATACGACCTGTTACAACAGTACCACGACCTGAAATTGAAAAGATATCTTCAATAGGCATCAAAAATGGCTTATCAGTTTCACGAACTGGGTTCGGGAAGTATGAATCCATTTCGTCTAACAATTTTTGTACCGCTGGTACACCAATGTCAGAAGTATCGCCTTGCAATGCTTTTAATGCTGAACCCATAACCAATGGCGTGTCATCACCAGGAAACTCATAGTCACTTAATAACTCACGAACTTCCATTTCAACCAACTCCAACAACTCTTCGTCATCTACTTGGTCACATTTGTTTAAGAATACAACAATATAAGGTACGCCAACCTGACGAGCCAACAAGATATGCTCACGAGTTTGTGGCATAGGACCATCAGCTGCTGATACAACCAAAATTGCACCATCCATTTGTGCAGCACCCGTAATCATGTTTTTAACATAATCAGCATGGCCTGGACAATCAACGTGTGCATAATGACGTGAATCAGTTTCATACTCTACGTGAGCAGTAGAAATTGTAATACCACGCTCTCTTTCTTCAGGCGCGTTATCAATCTGGTCATAATCTTTAAATTCACCGCCTTGTTTTTCAGCAGCAACTTTTGTGATCGCTGCTGTCAAGGTTGTTTTACCATGGTCAACGTGACCAATTGTGCCCACGTTTACATGGGGCTTATTACGTTCAAACTTTTCTTTTGACATTGTCGTTTCTCAAACTTAATTTTTAATATCCATTCATTTCCGCCAATACGGAAGCAGGCGCCTCATTGTAGTGATTAAACTCCATTGAATAACTCGCCCTACCCTGTGTGGCAGATCGTAGCGAAGTGGCGTAACCAAACATCTCTGACAGTGGAATTTCACATCGAATCACCTTACCTGAAGGCGAATCGTCAATTCCATCTAATGTTCCGCGTCGGCGATTAATATCACCAACCACATCACCCATATAATCTTCTGGGGTTACAATTTCAACTTTCATCACCGGCTCTAATAAAACCGGCGAAGCAGCTTTTGCGCCTTCACGAAAAGCGATTGATCCTGCAACCTTAAAGGCCATTTCATTTGAATCAACATCATGAAATGATCCATCATACAAAGTGACTCGACAGTCAACCATAGGGTAACCTGCCAAAACACCACTTTCCATTTGTTCTTGTATGCCTTTGTCTACTGGAGCAATAAACTCCTTCGGAATCACGCCTCCCGTAATTGCATTGACAAATTCATAGCCAAAACCCTGCTCCATGGGTTCAAGCTTAATTTTCACATGACCATACTGGCCTTTACCACCAGATTGTTTTATGAACTTACCTTCCTGCTCCACAACCTTTTTAATGGTTTCGCGATAGGCCACCTGGGGATTACCCACATTGGCATCGACTTTAAATTCTCGCTTCATGCGCTCAACAATAATATCCAAATGAAGCTCACCCATGCCGGAAATTATCGTTTGACCGGAATCATCATCGGTCATCACTCTAAATGACGGATCCTCTTGTGCAAGCTTACTCAAAGCTGTCGCCATTTTTTCTTGGTCACCCGTTGTACGAGGTTCAACAGCAACTGAAATAACTGGTTCTGGAAAATCCATTTTTTCAATGGTAACCACATGGCCAATTTCACAAAGCGTATCACCAGTGACTATATCCTTTAACCCAACAGCTGCAGCGATATCACCAGCCCTCACTTCTTGAATTTCTTCACGAGAGTTTGAATGCATTTGTAACAAGCGACCTAGACGCTCTTTGCTGTTTTTACGGGGATTGTAAATACTGTCTCCAGTTTTCACAACGCCAGAATAAACCCGAAAAAATGTCAGGGTTCCAACAAATGGATCTGTTGCTATCTTAAACGCCAAAGCAGCAAAAGGCTCATCATCACTTGCGAGTCTTGCCACTTCTGTCTCATTGGCATCATCCATAACACCAGTGATAGCAGGCACTTCAGTTGGCGAGGGCAATAATTCCACCACCATATCCAACATAGCCTGAACACCTTTGTTTTTAAAAGCTGAACCACACATACAACAAACAATCTCATTGTTTATAGTTCCATTTCTTAGACCTTTAATGATATCCTCTCTAGACAATTCACCCGTTTCCAGGTACTTATCCATCAACTCTTCACTGGTCTCAGCGGCAGCTTCAATCATATTTTCCCTTGCCGCTTCGCATTGTTCTTTTAATTCAGCCGGAATGTCTTCCAACTGATATGTTGACCCCATATCGTCTTCATTCCAATAAATGGCTTTCATACGAAACAAATCAACTACACCCTTAAACGTTTCTTCTGCACCGATCGCAACCTGAACAGGAACAGGGTTCGCACCCAACCTGGCCTTCATCTGCCCAACGACTCGTTCAAAGTCAGCACCAGCACGGTCCATTTTGTTGACAAAAGCCAACCGGGGCACATGGTACTTGTCAGCTTGTCTCCAAACTGTTTCAGATTGAGGCTCAACACCTCCAACCGCACAAAAAACAGCGACAGCACCATCCAACACCCTTAAGGACCGCTCAACTTCAATGGTGAAATCAACATGCCCTGGTGTATCAATGATGTTGATACGATGTTCTTCAAATTGGCGATCCATGCCTTGCCAAAAACAAGTGGTGGCAGCCGATGTTATGGTTATGCCTCGCTCTTGCTCTTGTTCCATCCAGTCCATAGTGGCATTACCATCATGAACTTCACCTAACTTATGAGAGATCCCCGTGTAAAACAACACACGCTCTGTGGTGGTTGTTTTACCAGCATCAATGTGGGCCATGATGCCAATGTTACGGTACCTCTCAATTGGTGTTTTACGGCCCACTTCAATATCCTTTCCTTAAAGCTTAGACAGCTATTACCAACGGTAATGAGCGAATGCTTTATTGGCTTCAGCCATTTTGTGAACTTCTTCCCTTCTTTTCATTGCCGCACCACGATCATGCAAAGCATCTAGCATCTCACCAGCCAGCTTTAAAGGCATATTGGCTTCACCACGTTTACGTGCAGCCTCAATAGTCCAACGCATAGCCAAAGCCATTTGTCTTCTAGGACGAACCTCAACAGGTACTTGGTAGGTTGCACCACCAACACGTCTGGACTTAACCTCAACCATTGGCTTAACTTTCTCCAATGCTTGTTGAGTTAGCTCAACAACGTCACCTTGTTCTTTGGCAGCGATTTGATCCATGGCACCATAGACAATTTTTTCTGCCACAGACTTCTTACCACTTTTCATAACCATGTTAATGTACTTACTGATCAACTCACTTCCGAATTTAGGATCAGGCAATACATCGCGTTTAAAATTACTTTTCTTTCTTGACATCTCTATAACCTACTTGATTGTTATTTTGGTCGTTTAGTACCGTATTTTGAACGACCTTGTTTACGGTTGTTCACGCCAGCTGTATCCAATGCACCACGAACTACGTGGTAACGTACACCCGGTAAGTCTTTTACACGACCACCCCTAATCAATACGATAGAGTGTTCTTGTAAATTATGTCCTTCACCACCGATGTAACTGGTTACTTCATAGCCGTTAGTCAATCTCACACGAGCCACTTTTCGCAAAGCCGAGTTAGGCTTTTTAGGAGTTGTTGTGTAAACACGAGAACAAACACCTCTGCGTTGTGGACATGCTTCTAAAGCTGGTACATTAGTTTTGTACACTTTGTCTTTTCTTGGTTTTCTAACCAATTGATTTACTGTTGCCATATGCAAATTTACCCTATAGAAAATAAACGACAGGCCAGCAAACACTGGCCTGTCGAAAATAAGAACGGGGATTTTAGTTATTTACCCCTAATTAGTCAAGTATAGATTTATGTTTTTCACAAACCCATACTTAACGCTAACCTTTCAAATTATTCAGACTCATCAGAACCAATAGCGGGTTCATCACTAATCTGATTTAATTGATCCATCAACTGTTGTTCAGAATCAGCTGAAGAACTACTTACAGCACTTGATTCATTTACCATAGCCTGTAATCCAGACTGTAGTTCAGCTTCTTTAGATTGTCTTTGATCTTGATGATAAGACAATCCTGTTCCAGCAGGAATCAAACGACCTACAATCACATTTTCTTTCAAGCCACGTAGGTAATCTTTTGTACCTTTAACTGAAGCTTCAGTCAATACACGGGTTGTTTCTTGGAACGATGCAGCTGAAATAAACGAATCAGTTGCTAAAGACGCTTTGGTAATACCTAACAACAATATTTCAAATGTCGCTGGAATTCCATCTTGCTTAACAATTTCTCGATTGGTTTTCATGACTTCTTTATAAGTCAGCTGTGTTGTTTTAAGGTAATCAGTATCACCAGGCTCAACAATTTCAACTTTTCTTAACATTTGTCTAATAATACATTCGATGTGCTTATCATTAATTTTAACACCTTGTAAGCGGTAGACATCTTGAATCTCATTAACCAAGTATGATGCCAATGCAATCACACCCTGCAACCTCAAAATATCATGCGGATTAGGCTCACCTTCAACGACCACATCACCTTTTTCAACATGCTCACCTTCAAACACACCAATTTGACGCCATTTTGGAATCAATGTCTCATTCCTTTCGCCAGATGCTTCGGTAATAACCAATCGATTCTTACCCTTGGTGTCTTTACCAAAACCAACGATACCGGAAGTTTCTGCCTGTAGAGCCGAATCTTTTGGTCTACGCGCTTCGAACAAATCAGCAACACGTGGCAAACCACCCGTGATATCACGAGTTTTAGATGAGGCCTGAGGAATCCTCGCCAAGAAATCACCAACCGACACATCATTACCATTCTGGATATTAATAACCGCACCTGGTGGCAGGAAGTATTGGGCTGGCACATCTGATCCTGGGATCATAATAGGCTTGCCTTTTTTGTCTTCCAGTCTAACCATTGGACGCAAATCTTTACCAGCAGCACCACGTTGTTTTGGATCGGTAATAATAAAGCTGGTTAGTCCGGTCAATTCATCTAGTTTTTCCTCAACCGTAACACCGTCTTTAAAGTCACTCAAAGCAACTCGACCAGCCACTTCAGAAACAATAGGATGCGTGTGAGGATCCCAATTTAGAATCACGTCACCAGCGACAACCTTGTCATTGTCTTTAACATTAATAACAGCACCGTAAGGAACTTTATAACGTTCTTTTTCTTTACCTGACTTCTCAATCACGGAAATCTCACCTGAACGAGAAATCGATACTAATTTTTTATCCGCATTGGTTACATATTTAATATTATGCATCCGAATGGTACCATCTGATTTAATTTGCACATGGTCAGCTGCAGCAGATTTAGATGCAGCACCACCAATATGAAACGTTCTCATGGTTAACTGCGTACCTGGCTCACCAATACTTTGAGCTGCCATTACACCAACAGCTTCACCGATATTAACTCGATGTCCACGTGACAAGTCTCTACCGTAGCATTGCGCACAAATACCAAATCCAGACTCACAACTGATGGGTGACCGAACAATAATACTATCCAAACCAAATTCTTCGATAACCTCTAAGCTTTCTTCACCAATTAAAGTACCTGCTTCGATAACAACATCATCTTTAGAATTTCTAACATCAACAGCCACAACACGACCCAATACTCGATCTGCCAGAGTTTCAATCACTTCACCACCATCGACAATAGGTTGCATTGCCAAACCTTCGGTCGTTCCACAATCCACTTCTGTAATCACAACATCTTGTGCCACATCAACCAAACGACGAGTCAAATAACCTGAGTTAGCTGTTTTCAATGCCGTATCAGCCAAACCTTTTCGTGCTCCATGAGTCGACGAGAAGTACTGCATCACGTCCAAACCTTCACGGAAATTGGCCTTAATAGGCGTCTCAATAATTGACCCATCTGGTTTTGCCATCAACCCACGCATACCAGATAATTGACGCATCTGAGCTTGCGAGCCCCTGGCGCCTGAATCAGCCATGATAAATACTGAGTTCATAGAATCTTGGTAAACCAAGTTTCCATCTTTGTCTTCAACCTCATCTTTACCTAACACTTCCATCATGGCATTAGCCACTTCTTCGTTGGCTTTAGACCAAATATCAACAACTTTGTTATACCTTTCACCAGCAGTCACCAAACCTGTGGTGTATTGCTCTTGAATTTTCAGCACTTCTTTATCAGATTCTTCCAAAATGACTTTTTTCGCATCCGGAATGATCAAATCGGTAACACCAATAGAAATACCAGCCACTGTAGAATAGCGGAATCCGGTATACATCAATTGATCGGCGAAAATAACAGTCGCCTTAGTACCTAATTGGTGATAACACTCATTCAATAAATTTGAAATTGTTTTCTTGTTCAAGGTTTGATTCATGTATTTAAAATCCAAACCTTTAGGCAATATATCCGCCAAAATCGCACGTCCAACTGTGGTATCTACCAAGTTTGTAGACTCTGTTCCTGACTCCTCATCAGTCGTAGTCAACCTAACTTTAACCAGGGCTTGTAAAGACACATGTCCATTTTGGTATGCACGATTAACCTCGCCCATATCAGAAAATCTCATGCCCTCACCTTTTTCATTAACCAAGGCACGCGTCATATAATACAATCCCAAGACAACGTCTTGTGAAGGTACGATAATTGGCTCACCTGAAGCAGGTGACAAAATGTTGTTGGTAGACATCATTAAGGTACGTGCTTCTAATTGAGCCTCAATCGACAAGGGTACGTGTACCGCCATTTGGTCACCATCAAAGTCAGCATTAAAAGCGGTACAGACCAAAGGATGTAACTGAATGGCTTTACCTTCAATTAACACAGGCTCGAAAGCTTGAATACCCAATCTATGCAAAGTCGGGGCACGATTCAATAGAATCGGATGCTCGCGAATAACTTGCTCTAAAATATCCCAAACTTCAGGCGTTTCAGCATCAACTGAACGTTTAGCGGCTTTGATGGTTGAAACAAATCCATCTTTCAACAATCGACCTAAAATAAATGGCTTGAACAACTCCAAGGCCATTTTTTTGGGTAAACCACATTGATGTAATCTTAATGTTGGCCCAACCACAATGACCGAACGTCCTGAGTAATCAACTCGCTTACCCAGAAGATTTTGACGGAAACGACCTTGCTTACCTTTGATCATATCAGCCAAAGATTTCAAAGGCCTTCGGTTTGATCCGGTAACGGCTCGTCCACGGCGACCATTGTCTAACAAGGCATCAACTGATTCTTGCAACATACGTTTTTCATTTCTAACAATGATGTCTGGCGCATGTAAATCCAATAATCGTTTTAATCGGTTATTACGGTTAATCACACGACGGTATAAATCATTCAAATCAGATGTAGCAAAACGACCACCATCCAATGGAACCAATGGACGTAAATCAGGTGGTAAAATTGGTAACACTGTCAAAATCATGTGTTCTGGCTTATTACCAGATTTATTGAATGCATCATACAATGCGATTCGCTTAGACAAACGTTTGATTTTTGTTGCTGATTTAGTTGACTCGATGTCTTCATGCATTTTAACCAATTCAGCATTGATATCGATTTCCTCCAATAAAGAGTAAATCGCTTCAGCACCCATCAAGGCTTTAAACTCATCGCCCCAATTTTCAATCGACTGTGCATATTGTTCATCAGTTAACAATGAACCTTTTTCCAAATCAGTCATGCCAGCATCAGTCACAACAAATGATTCAAAATACAAAATACGCTCTATTTCACGCAGAGTCATGTCCAGCATCAAACCGATGCGTGAAGGCAATGATTTCAGAAACCAAATATGTGCTACAGGACTGGCCAATTCAATATGACCCATTCTTTCACGACGTACTTTAGTTAAAGTGACCTCAGTACCACATTTCTCACAAACCACACCACGGTGCTTCATGCGTTTGTATTTGCCACACAAACACTCATAATCTTTAATTGGGCCAAAAACAGCGGCACAAAATAAACCGTCACGTTCTGGCTTAAATGTTCTGTAGTTAATGGTTTCAGGCTTTTTAACCTCACCGTACGACCATGAACGTATTAATTCAGGTGGTGCCAATGAGACTTTAATTGAGTTAAAGTCCTGGATTTCTTTTTTCGGATTAAATAGTTTAATCAAATCTTTCATGTTTTTCTCCTAGACTCAGTCGTTTTCCAATTCCATGTTTAAGCCAAGAGCGCGCACCTCTTTAACCAGAACATTGAATGATTCAGGAATACCTGACACAGTATTGTGGTTACCATCTACAATATTTTTGTAAGTGGCGTTTCTACCTTGAACGTCATCTGATTTAACCGTCAGCATTTCTTGTAAGGTGTAAGCAGCGCCATAAGCTTCTAGGGCCCAAACCTCCATCTCACCAAATCTTTGTCCACCGAACTGAGCTTTACCACCCAATGGTTGTTGAGTAACCAAAGAATATGGACCAGTAGAACGTGCATGCATCTTATCGTCAATCAAATGATTCAACTTGAGCATATACATATAACCAACAGTCACTCTGCGATCAAATTTCTCACCAGTTCTTCCATCAAACAGAACAGTTTGTCCGTCTTCATTTAAACCAGCTAATTTTAAAAGTTTCCGAATGTGCTCTTCTTTGGCACCATCAAAAACAGGAGTGGCCATTGGCACACCACCTTTAAGGTTATTCGACAACTCCATGATTTCATCTTTGCTGAAACCACTGAAGCTGACTTTCCCATCACCATCAATGTTATATATTTCAGTTAAAAAGTCCTTCAATTTAGCAGCCGTTGCTTTTTCTTCAAGCATTTGTTCAATTTGGTAACCCAAACCTCTGGCTGCCATACCTAAATGTACTTCAAGAATTTGTCCAATGTTCATCCTTGATGGAACCCCCAATGGATTCAAACAAATATCAACTGGACGACCATTTTCATCAAATGGCATGTCTTCTTCTGGCACAATCATTGAGATAACACCTTTGTTACCATGTCGACCGGCCATTTTATCACCAGGTTGAATGCGTCTTTTAACAGCCAAATATACTTTTACCATTTTAAGTACACCTGGTGCTAAATCATCACCTTTTGAGATTTTGGCTTTCTTCTCTTCGAATCGTTTATCAAAGATGGCTCTTTGCTCAGATATTTGTTCTGCAAAAACATCCATTTGCTCAGCCAAAGCATTGTCTTGAGGTTTGATTTCAAACCACTGGTCTAATTCCAATGTTTTGAAGTAATCAGCATCAATCACATCGCCTTTTTTCAAGCCTGGCGCTTTAGTGACTTTGGCACCGATTAACAATTCTTGTATTCTTTGATGAATTACAGTACGCATAATGCGGAATTGATCATTGAAGTCACTGCGAACTTTTTCGATTTCATCTAGCTCAATACGCTCTGCACGTGAACCTTTTTCAATACCTTCACGGGTATAGACTTGAACATCGATAACCGTACCGCTGGTACCTGACTTAACACGTAAAGACGAATCTTTTACATCCAGCGCTTTTTCACCAAAAATGGCTCTCAGCAGCTTTTCTTCAGGAGTAAGCTGTGTTTCGCCCTTCGGCGTAACTTTACCCACTAAAATATCACCAGGACCTACTTCAGCACCGACATAAACAATACCAGAATCATCTAATTTAGTTAATGTACCTTCACTGATATTTGGGATATCTGCCGTAATTTCTTCAGAACCTAACTTGGTGTCACGTGCTATACAGGTTAATTCCTCAATATGAATGGTGGTCAACCTATCTTCTTTAACCACACGCTCTGAGATCAATATCGAATCCTCAAAGTTGTAACCATTCCAAGGCATAAATGCAACCAACATGTTTTGACCCAAAGCCAACTCACCTAAATCTGTAGATGGTCCATCAGCCAACACATCACCAGCAGCAATCACATCACCCACTTTTACAATCGGTCGTTGATTTACACAGGTGTTTTGATTTGAACGCATGTATTTGATTAGGTTGTAAATATCAACCCCAGGATCTTTCTCTCCAATTTCAGATTGATCAACACGTACCACGATTCGACCCGCGTCTGATATTTCTACCACACCACCACGTTTTGCCATTACGGTTACACCTGAGTCACGAGATACAATTCGCTCCATGCCTGTACCAACCAAAGGCTTGTCAGCTTTTAAAGTTGGAACTGCTTGTCGTTGCATGTTTGAACCCATCAATGCCCTGTTGGCATCATCATGCTCAAGAAATGGAATCAAAGCAGCTGCCACTGAAACAATTTGTTTCTCCGAGACATCCATATAAGAAATCTCTTGTGCTTGTTTGAGTACAACCTCACCTTTGTGACGACAAATAATAAACTCATCGGTAAACCGACCGTTTTTATCTAATTTCGCACTGTTTTGAGCTATGGGGTTATCGGAATCTTGAATAGCCGATAAGTAAACAATTTCATCAGTTACTTTACCATTATTGACTTTTCTATACGGTGTTTCCAAAAACCCATAATCATTGGTTCTTGAATATACAGCCATAGAGTTAATCAAACCAATGTTTGGCCCCTCTGGCGTTTCAATCGGACACAACCTGCCATAATGGGTAGGATGTACGTCACGTACTTCAAATCCCGCACGTTCACGTGTCAAACCACCAGGTCCTAAAGCAGATACACGACGTTTGTGCGTAATTTCTGACAATGGATTATTCTGATCCATAAATTGAGACAATTGATTTGAACCAAAAAACTCTTTTATGGCAGCAGAAATTGGTTTCGCATTAATTAAGTCTTGAGGAGTTAAACCTTCAGATTCAGCGACAGTCAATCGCTCTTTAACAGCGCGTTGTACACGAACCAAGCCGACTCTAAATACGTTTTCAGCCATTTCACCAACTGAACGGACTCGTCTGTTACCAAGATGATCGATGTCATCAACTTGACCAATACCATTTCTGATATTAACCAATTCTTTCATAACTGAAACGATGTCTTCTTTACTGAGGGTGCCAGCACCTTCAATACCATCAATGCCAAGACGCATATTGAATTTCATTCTACCTACTGCAGAAAGGTCATACCTTTCTTTGGCAAAGAACAAACCTTCAAACAATGACCTTGAAGCATCTTCAGTCGGTGGCTCACCTGGACGCATCATTCGATAAATTTCGATCAATGCCTCTTCAGGTGTTGTTGTTGGGTCAATATTTAATGTGTTAGACATATAAGGACCACGGTCCAAATCGTTAACAAACAATATTTCAAAAGTTTTTACACCGGCTTCTCGCAACCTTTCAAGAACTTCCTCTGTTATGGTTGTATTGGCTGGGTAGATAACCTCACCGGTTTCTTTATCGATGACATTTCGTGCCAAAGATTTTTCTATTAAGTAACTGTCCTCTAAAGTGAGTGAAGTTAATTTAGATTTTTTAAGTTTTCTTTCATGTCTACTGGTAATTCTTTTGCCAGCTTCAACAATCACTTCTTTACCATCTTTGATATCAAAATTAAATGTATCGCCTTTGATATGTTCAGGTACCAATTTCATTTTTGAATTGGTTTTATTTAAAGTAATGGAGATTTTTTCAAAAAACAAATCAATTATTTGTTCGTTATCATAATCCAAGGCACGCAATAAGATTGATGCAGGAAGTTTTCTTCTTCTATCTATTCTAACATATACACTGTCTTTCGCATCGAACTCCATGTCCAACCAAGACCCGCGATACGGTATCACACGAGCAGAATATAAAATCTTACCTGATGAATGAGTCTTACCTTTATCATGATCAAAAAACACACCAGGTGAACGATGTAATTGATTAACGATTACACGCTCTGTACCATTGATAACAAAGGTACCTGTTGGTGTCATCAGTGGCAAATCACCCAAATACACGCTTTGCTCTTTAATGTATTTAACTTTTTTCTTTTTCTTGGTGCTTTTTTCCTTATCGTAAATCACCAATTGAATTCTGGCACGGATTGATGCCGCATAAGTCATACCACGCAGCTTACATTCCAAAACATCAAACTCTGGGTCTTCAACCATCACACTGACGTATTCGAGTCTTGCAAACCCAGAATAACTTTCAATCGGGAAAATTGAATTCAATGCATCATTCATACCATTCAAGTCTTTATCATTCTCACCCAAAAAGGCATTAAATGATTTAACCTGTGTATCTAATAAGTATGGAACATCCAATACAGCGGAAGAACTACCAAAGTCCTTTCTGATTCTTTTTTTCTCAGTAAATGTATAACCCATCGCTTTTGCCACCTTCACCATAGTTAATAAGACAGTCAATCTATCTCATTGATTTAATATGTTTTTTTACGCTTATCATGATTGATTACAATCTGATTAATTTTAAGCGACTAAAGGCCGACAAAAAATGCCAGCCTTTAGGTTTTGTTAATTACGTTATGTAATTATTTCAACTCTACAGCAGCACCTGCTTCTTCAAGTTGCTTTTTAACGTCTTCAGCTTCAGCTTTATCAACACCTTCTTTAATAGGTGCTGGAGCGCCTTCAACCAATTCTTTAGCTTCTTTCAAGCCTAAGCCTGTGATGCCACGAACTGCTTTAATAACACCAACTTTTTTGTCACCAAAACTAGTCAATACTACGTCAAATTCAGTTTGCTCAGCAGCAGCTTCGCCACCAGCGGCAGCAGCAGGAGCAGCAGCAACTGCAGCAGCAGCTGATACACCGAATTTTTCTTCCATAGCTTCGATTAATTCAACAACGTCCATTACGCTCATTGCTGAAATTGCTTCTAAAATATCATCTTTTGATACGGCCATTTTAATTCTCCAAAAATGTTTTGTTTTATTTTACTTAAGCAGCTTTTTGATCTTTGATCGCTGCGATTGTACGTGTCAGCTTTGCGTGTGGCTCTGCCAAAGTTCTTACAAATTTCTCTACTGGTGCCTTCATTACAGACATCAACATTGCAATTGCTTGATCTTTGGTTGGCAAAGAAGCTAAACGAGATAGCTCGGAAGCCGCTAATAAATCACCACCAATAGAAACAAACTTAACTTCAAGCTTGTCATTTTCTTTTGCGTGTTCTTTAATCAAACGTGCAGCACAACCAGGATCTTCCTGACTGAATGCAAACAACAAAGGGCCAACCAATGAATCTTTAACACATTCATAGTCTGTTCCTTCAACAGCTCTTTTGACTAAAGTGTTTTTCGCAACCCGAAGATAAACACCACTTTTACGTGCGTCAGAACGCATCGCCGTCATCAAATCAACTGATGATCCACGATATTCTGCCGCAACCAAAGAGTGTGCATCTTGAGCAACACTAGCAATCTCACTGACTACAGCTTTTTTCTGCTCTAAATTGAGCGCCATGATAACCTCCAAAGGCTCATGCAGCACATGCTGCAGTACTCATAACCCACCTCGTGTGAGGCGGAACCATTTTGGTGACCAATATGTATTTTTATTGGGGCACCATCTGCGTAGGAAATTAAGAGCGGTTGTTCTAAACCAGTCACCTACGGTCTTTGATGATTGTTGATACATAAAATGTACCAACAACCCTCAAAATTCTTTTTAACCTTCTAAACTACCTTGATCGACAACCATACCTGGACCCATGGTTGAAGAAATAGAAATTTTTCTAATAAAACGACCTTTAGAAGTAGCCGGTTTCTTTTTACCTAAATCGTTCAAAAGAACCTGCAAATTTTCTTTCAATGCTTCAGCTGTGAAAGAGGCCTTGCCAATAACTGTATGAATGATTCCTGCTTTATCAATTCTGTACATGGCTTGACCTGATTTGTTGTTTTTGACAGCAGTCGCAACATCAGGAGTTACCGTACCCACTTTCGGGTTAGGCATTAATCCTTTAGGTCCTAAAATAGTACCTAACTGACCCACTACACGCATGGCATCAGGAGCAGCAATCACAACATCAAAATCGAAATTACCTTTTTTAACTTCAGCAGCCAAATCGTCGAATCCAACAATATCAGCACCAGCTGCTTTTGCTTCTTCGGCCTTTTCGCCTTGAGCAAACACAGCCACTCTTACTGATTTACCTGTTCCATTTGGTAACACAGTTGCACCACGAACGGTTTGATCTGATTTTTTAGCATCAACACCCAATTGAATGGCCAGGTCTACAGTTTCATCAAAGTTTTTTGAAGCATTGCTTTTTACAAATGCCAAAACTTCTTCAATTGAATATTTATTGGTTTTATCAACCTGAGCTTTTAAAGCCTTAATTCTTTTACCAGCCATTATTTAACTCCTTCAGTTTCAATACCCATACTGCGTGCAGTACCAGCAATGGTTCTAACAGCTGCATCCATATCAGCAGCAGTCAAATCAGGCTCTTTCATTTTAGCCACTTCTTCTAATTGCTCACGACCAATTTTTGCCACTTTATCAGTGTTAGGCGTGCCGCTACCTTTAGCGATACCAGCAGCTTTTAGTAATAATACGGCAGCTGGTGGTGTTTTAGTAATGAAAGTAAAACTTCTGTCATTGTAGACAGTAATAACCACAGGAATTGGCAAGCCTTGCTCAACTGAACCAGTTTGCGCATTGAATGCTTTACAAAATTCCATGATGTTTACACCATGTTGACCCAATGCTGGACCAACTGGAGGTGAAGGATTTGCCTTACCTGCAGGCACTTGCAATTTAATGTACGACTGTACTTTTTTAGCCATTATTCTCTCCGGGTTCAAACGCCAAGTACTTAAACCGGCTCCCCATTAATTATAAATATTCTTGCTGGCTTGTTTTACTTTGTAGATAAAACCAGCTTCACAAGATGATTAAAATCACAACGCAAATAGCGCTGAACTTTGCTTAAACTTTTTCGACTTGGCCGAACTCTAATTCAACCGGTGTCGATCTACCAAATATGGAAACAGCCACACGCATGCGACTTTTCTCATAATTGACTTCTTCCACTTCGCCATTGAAATCGGCAAAGGGGCCGTCGATAACGCGAATAATTTCGCCGACATCGAACAATGTTTTTGGTTGAGGCTTGTTCTCACCATCTTCAATTCTTTGTAAGATGGCATTAACTTCACGCTCAGTAATTGGAGCAGGCTTTTCAGCAGTCCCTCCAATAAATCCCAATACTTTTGGCACGCTTTTCACCAAATGCCACGTTTCGTCATTCATTTCCATTTGAACCAAAACATAGCCAGGAAAAAACTTTCTTTCACTTCTTCGCTTCTGACCGTTTCTCATCTCAACAACAGCTTCTTTAGGCACCAATACTTCACCAAACACATCCTGCATTTGGTATCTTTCAATACGCTCTTCCAATGACTTAACAACTTGTTGCTCAAAGCCAGAATATGCGTGTACTACATACCATCTGTGTGACATGAACTATATCTCCTGAACCCAATTACTCGAAGAAATACTCTAAGAGGTTACTAAAAAGCGAATCAACCAAAAACAAAAAGAAACCAATAATAATAACCAATACAATTACAATAATCGTGGTTTGAATAGTTTCATTTTTAGTTGGCCAGACAATTTTTTGTCTTTCAATGTTGGAGTTTCTTACAAACTTGGCAAACTCTTTACCCTTGCTGGTCGAATAGCAAAGAAAGCCACCAACCAAAACCCCAGCAATAACCATCAACACCCTGATGATGGTCGGATAAGTGTCAACAAAATACAGGTTTGCAACAACACCAGCAATAATAATTGCTATACCTAGCCACCACTTCATTTTGTCACCAGCACCATGTGCTGTCTCTACACTACTCATACATATAATCCAATCAAGCCATTGTTAAAACAATGGCAGGCCAGGAGGGAATCGAACCCCCAACCTGCGGTTTTGGAGACCGCTGCTCTGCCAATTGAGCTACTGGCCTAAAATCGTAAAGACAGCAAAAGCCAACAGAGAACTGTTGGCTTTTGAGTCACGAGTTAAATTATCACTCGATAATTTTTGCTACTACACCCGCACCTACTGTGCGGCCACCTTCTCTAATGGCGAAGCGTAAGCCTTCATCCATCGCAATCGGTGCAATTAATTCAACAACCATCTTGACGTTGTCACCAGGCATAACCATCTCTACACCTTCTGGTAACTCACAAGCGCCAGTCACGTCTGTTGTTCTGAAGTAAAACTGTGGTCTATAACCTTTGAAGAATGGTGTATGACGACCACCTTCATCTTTACTTAACACATAAACTTCAGCTTCGAATTTCGTGTGGGGCGTGATTGTACCCGGTTTTGCTAGTACTTGTCCACGTTCAACGTCATCTCTTTTCGTTCCACGCAATAAAACACCTACATTATCGCCTGCTTCACCTGAATCAAGTAACTTACGGAACATCTCAACACCGGTACAAATTGTCTTGGTGGTATCACGAATACCAACAATCTCAATCTCTTCACCTACATTAACAATACCCGTCTCAATACGACCTGTTACAACAGTACCACGACCTGAAATTGAAAAGATATCTTCAATAGGCATCAAAAATGGCTTATCAGTTTCACGAACTGGGTTCGGGAAGTATGAATCCATTTCGTCTAACAATTTTTGTACCGCTGGTACACCAATGTCAGAAGTATCGCCTTGCAATGCTTTTAATGCTGAACCCATAACCAATGGCGTGTCATCACCAGGAAACTCATAGTCACTTAATAACTCACGAACTTCCATTTCAACCAACTCCAACAACTCTTCGTCATCTACTTGGTCACATTTGTTTAAGAATACAACAATATAAGGTACGCCAACCTGACGAGCCAACAAGATATGCTCACGAGTTTGTGGCATAGGACCATCAGCTGCTGATACAACCAAAATTGCACCATCCATTTGTGCAGCACCCGTAATCATGTTTTTAACATAATCAGCATGGCCTGGACAATCAACGTGTGCATAATGACGTGAATCAGTTTCATACTCTACGTGAGCAGTAGAAATTGTAATACCACGCTCTCTTTCTTCAGGCGCGTTATCAATCTGGTCATAATCTTTAAATTCACCGCCTTGTTTTTCAGCAGCAACTTTTGTGATCGCTGCTGTCAAGGTTGTTTTACCATGGTCAACGTGACCAATTGTGCCCACGTTTACATGGGGCTTATTACGTTCAAACTTTTCTTTTGACATGTTGTTGCTACTCCATAAAAAACAAGTAGTTAATAAAATATAGTAGTGGTGCCCATAACTGGAGTCGAACCAGTGACCTCTTCCCTACCAAGAAAGTGCTCTACCGACTGAGCTATATGGGCAAACAATGGAGCGGGTGATGGGAATCGAACCCACGTGTTCAGCTTGGAAGGCTGACGTTCTACCATTGAACTACACCCGCTCAACCCAGGCCGAAGCAACCAGCTAAGGCCTATATATAGTGGTGGAGGGAAGAGGATTCGAACCTCTGAAGTTAAAAACAGCAGATTTACAGTCTGCCCCCGTTGGCCGCTTGGGTATCCCTCCAACGAGCAAAGCACGGCATTTTCGTAGAATATGTATTGAAAGTCAACATAAAAAGTGAGTAATTTCTCAAGCTTTCCAAGTCAGAACTCTCTGCTCCGAGCAGGGTGCGAATTATAGACTTTTTTTAATTAAAAACAATCAATTTTTTCAAGCAAATCATCTATTCTTTTTTCACTGTACGTTTAACAATGAAATTTGTCCTTTGGGATATGCCAATATCAAGTTAGAATTGACCTTTATCTAATACCCTCCACACAATACCTATGGCCATATTAATTCGCTTTTCCTTCCTGCTCATTTTAATGTCCCAAGCTAAAGCCAATGACCAAGCCAAAATTGCCATTACCCTTTCTCCTCATTTAACTGAACTGGTATTTTCTGCTGGTGGCGCAGATAACTTAATGGGAGTCAGTGCATACAGCAACTATCCTGTGGAAGCGACAAACAAGCAAATCATTGGTGACGCCTTTCACTTAAACCTAGAACTGATCAGCGAAATCAATCCCGATGTTATTTTTTATTGGCATAACGGCACGCCATTACAAACCATTGAACAATTGAACTCACTGGGCTTCAATCTGGTCAATATTGACATCAGTTATTTAGCAGATATACCTAAAGCCATTCATCAAATAGCTCAAATTCTAAATAGCCAGCCAGCTGAAGATGTTAATTTATTTGCTTCCCAGCTCAGCCAAATTAGACAACAAACAATGAATCGCATCAAGCAATCGGCTTTAATCCAAATATCAGACCAACCTATTTTTACGGTCAACGGCCAACATTGGATGAGTGAAGCGATTCAAGTTTGTGGACTGAACAATGTGTTTAAGGATTTAACCAGTTTATCAGCAGCTGTCACTTTAGAAGCAGTGGTACTAAACAAGCCAGACGTGATTATCAGATTGGAACCGCTACAAGATGAAAACCAATTATCTCGATGGTCGAGTATCCCAGCGATTGCCAACCAACACATCGCTGTACTAGAAGCTGATCATTTCACCCGCCCCACCCTACGAACCCTTGCTGCAATTAAGTCTTTATGTAAACAAGTTAATGAATTCTGACTTACAATCACAGCTGTTCAGATGGGACAAAAAAGCGCAATAAAATTACCCACTAAAAAACGCCCACCCTTTTTTAAACAGTTAAATTCTGTTCAATTCACCTGTGGCGCACTCAATCAAACCCTTTAATCCAATTCGGATTAGATATTTTTAGCAGAAGCAATTACCACAAACCAATGTTTAATGCGGAATATATACCTTATACAAAATATAAGCAGCTACTAATTTATAACAGTGAAATCAAATTGCAACACAATATCCACATCATCAATACCATCATATTCAAACTATTAAGCGTGTATCAACTCAATGCTTATGTCAGTAACAACACCTCTTTTAATCAACCTCAACCGTACAACGTCACTGATAAAAACCGGTCATCTTTTAGGACAGCGGTTCATGAAACCAAATCAATAGACCCACTTGCAGGTGGGGCTAATGATGGTGGTACCGGTTCGGTATCAAGTGAGGACGTCACAGGCATCAGTGTCAGCTACACCCCCGATACTTAATACATTGAGTGGAATGATTTCAGGATTGATGTCTGGTAACAGCACTGCGCTTCAAAATTAACTGACCGATTATCGGCAATGATACTGAATTGTAATTTAAGCACATAAAAGGTTCTTAGCCTTCTGCCCAAGAACCTTTTTATTATCGATACAGCATAACTCATACATCTTGAACTTAAAGAAAACGCCTGCTCATTGATATTTAATCCAACCGGTTTTCCCCTAGCAGTTTTAAATCTTGGTCATACATGGCCTTTAGCAACAACTCTCCCTTGTCATCCACTTTAAACTCACCATACCTGGCGGCGTCAAATAACATCGCATCACCTTCTTGGAAAAAAAATGCATTGGTGGCAAATTGAATTCGGCCTTTGCGCGTCCGATACTGCAACTTTAATTGATTCGCTTCTAAGGACTGACCCTGGCTCAACGCATTGAAGCTACCAACACCTTTTGCATTGACATCAATAATGACAAACCCGTCAACCTTGTCGACACCTTCTTTAGATGTATTTTCATCGCTTCTGATTTTATCAGCAAGATTAAATCTCAGTCTCATATAATCACCTTGCATCAATGATCTCGGATCAACTGGAGCCAATTCTAAAAACACAGACTGCCCGTTATCTAATAACTGCTCTTTTTTCCAAATGGCATGATTAACGCCAAGCAAACATAAGACCAGGGTGATACCAACAGCAATTCTTTGCATCCGGCCTGAAAACACAGCTGTCACAATTTGCATAGATTGTGCCGTTTCTTGATGCATCTGTATGGTGACTTTCACGAGCAATTTATACGCCAGCAACAAAACCAGTCCAATCAGTATCAAAACAATAGACTTAAACAATAAAGTTTCATTCAATGAATAGTAATACCAACTGACAAACCCAACCAATGCAAGACCACCCAAAACCATCAAAAGAACCCGCTGTCTAGAAAAACCAAGCAATAAAACCAACAAAGCACTACTAACCCCAATAACCGGCAAAGCAGAAAATAGCAACAACACAGTCCCCAGAACGATCAGTTTACCCGTTGTACTAGACAGACATATCTGTCGCTCTTTAACGATTCTGGCTACAAAATATAATAAAATGACAGCATTTAATGTGGCAGAAAACCAAGGCGCATTTAACACCATCCAAGTCACTTCAGAATTGCGATGATTGATTAAATCAAATAACCAGAATTGGCTCTGAACATTGAGTTGTAACAAGGTAAAAGCCAAGGCATAGCCTATAGGTTCATAGAACGCCTTTTCCGCTTCCCAACCCGTTTTCTCTAACCAAATCCATACAAACAAACCAGCAACCAACGCACTACCCAAGCCAGAATAGACAACGTATTCAAACCCCCAAAATAATGCAATGATGGCAAACCACGTACTTAAAAATCGATGCAAATAATTGTGCATCAAGAAAACCAAAATGATTTGATACAAGCCAATCATAACCAGCCATTGCCGATCTGCAAAACCAAAAAACTGAACCAATCCAAAAGCAAAAACAAACTGACCCGTTAAACTAAAAGCCAAAACCATTTGCTCGAAAAAATCGCTGGCACTCTTGGATTTAAAAAAAACATAAGCAGAGGCATTAATGATTACCCCCATAATCATCATAGCTACAGGGTATTCAAACAACCCACCCACACCCAGTCCAAGAAAGCCAAGCATAAAAACGGCTGCCAACCAACCAGCAAAGCCCTGCAAGACCCGAACATACCAAAGATTGGATGACTTATCTTCTTGCCCTTTCGGCGCCTGCTCTTCAACCAAACCGTTGGATTCTAATTCCGCCCATAGTACCGAGTTATTTATGCTCATGTTCTTTCCCCCAGTCTAAATACCTCATGGGTTTTCTTTATCCAGCCAATCGCAAACGTCGACATGCCGATCAAACTGATTGACATCAACAACAATCCACCGGCATCAAAGTCATTAAAAACCGTATTAGCCAACAAAGCCATTACAAAGAAAATAATCGAAGAGGCCCATGCAGTTAATAACAACAAATCCTTTTCAATGAACCGATAATAGGCAAAACACCCAGCCATACCAATCACATACAACATCAGATTCACCCCATAATGATCATCGCCACTAAATATAGCCTGGACTCCCATCACACCAAGAACATAGAAAACTGTCACACCTAAAATTTGAGCCGCCCAACGATGCTTTAACTTAATGGCATTAAACAACTGACCAACCTTCCCTGAGATGGTTTCCAACACAAGTAACAACAGCCCGTCCAACAGCAAAAACACCCATGGCCATTGATGAGATGAAAAAAGAATACCAAAGACCCTATTATTCACTTGGATATACAACACCAATGCAGTATTAAGCAAACAAGCCAAAAGCACCCACAAAACTTCTGATCGACAAAACACCACCAAAGGCGTAATCAACAATGCCCAAGTCGCAAACAACTGCCATGGGTCTGCCCCTGTTTGATATGTTTGACCAAACAAAGCCAACAATGCGCCCAACACCAACACCCCAGCCAATAACACAGCCTGTCCCACCCATTCAGAAAATCTCTTGAATAAGTACAACAAAAATATGGCTAACAACAAAACCTGTAGAGTGAGAAATTTCACCTCCCGGCCCATGTCGTTCCAGTTAAAAGCAAAGAAGAACACCACCCCAACTGCCAAAGAAAGCAAACCTAACAAAACCATTGTTTGCTTAATAAACTGAAGCCACGAATCAGAAGTTGGGCGTTCACCAGCCAACTCAAGTGACTTTTGTATGTTTTTCGAATCAATTAGACCGGACTTAATCCAGCCATAAATACCCTTGTTCATGAAGCACTCTCTATATATCTTGAGGCCTATATTAAGCTCAATTGAGTTTTCAGAAAAGAAAATCAAAACAAAGCTTAAATATGTCCACGTTGGTACCAAAAAATAACACCACAGATTAGAGCAAATGTCAGCAGGCAACCAACAACATCATCAACCAATACACTCGCTCATTCTAAGCCGAGTATTAAAACCACTCACTTAATTATGTTCAGCAACATGGAGAATAATTTCTTATGACACCATCCTGGCATCAAACCATCTAAAAATACATTTACTTTAAGGGTTCCAATCGTATTTGACTGATGCCATCAGGCGTATCAAAACCATGGCGATAAATCAAATCATCACCAAATTCACAGCTGACAAACACATCATCAACATCATCACCGTTAAGGTTGCCTATGTTATTAGAAATCGCACACAACTGAATGGGATTGGTTGGC
>Ga0209344_10001095_pt1 | contig 37912 bp, 31 predicted proteins | sample Cruoilmetagenom6_FD_187293 | JGI IMG/M metagenome (GOLD analysis project Ga0209344, IMG submission 187293) | Oil polluted marine microbial communities from Coal Oil Point, Santa Barbara, California, USA - Santa Barbara Oil Seep Sample 6 (SPAdes)... | ecosystem: Environmental > Aquatic > Marine...
GTCATGCGCCACTTCGCAGACGCCGAAGCCATCTACTCCTACGAAGGCACTCGCGAAATGAATACCCTCATCGTCGGGCGCGCCATCACAGGCAAGGCTGCATTCGTCTAATCTTGCGTCATGCGACTGATTGAGCACCCCAGAGCCCGCCTCTGGTTTCTTGCTCTGTCACTGCTCATTCTCTTCGGCGGGGATGCCTGGCGCTATTCAGTCGGTTGGGTAGCGTGGGGCATCGTCGCGGTGACAATCGCGGCGATCTCTGCGGTGATACTCATCGTGTCTCGCCAGCGCTGGAGCATCGGCGGGTTGCCGTACCCCTTCGTCGTCTTCATGTCACTGGCTACGGTGTCGCTGGTCTGGTCGCAGTATCCGGCCGCCAGCGCACTGGGCCTTCTTACGACGTGGCTGACCGTTCTCGGCGCGCTGGCGCTCGCAATAACGTTCTCGTGGGCTGAGTTGCTCAACGGTCTGGCTCGGGTGTTGCGCATCCTCATTGCCGTATCGCTGCTCTTCGAACTTGTCATCGCGACGATCGTGCGCGGACCGATCCTGCCGTGGACAACCCAACCCGAAGTAGCAGTTCCCGGCTATGACACCGTGCCGAAAATGCTCTACTGGTCGCGAAACGAGCTATTTGAGACTTTCGATAACGGGCGCATTCAAGGCATCGTGGGCAACGCAAACCATCTAGGTTTTCTGGCCCTCCTCGCTCTCATCGCGTTCTCTGTCCAGTGGGCGATGGGCGAGTTGAGCAAGCGCTGGTCGATTACGTGGATAGTGATCGCCGCGGCGACCCTGTTCTTCACGCGCTCAGCGACGGTGACGGTTGCACTCGTCGCGGTTGGTCTCACGTGGGTCGCCCTTCTCATCATTCGAAGCCGTCGCACTACCTTCGCTCGACGGGCAAGCGTCGTGAGCTTCGTCACCATTGCTGCCGCCGGCGTCGGCCTGAGTCTTGCTTTCCGCGACACCATTTTTAGCGTGCTCGGCAAAAGCAGCGATCTCACGGGCCGTGCCGATATCTGGCAAATCGTCATCGGGTTGGCCGAACAGCGGCCCGTCTTCGGGTGGGGCTGGATTAGCTTCTGGATGCCGTGGGCCGAACCGTTCAAGGGTCTCGTCATCCGCAACGGAGTAGTTCAAGTGCAAGCCCACAACACGTGGCTGGATGTGTGGCTCCAGCTGGGCATCATCGGCGTGCTCGTCTTTGGTGCGCTCGTTGTCACGACGCTCTTGCGTGCGTGGCTGGCCGCCGTCGACCGCCCCCGAACGACGCCACACGTTATCGAGCCCTACTCTCCCATCACGTACCTACCGATTCTCGTCATGGTCGCTCTTGTGGTGCAGAGCATCCCCGAGAGCAGGCTTATCGGAGAGTACGCCCTCGCGCTTCTTGTGATTATTGCCGTGACGACCAAGAGGCCCGATTGGATGGTGAAACGCCCATGATTCAGCCCCCACCGCGCTACCGCGTCATTATCGATACGACCGCCACAATCCTCGGCTCGGCTCGAGTCTCCGCCGTGCTGTCCACTGCCACCGTTGCCACCGCACTCTGCGCCTTCGCCCTGCAGCACGTCATCGGCTTGGCTGGGCTCATCGCGATTCTGCTCTGCCTGCTGGTTCTCGTTGCTGCCTCGCTGGCCGCGCAATGGGGAAACATTGGGTGGCGAGCGCTCGTACCCATTTCCCTCATGGTGTTCACGGCGTGGGCCTGCCTGAGCATTTTTTGGAGCCAGTACCAGTGGGCATCCCTCGCTTCGCTCAGCTATCTGCTGATCTTTACCGTTCTCGGGATCTACATCGCACTCGTGCGCGACACGATTCAAATCGTTCGCACTTTTGGCGATGTGTTGAGATTCGTTTTAGTCGTGTCGATCGGGCTAGAGATTCTTACAGGACTCATCTTCGATACCTCGCTTCGAGCGCTCTCGATCGCCGGAAACCTCGGCACAGCAGCGCCCATCCAAGGGATCTTCGGTGCACGCAATCAGCTGGGCATTATCGCCGTTATCGCGCTGATCACTTTCGCGACCGAACTGCGCACCAAGTCACTTCAGCGCGGCTACGCGATCGGGTCAATCGTGCTCGCCGCCGTCGTGCTCGTTCTTTCGCAGTCGCCACTTGCCTTCGGAACGGCGCTGGTGATTCTCACCGCCAGCGCTGCCCTCTACGCGCTGCGGCGTGTCCCTTCTGGCCGTCGCCGCTACTGGCAGTTTGTGCTTATCGGATTCGTCGCCGCCACCGCGGTCGTCAGCTGGCTCTCACGCGTCGCCATCGTGGCATCCTTCGATGCCAGTGGCGACTTGGCCTACCGCCTTCGCGTCTGGCGGCAGTTGTGGTCGCTGGGCGAAATCCATCGTCTTGAGGGGTGGGGCTGGATTGGGCCCTGGGACGCCTCGCTCGCGCCCTTCACCGCCTTCGGAAATTTTGGCGCGAGGGTTCCTGACTCCGCCCACAACGCCTACCTCGACGTATGGTTCCAACTCGGACTCGTTGGGTTCTTGATCTTCATTGGTCTGCTCGGTCTCGCATTCATGCGATCCTGGCTGCTTGCCTCACGCCGCCGCAGCGTGGTCTTCGCCTGGCCCGCGCTCATTCTGCTCGTGCTTGTCGTCAGCGCGTTTGCCGAGAGTTCGTTGCTGATCGAATTCGGCTGGCTCACCTTTGTGGTGTGCTGCGTCAAAGCTGCCCGCGAACTCAGCTGGCGCAACGCTCTCGATCCGAAACCGCAGTCGGCAATCTAGTCCTCTCGGCCGGCCAGCCGATATTGCTTAGTCAGCACGCTGTTCAAAGTAGCGGCGAGACTGCCATGCGGAATCCACGATGTCCTCGACCGAGTATCGAGCCCGCCAACCCGTGAGCTCAAAAATGTTCTCGACGCGTCCCACTACAGCAGCGGGGTCTCCCGAGCGGCGCCCAGCGATCCGCGCAGAGCGCGAACTTCCCGAAACTCGGATGATGGCATCCACCATCTCTCGCACGCTCGTTCCGATCCCCGTGCCGATGTTCAACACCGCATTGCCTGGTGCAGCGGGAAGCGCATCGAGCACCGCGAGATGGGCTTCCGCAACGTCGCTAACGTGAACATAGTCACGAACGCACGTGCCATCGGGAGTGTCGTAGTCATCGCCGAAAATGACCGGCGACTCCCCCGCGGCGAGTTGCTCGAAACAGATAGGGATGAGGTTGAGCGCTTGAGTGTCGCCGAGCGCAGGCTCCCCCGCACCGCCCACATTGAAGTAGCGCAAGCTGGCGGCCTGCAACGGCCACGCGTGCGCCGCAGCACTGACGAGTTGCTCACTCACAAGCTTTGTCGCCCCGTACGGATTAATCGGCTGTGTCGGAGCATCCTCGGCGATCAGGCCCGAAGCCTCGCCATAGACCGCGGCAGACGAAGAGAAGATCAACTTGTGCACACCCGCTGCTTCCATCGCCAGCAGAAGTTGAGCAACGCTGCCCACGTTTTGTTCGTAGTACCAGGCCGGCTTTTCGACCGACTGACCCACTTGTTTCTGGGCCGCGAAGTGGATAACGGCGTCGATGTGGTGCTCACGCATAAGCTCTTCGAGTTGCTGCGCTGAGCCATTGGCAATGTTGAGCTTCACGACCGGCAACTCAGGGATTCTGCTTGTTGACCCGGTCACGAGGTCATCGACCACAAGAACGTAGTCGCCTCGATCGGCCAAAAGTCGGGAGGTATGTGCGCCGATATAGCCTGCGCCGCCGGTGACCAAAACTCTCATGCGGCCAGTCTACGAGTGTGTCTCAGCACTGCCATGACTACGCACACTCAAACGGGTAGGATTCAACTGGTCCCCTTTGTCGTCGATCGGTTCATTTTGGAGTTTCATGACTGCGTCTCGCGGCTTCGTGCACGACACGGCGGATGTTGCCGAAAGCGCCGTCATTTCCGAGGGCGCTAAAGTCTGGCATTACGCGCAGGTCCGAGAAGATGCGCAGCTCGGCCAGAATTGCATCGTCGGTCGCGGTGCATATGTCGGGACGGGCGTGGAAGTTGGCCCCAACTGCAAGATTCAGAACTATGCGCTCGTGTATGAACCGGCCACGCTTGCCGCTGGGGTTTTCATCGGGCCAGCTGTCGTGCTCACCAACGATCATTTTCCTCGTGCGATCAATGCGGATGGCACCCCCAAGTCGGCGGATGATTGGCACCCGGTCGGCGTTGATATCCGCGAAGGTGCTTCTATTGGGGCCAACGCCACCTGTATCGCTCCGATCGTGATCGGTCGTTGGGCCCTTGTCGGCGCCGGCTCTGTTGTGGTGAAGGACGTTCCAGAGTTTGCCCTCGTCGTAGGCAGCCCAGCCAAACGCGTGGGGTGGGTCGGCACTGCCGGTCATCCTCTAGAAGAGACATCACCCGGTGAGTGGACGTGCCCTGTCACCGATGCGAAATATCGCGAAGTAGCTACCGACCAATTGATTGAGGTGCAGAGTAATTGATTCCCGCAGCTAGGCCAGAGATCGGTCAAGAAGAACGCGACGCCGTTGACCGCGTGATGCGTTCTGGAATGCTTGCTCAGGGCCCGGAGGTCGCCGCATTCGAGACCGAGTTCTCAGAGATCGTCGGGGGCGCACACTCAGTCGCCGTCAATTCGGGCACTTCAGCTCTTCACATGGCGTTCGTCGCAGCCGGTATCGGTCGCGGTGATGAGGTCATCGTGCCGTCGTTTAGTTTCGCCGCAACGGCCAACGCCGTAGCGCTTGCGGGTGCGACTCCGATCTTTGTGGACATCGAGAAAGACTACTTTTCGATGAATCCTGCAGCCGTGGAGGCCGCGATCACTCCCCGCACCCGTGCAATCATGCCCGTGCACCTGTACGGCCACCCGGCCCTCATGGTCGAGCTCTCCGCTATTGCTGCTAAACACGACTTGCTGGTCTTTGAAGATGCCGCTCAAGCACACGCGGCCTCGGTCGATGGAATCCCCGTGGGCAACTGGGGAACCGCCGGCTCATTCTCGTTCTACCCCACGAAAAACATGACCTCGGGTGAGGGGGGAATGATCACGACCTCTTCTGACGAACTGGCACGACTTGCACGAGTGCTCCGCAATCAGGGCATGGAACGCCGCTACGAGAACGAAGTTGTCGGCTTTAACACGCGTATGACCGACATCCACGCCGCCATCGGTCGAGTGCAGTTGCGCAAGTTGGCCGACTGGACTGCTCAACGCCAAGAGAATGCGAAGTTCTTCAACGACAACCTCACCGGCGTTGTCACTCCCCCCACCGCCGAGGGTTCCGTGCACGTTTACCACCAGTACACGATCCGCGTCGTTGATCAGGATCGTGATGCGTTTGCCGAGGCGTTGACCGCTCGTGGCATTGGGACTGGCGTGTACTACCCCACTCCAATTCACCGTCTGCCGTCGTTCAAGCTCGACCTTGATCTTCCGGTCACCGAAGAGGTCGCCACGCAAGCACTGTCGCTGCCCGTCTATCCTTCACTTACGCAGCAGGAGCGTGACACCATCGTCGAGGCAGTAAATGACGTCGCAAAGGCAGGCAGCTAAATGACATTACGCGCGGGCGTGCTCGGCCTTGGAGTAATGGGGCGCCACCACAGCCGAGTTCTCAATGAACTCGAAGGTGTGGAGTTCAAGGGCGTCTATGACCCCTCCCCTACAGTTGCGGACCAAATCGAAGGCAAGCCTGTCGTTCGGGACCTCGAAAAGTTCCTCGACATGGGCTTCGACTATTGCGTTGTCGCCGCACCAACCATCTACCACCTCGATATCGGCCGCACACTGGCCGAGCGGGGAATCCATGCCCTTATCGAAAAGCCTGTCGCGTCTACGACGAAGGACGCCATTGAGTTGCGCGACCTCTTCGCAAACGCCGGACTCATTGGTGGAGTCGGCCACATCGAACGCTACAACCCCGCGCTGCAGTCAGCTCGGCAGCGAATCGAAGATGGGCTGCTTGGCGATATCTACCAGATCGCTACCCGTCGCCAAGGACCCTTTCCCGGTCGCATCGCGGATGTCGGGGTCATCAAAGACCTCGCGACCCACGACATTGACCTCACCGCGTGGGTAACGCAGCAGGAATATGTTTCCGTAAATGCCCGCACTGCGTTCCGAAGCGGTCGCGAGCACGAAGATATGGTCATTGCTGTTGGCACACTCAGCAAAGGCACCATTGCGACGCACACTGTCAACTGGCTAACGCCGTTCAAGGAGCGCACCACGATCATCACCGGCGAAAAGGGCGCGCTCGTCGCTGACACCCTCACCGCAGATCTCACGCACTATCAAAACGGCGTCATCCAGAACACGTGGGACCGTGTTTCGTCGTTCCGCGGAGTCTCCGAGGGAGACGTCACCCGCTTCGCGCTCGACAAGAAAGAACCGTTGCGCGCTGAACACGAAGCACTTCGCGACGCGGTCCTCAGCGGTGACACGAGCGGAATCGTCACCCTCGCTGAAGGCACTAACGTCGTACGAATCGCCGAAGAAATGGCCCTCGACGGGTCGACCTACCGACTCTAATGAACGCGCTGCCGTCGACGCCGACCAAGCGTGCATTAGTTGCCTCAGATTCTCCAATTGCTCGGGATCCCCGAGTGCTCCGTCAGATTAACTGGCTCACGCAATTGGGGTGGCGCGTTGATACCGTAGGCCGCGGTCCACGGCCGAGCCAGCTCAACGGAAGTCATGAGAGCATTCCGCGCCGTTCGGCACTGGCACGGATCGCTGCCTACCTCCTTCTGCCCAATCGGCTGAAGTACCGCGTGCTCTTGTCATCGACGATTCCTAACCCGTTGCGTCATGGACACGTCGCCGAGCGTTACGACCTCGTGCTTCTCAACGAGATCGAAATGCTGCCCTGGTTCGATGATGTACGCGCGCGGCTCCTTGAGCCTCACGGCACGTCTCATCTCGATCTGCACGAGTATGCACCGAGCCAGCGCGCTGGGTTTGCGTATCGACTGGTCTTCAAACGCTTTCGGGACTGGATGACCTCATTCATCCCCTCTCCCGCCATAGATTCCCGATCGACCGTCGGCGACGGCATCGCTGGGCTGTACGTTTCTCACTTCGGCATTCCGCGTCCATCGATAGTGCGAAGCTGTCCTGACTTTGTCGACCAAGAGCCCTCTGCGGTGGATGCCGAAAACATTCGCCTTATTCATCACGGAGTTGCTTCAAACACTCGCTCACTTGACCGACTGATCTCGGCGATGGCGGTGGCGGAAGATCGTTTCAGTCTCGAACTCATGCTTGTTGGCTCCGCGGAGGCCCTCGCTCCGCTCAAGAAATTAGCCGAGCCCTTCGGCGACCGAGTGCGCTTTCGCGATCCGGTAAAGGTGCATGAGATTCCGAGCGCGATCAATGCCTCAGACATCGAGTTGATCTTCTTCCCGCCCGTTAATGACAACCTACGTTTCGCGCTTCCCAACAAGTTCTTCGAGGCCGTTCAAGGGCGTTTGGCAGTCGTGACGGGTGAGTCCCAAGAGATGGTCAATGTCATCAACGAGTATGGCAACGGGGCAGTCGTGAACGGGTGGACCGCTCAAGATCTCGGTTCGCGGCTCAATCAGTTGACCGCCTCGGAGATTACCCAGATGAAAACTGCTGCACATCGGGCGGCACACCAGCTTTCAGCGGAGTCGGAACGAGCACGTTTCATCGACGCTGTCTTCGGTGAGGACGATACACGCGCATGATGAAAATGTCCGAAAGCGTCGCCTCGCTCATCGCGTTGGAAGACGCCGCCCCCGCGGCACTCTTCGAGACGCTCCCTGGCACCGATATCCAGCTGTGGCCGCTGCTCCGTTGGCCGGTAGCGCGATCCCTCGCTGAAGTTGAGCTCCACACCGCCGCGGTCCGGCGCAAAGTGTCCCGCTTTCACACCCTAGAACGAGCAGCCACCAGAGCCATACCCAACCGACGGGCTTCACGCCGTATGCGCGCTCCCCGAGACGTGCTGTTCCTGGTGAACGGTGGTCGCTTCACTACAAGCCCTGAGGGCCGAGTGAACCCCCTGGTGGACGGATTCGCCAGTGCAGTCGGCAGCGACGGCTACGTACTGCAGGATGCCCCGATCGGGGCCTTTGCGTCCCGCTCGGAGCGCCCCGCACTCGCGTCGGCGTTCACCTTCGACGACGTAGCTGTCGAGGTAGAAGCACTCGCGAAGTTTTCTCCCCTAGATGAGAGTCAACTCCGGTTCTTGCATTCGTATGTTTCGACGATCTATCAGGAGCTAGGCGCATCCGTTCCTCACAAACGCCAGAGCGAGACAGAAAGGCAGCTGCGGATACGTGTCGCTCGCGCTCGCCACACCGTGCCGCGTTTCGACCGAATTATCGATCGAGTTCAGCCCCGATTGGCGATCGTGGAAACTGGAGCGTACGGCGACCGCTCCCCACTAATTCAATCCCTTAAATCTCGAGGCACGATCGTCGCTGAGTGTCAGCACGGTTGGATCGGAGCCTCGCACGCGGCCTACAATGCCGGCGCTGCAATGAAAACGCCCGCATTAGCGCGCTGCCTCCCTGATGACCTACTGACCTTCGGTGAGTTTTGGTCAGAGTCAGTGCAGTTCCCGGGAAACACCGTCGCAATAGGCAAACCGCACCTCGAGGCCGTCGCCTCGCAAGCGCGCGGAAAGTCCGCCAATTCCACGACAGTGATCGTCGTCTCAAGTGTTGTCGAACGCGATGAGATGACGCGCTTCACGCTCGCACTTCGCGAATTGCTGCCGTCTGAGTGGACGGTGCTGTATCGCCCGCACCCGTCTGAGCGTGACACCGTTGATTCTCTTTATCCGGGGCTTGCCGCGGCGCCAAACGTGGGCTTCGACCTCGAACGCGATGTCTATGATTCTGTTGCGCGAGCTGCCGCAGTCTTTGGCCTCGCGAGTACCGTTCTCTACGAGGCCGTCGCGCTAGGATGCCGGGTGTTCGTCAAGGACTCCCCCTTGGCTGCTCTCTATGTCGACTCCGCGATCTTTGGTGATCCAATCCGCGACGATGGGGAGTTAGCGAGCGTAGTGCGTGAACTGCACATGGAGTCAGCCGCACAAACCTCAGAGTCACGCCAAGCGCTAATAGATTCCGTGTGGAAGCCTCACGCAATTGCCAATTTCAGCGCGTACGTGAGCGAACGATTGAATCCTTGACGCACTCATCGCTCACTGGGGCTACTCCTCGATCTTCGAAGAAGCGCCTTGACGCACCAGCACTGCTACTTCCGGAATCAATGCCCTAAGTCCGCGCTCCCAGAATTCGGCCCACTGATCAACCTCGATGTGATATCCCCGAAGTGTGTCTACTTCTCCGCTGTAGCGCTCCACTTTCCGGTCTAGCCCAGGTGCCCGAGGAATGCCAAGTGCGGTCACTACTCTTGTCATCCGCGCATTATTAGCAAACACTCGTCCCGTAAGGCTCTGCGCATGGAGACGATCGAAGGCGTGCGCGTGCACCAGAAGCGGCATTGCCCGGCCGAACCCACGAACGGGTGATGCCTCACCGAGTGCCACTCCCCATTCTCCTGACCGCAAGGCGCTATCCCACTGCTCGATCTGAAACCAACCTATCGGGCTGCGATCAACCTCAACGATGATCGTGCGATCCTTCATCTCTGGGAATCTTCGAGTGAACCATTCATCATGATCCAAGCGCGAAATCTCACCGTCGTTGGTGCTTGCGCGGCGAATTCTCTCCGAGTTTCGCCACGCCCAAAGCCGCCAGCGGTCATCTTCGCCGACTTGCCTCAAAACGAGCCGTGAGCCAGTCATTGCACAATGTCCTAACGACGGAGGAGACGGGAGAGCGCTCCTCTGCTGCGGGTTGAGGAGCGCGCTCGCGTGAAATGCTCCTTCAAGCTCGGGAACTCGCCTAGAGCGGCCCGCTCCAACTGTGCGAGAAGAACTTCACGACGCTTGTCCCGCATAGCTTGCAGTCGTGACTGCGCTCCCGCATGGAAGAGACCATCAAAGTCGCGCTCAAAGAAATCCTCATAGCCGACGAATTGAGCCCAACGTGCGGGCACTGAGAAGTATGCGCTACCGTCCGCTTCAACTATATGACTCTCTAGTTGCTCCAATTGAGTGGATACAAGTGCGTCAAGGAAGTACGCCTCTCCTGCGGCAACGGCCAGCGCAGACACCATTACTTGAGGATATATGTTCGCCGCAGAGTTTTTCCCGAGCAATGGGGCCACTATCTCCCCGTATTTGCGGGCGTCTTCCATACGAAACGTGAGCCCAGAAACATAGAAAGCGGCAACCTCAAACTCATCAGGCTCTATAAGCCGAGTGACAGTTCGCCCGCGGTAACACGCGTTGGAATGGACTTGTGCCCGCGGCGAAATCATCCGCGGCTTTTTTTCAGCACAAAACCTCAATAATTCTGCGAACCCGCCGAAATCTACGCGATCTTCGTCCGACAACAGCATCAGATAGTCAGACTCGGTCTCGTCGATGAGACGGAGAACATTCCCAGCGAACCCAAGGTTGGTCTCATTTCTGAGTATCCGAATGGTCGTTTGGGGGAACTCTTCGCTGAGCGATTCGTATGTGCCATCCGTCGAAGAGTTATCAATAACAAGCAACTCAACACCGGTTAGAGATCCAGCGGCCACGAATTCGCGGACGCGTCGAGCCACCGCATCCTTGCGATTGAACGTCGGAATGCCGATAGTTAAAGTGACTGCTCCGGACATCTAACTTCCTTCTCCGAGTTCTCGATAGCGCGTGATTTGAGACGTGGTTGCGTCACGCGGTGTGCTTCCATTGACGTTTGATTTGTGCCACTCCACGACCCACGCGAGGCTCTCGGGATACTTCAGCCTCGATGACCACCCCAACAGCTCAGATGCCTTACCGGGGTCAAGGGACAAGAGGTTAGCCTCCGGCACGTGCGAGTCGTCGCTCGTGCCCCATTGTGCCCCGTCACCCCAGAGTTCCGCTGCGGCATCCGCAAAATCGGCAACGGTGACAAAGCTTTCGCGGCCGGGGCCAATGTTCCACTCACCCGCACCAGAGCCAGCAAGTAGCGCGCGCTCGATGGCACGATACCCGTCGAGACAATCGAGAACATGCTGCCAAGGGCGCACGGCTTTGGGAAAACGGAGAACTGCTTTTTCTCGCTTGGCGAAGGCAGCTACAAGATCAGGGACGAGGCGATTCGCGGCGTTGTCACCCCCACCGATCACGTTACCTCCACGCGCAATAGCGGTAGGCACCGAAGGGAAGCTCTTCACCCATGATTGAGTGAGGATATCAGCCATCGCCTTCGACGAGCTGTAAGGGTCGGCGGCACCTAACGCATCGTTCTCCGCGTAACCCTCAACTTGATCCACGTTGAGGTATACCTTGTCTGTTGTGATCACGACGTGGGCAAGAACAGACGGCGTTGCGCTTACTGCCTCAAGAACATTGAGCGTTCCCATCACGTTCGTCTCAAAAGTAGTGCGCGGATCACGATATGACTCCACGACCAACGGTTGAGCTGCCAAGTGGTACACGACATCAGGCTGCAGGCGCGTTACCGCATCGCGAACACCGGCGGCATCTCGAATATCCAATCGGATGTCGTGGGCCATCAATTCGCTCACAGCCGCCGTCTCGAAGAGCGAACCTGAGAGCGGATCGAGTGCGATCCCCGAAACCGTGTGCCCTTCAGCACGAAGCATGAGCACAAGCCACGCCCCTTTGAATCCGGTATGGCCGGTGACGAGATAGTGCATGTCTACTTCGCCGCGTTGGTCACGAACTCGATGATGGAGTCTGCAATGAAGTCGAGCATGGGGATGGTGAGTCCGGGGTACACACCGACCCAAAACGCACGGTTCATGACGATGTCAGTGTTTGTGAGATCGCCAACGATGCGGAAGTCGACATTCAGGTACGCCGGCTGCTTAGTGAGATTTCCGGCGAAGATCAGTCGCGTACCGATCTTGCGTTCGTCCAAGAATCGCATCAGGTCGTTGCGGTTCGCTGGATGATCAGGGTGCAAAGTGATCGGGTACCCGAACCACGATGGTTCAGAGTTCTCCGTAGCCTTCGGGAGCATGAGTCCCTCAACTCCCGTGAGCCGCTTCTCTAGGTAGTCGAAGTTTCGCTTGCGGGCCTCGACGAAACCATCCAGCTTGTCTAGCTGGGAGAGCCCCAGGGCCGCTTGCATGTCTGTGGCTTTGAGGTTGTAGCCGATGTGGCTGTAGATGTACTTGTGGTCGTACCCGTGCGGCAGGTCCCCAAGTTGCCATTCGAACCGCTTCTTACAGGTGTTGTCGTGCCCGGTCTCGCAGTAGCAATCACGACCCCAGTCGCGGAAGGATTCGACTTGTTTGCGCACGAGGGGCGACTTTACGAACACTGCGCCGCCCTCACCCGTGGTGATGTGGTGCGCAGGGTAGAAACTCACTGTGGCTGTGTCACCGAAACTGCCGGTGCGCTGTCCGCGATAGGTCGAGCCGAGTGCGTCACACGAGTCTTCAACCAGCCAGAGATCATGTTCTTTGCACAGCTCTTGAACTGTGTCGAGGTCGAATGGATTTCCGAGAGTGTGAGCCATCATGATGGCGCGTGTCTTGGGGCCCACCGCTTCACGAAGTCGGTCAGAAATTGCGTCGTAGGTATCGAGCTCCACATCGACGACCACAGGACGCAAGCCATTCTGAATGATGGGGTTCACCGTCGTGGGGAAACCAGCGGCAACCGTGATGACTTCATCGCCCGGCTTGAGCGCACGACGGCCGAGCTTGGGACTGGTGAGCCCGCTGAGCGCTGCCAGGTTCGCGCTTGAACCACTGTTGACGAAGAGTGCGCTACGGCTACCGACGTAGCGTGCGAGAGCGCGCTCGAAGGTCTCGTGAAAACGTCCAGCGGTAAGCCAACCGTCGAGCGATGCGTCAACCAGAGACGCCAGATCGCTCCCATCGAGAACTTTGCCCGACACCGGAACCACGGTTTGACCCGGGATGAATTCCGTCGGTTCGTACTTCTTCGCCGCGTACGCGAGTACGTCATCGAGGATTCTCTGGCGGTGTTCAGGCTCTGAGATCAACTATTGCTCCGTGATTGATGAGAGTGAGACCCCTAGTGTAGCCCGGCGTCACGGCGCTGAGAGGCTAGTCTGGGTAGGTCGATGAGCGGGCAAAAGTGAGCCGCCCATCCAGTGACGTGATCTCGAACGGAGAACCCCAAGTGAAAGCTGTCCTACTGGCCGGTGGGCTCGGAACGCGCATGCGCGAAGAGACTGAGTTTCGACCGAAGCCGATGGTAGAGGTGGGCGGCCGCCCCGTTCTCTGGCACATCATGAAGCTTCTCGGCCAACAAAGCCTCACTGATTTCGTTATTTGCACGGGCTATAAGAGCGAATACATCAAGAACTACTTCTTGAACTACTCCTCGGCAAACCACGACTTCACCATTAATCTGGGCAAGCGTGACGACGTGACGTTCTACGGCGACCACGACGAGTCTGACTGGAACGTCACTGTTGCAGACACTGGTGCGACCACAATGACCGGTGGCCGCATCAACCGCATCAAACGCTTTGTCGAGGGCGAACGTTTTCTCGCGACTTACGGTGATGGCATCGCTGACATCGACCTGGATGCTCTGCTCGAGTTCCATAAATCACACGGCAAAATCGCCACGATGACCACCGTGCAACCGCTCAGTCGCTTCGGCGTGCTCGACCTTGATGAAGACGGAACTGTACTTCGCTTCAAAGAAAAGCCGCAGGTCGAGGGGTGGATCAACATTGGCTACTTCATCTTTGAGCCGGAAATCTTCGATTACCTCGACGACGAAGTCGTACTAGAGCAAGAACCGCTCAATCGACTCGCCGCCGACGGGCAGATAGCAGCGTTTCCCCACCGCGGCTTCTGGCAGCCAATGGATACGTACCGCGAATCCCAAATGCTCAACGAACTGTGGGACAGCGGCAAGGCACCGTGGCGCACTTGGTAGCCAGACTCTAATTCAGCAGTTCCCGCAGTCCAGCGTCTAGGGATACACGTGGGTGCCAGCCGGAGGGTGACGGCCACGCTCCAGGGTCGCTGACGCGTGTGTCGATCGCGCGATCGTTGTCGAAGGTGGAGTCAAGCTGATTGCCAACGGCGTCAGCTACCAGCGTCACAATAGCCCCAACCGACGTGTCATCATCCGCTCGAATCGACATCATGCTGGGTTCGTTTGGTGCGCTTGCTGCAGCAAGTCCAGCAACGAGGTCGCGAATGTGTATGAGGTTGATTCGTTGATCGCTGTTTCCGAGGGCTATAGCACCCCGGCTACGACCGGCCGCAACCAACTGGTTGACGAGCTTGTCTCGATCGTCGTCGGGACCGTAGTTGTCGTTGAGAACTACCGTGCGGATGTCAAGCGAACGCACATCACGATAGAAGCGCGCGATCTCAAGGAAGGCTTGCTTGCTCGCGGCGTAGAGAGAGTTGGGGTCGGGCTCGCCGCCCCGAAATTGAAAGTAGCTGGCAACGTTCACTACCCGTGCCTGCGATCCGACGAGTGCCTCAAGCAGGTAAGTACCAAACGTCACGTTCGCGTCAATAAATGTTGCGATGTCTCGTTGGACGGGCGATCGCACGAAATAGGCGGCAAGGTGAAACACAGCATCCGCCCGAGCCGATTTCACGATCTCCTCGAGATCCTCAAATTCAGAGAACGAGCGCGTCTCGGCTCCAGCAGCTTCTAGCTCGTTGACACGCTGGGAAGACGATGAATCACGGTGGATGGCGACAACCGTCCACCCCGTCGCGACGAGGTGAGCGCAAAGGTGCCGTCCAACGAAACCTGTCGCACCGGTGACGATTGCGCGCATCGTTTCCTCATTCGCTAAGCCGGCGGGGCTTAGGAGAACAATTCCCACGACACGGGCGTGCCTTTAGCGTTGTTACCTGCGAACGAGCGCCCGAGAACCTTGTCGATGTTAACTGGCGCTAGACCGCCCCCCGGCCGCACGGACCGAACATTTTCTGATGTCGCGATATCCCCAGCCTTGACGTCGCTCGAGACATATAGCGACGGACGCAGTCTCAGCGATTCAGTCTCTGCGCTGGAAGCCCAGTTGCTTGCCGAGCCCAAGGCGCGAACCGCTGCATCGCAGCCCTCGACCAATTGCTTGACTTCGTGTGGTTCAAGCGAGAACGCGCTATCCACGCCGCCGTCCTCGCGGCTGAGCGTCACGTGCTTCTCGATAACACTCGCGCCGAGCGCAGCTGCAGCAATCGAGACACCCGTGCCCAGAGTGTGGTCAGAAAGACCGACCTTGGCGCCGAACATCTCTGCCATCACCGGCATGCGGCGCAAATTGGCATCGTCAGGGAGCGCCGGGTACGAACTCGTGCATGCGAGCAGGGTGAGATCGACGCAGCCACCATCGCGTGCCGCTTCGACCGCCGCCGCGACCTCACCGATTGACGCGGTACCCGTAGAGATGATCATCGGCTTGCCGGTTTGCGCAACCTGCTTGATCAGCGGAAGATCCACGATCTCGAGAGAAGCGATCTTATACAAGGGCACGTCGAGTGATTCGAGAAAGTCCACAGCAGTCTCGTCAAACGGCGTACTGAATGCTTGCAGCCCGAGCGACTTCGCCAAGTCGAAAATGGGGGCGTGCCACTTCCAGGGAGTATGCGCCTCTTCGTATAAATCGTGCAGCGTGCGCGCACCCCACAGCTCGTGATCATCACTTATGCGGAAAGCCGGGGCGTCGACATCCAAAGTGATGGTGTCTGCCGTGTACGTCTGAATCTTGATCGCGTCTACACCCGTGTCTGCAATCGCGCGCACGATCTCGAGAGCGCGGTCTAGCGAACCATTGTGATTGCCCGAAATCTCGGCGATGATATAGGGCTTCTTGTCGATCTGTAGTGACACGATGCGTCAACTCTCTCGTGGTTTTAGTGGCGAGTCAGCACTGTTCGAACAAGCTCGATTACTCGATCTTGGTCCGACGTGCTCAAACTCGCGAACATGGGAAGCGAAATCTCTTCACTGTAATAACGCTCAGCGACAGGACACATTCCACGCTGATAGCCGAGGTCTTCGAAGTAGGGGTGCCAGTAGGCCGGGATGTAGTTCACCTGCACGAGAACGCCGTTCTCGCGGAGGAAGTCGAAGACCTCCCTGCGGCGGCCATCATGAATCCTCACCGGAAACAAGTGCCACATCGGGTCAACGTAGTCGCGCTGTGTCGGCAGGGTGATCCCCTCGAGGTCGCTCAGGCCAGCGATATAGCGAGCGAAGACGTGTGCCCGACTCGCCTTGAACTGCTGCAGTCGGGCGATCTGGCTAGTTCCGAGCGCGCTCAGCACGTCGGGAAGGCGATAGTTCAGCCCCAGGTGGTGGACCTCCTGATGCCACGGCCCCTCATCGGGGTAACGCTGAAGAGCTTTGTCGCGCACGAGGCCGTGGCTTCGAAAAGCGCGTGCATTCTCCAACAGCTCAGAGCTGCGCGAGACGATCGCTCCGCCCTCGGCCGACGTCAAATTTTTCGTGGGGAAGAAAGAAAAAGCTGTGACATCGGCGATTTCACCCACTGAACGTCCACGATAGAGCGAGCCGATCGAGTGCGCTGCGTCTTCCAGTAGCAAGGCTCCAGACTGCTGCGCGATCCCGCCGAGCTCGTCGAGATCGGCAGGATGCCCTGCGTAGTCCACTGCGGCGATCACTCGCGTTGCCGGGGTGGCCAGTGCAGCCACGGCATCTGGATCGAGGTTTCCCGTGTCTGCTTGAACGTCAGCGAACCGCACTTTCGCGCCGCATTGAATCGCTGTGGCCGCTGTGGCTACGAAAGTAAGCGGGGAGACGATCACGTCGGCGCCCGGTTCGAGTCGCATCGCAGCGTAGGCGGCGTGGAGTGCTGCGGTTCCCGACGTCACAGCAACAGCGCCATCCGTATGAGCGACGGCCGCGATCGCCGTTTCGAACTCACTAACGCGAGGCCCCATGGTGAGCCAGTCACTCGAGAGTGACTCTGTTACTGCTCGAATATCATCGTCGTTGATTGACTGATGACCGTACGGAATCGTCACTAATCGAGGTCTTCCAGGATCGCTCTGATGTCATCAGCGCTCAACCACAGATCGTTCGAGTCAGACTGGTACGCAAATCCATCTGGGAGCGAATCGCCTTCAGGCGGAGTGAAGCCCCAATTGGCGATGGTCGGCAACACGACATAGCGGTCGCCAATGCGCAGTGTGCGTCGGCTGTCGTCGAGGGAAATCATCTCTTCGTGCAGCTTCTCCCCTGGACGGATGCCCATCTCGTAGGTCTCTGAACCTGGCGCAACTGCTTCGACGAGGTCGGTGAGCTTCATGCTGGGAATGCGCGGAACGTACAGCTCGCCGCCCTGCATCTGATCGAACGAGTCAATAACGAACTGAACCGCTTGCGGAAGAGTGATCCAGAAGCGCGTCATTCGAGCATCCGTGATCGGCAACGGCTTGCCTTCGGCGGCCAGCTTCTTGAAGAACGGGATGACCGAGCCTCGGCTGCCCATAACATTGCCGTAGCGCACTACCGAGAAGCGAGTCTCGTAGCCCGCAGCGTAGTGATTAGCAGACTGAAAGAGCTTGTCTGCAGCAAGCTTGGTAGCGCCATAGAGGTTGAGCGGGCTTGAGGCCTTGTCTGTTGAGAGCGCAACGACCTTTTTGACGCCAGCATCGATCGCCGCTTCGACTACATTTTGCGAACCGATGATGTTGGTTTGCACATACTCGAAGGGGTTGTATTCAGCGGTGTCGACCTGCTTGAGAGCTGCCGCGTGCACGACATAGTCGATTCCGTGCATCGCTCGCGTCAGACGGTGCTGGTCGCGGATGTCTCCGATGAACCAACGCAGGCGTGGATCGTCGCCGAAGCGCTGTCGTGCCTCGTACTGTTTGAGTTCGTCTCGAGAGAAGACGACAATCTTCTTCGGGTTGAAGTTCGCAAGCGCATGCTCAATGAAGGCTTTACCGAACGAGCCTGTGCCACCTGTAATGAGGATCGATGATCCGTCTAGAATTGTGATGTCGAGCCTCCGTGGTTCAAAATGTGCCAGCTTCGGCGAGTTCTCAGTTCGTTCGAGACCTCGCATGGTCACATAGAGACCCTACCAAAGCCGGTCAGGTTCGAGAGTTCCCAGCGCTCGCGTTCACCATGAAAGTTAGAGCCTATGTCGCCAATGAATGTACTGCTCCGGGCCGACGCGAGCACTACCCAAGGCACCGGCCACGTCATGCGCTGTCTCACCCTCGCTGAAGAACTCATCGCTCAGGGTCATTCGGTCACCATGTGGGCTCACCTCGAAGGCGTTTCCTGGCTCTCGGAGCGGGTGATGTCAAGCGGAGTAGCCTACGGAACGCACCCTCCGCACTCGATTGATCTCCCGAGAGTCCGAGACGCCGGATTCGATTTCGTGGTCGTGGACTCTTACGAAATCCCCGCTCGCCAGATTTCTGAGTTGAATTCCGAGTTTCCTGTGCTGGCCATCGTCGATTCTGACTCGCGAGCCATCGAGGCCTCGCTATACCTCGATCAAAATTTGGGCACCGCGATCGAGTTTTCCGCCGAAATCCCTCCCGAGCGGCTCATGCTCGGCAGCGATTTCGCGCTGGTGCGCGAAGATTTTCTGCGCCATCGCACAGGACAACCGCGAAGCGAGATCATGGACCGGGCGCATGTCGTGGTTTTCTTTGGGGGCACTGACCCCAACGGAGCAGTTGTTCGAGCCACTCAATCTATTGTCGAGGCCAACGCCGATGTGCAACTAACCGTTGTGTGCACTGAACGATGGATGCCCGAAGTCATGCAAGCATGCGAAGGTTCCGATGCGTCGGTGCTTGCTCTGACTCCAGAGCTTCCCTTTATTCTTTCCACTGCAGATGTCGTGGTGTCTGCCGCAGGAACTAGCGCTTGGGATGTGTGCACTCTTGGCCGCCCCGCTGTCTTCGTTGCGGTCGTCGATAACCAGCAACCCGCTTTGGCCCACATCACTAATCACGGGGTTGCCCTGGCGCTCGATGCGACAGCGGAGAAGTCGTCCGACTTACAATTGGTGGGTTCGCTCGTATCTCGGCTCGTTCACAGCGAGGGCGAAAGACGCTCCCTCGTGGAACGCTGTGCCACCATTTTTGACGGCAATGGCAAGTCCCGTGTGGTCGACCGAATGGAAAGGATACTCGGCGCATGAGTTCTGGCGTGTTAGCAATAGTTCAGGCTCGGCTGAGTTCAAACCGCTTCCCTCGCAAGGTTCTCAGCGACCTGCACGGTGCGCCGATGGTGATCCGCCAGCTGGAACGCATTGCTCGCTGCACGCGCATCGATCAGGTGGTCGTCGCGACCTCAACGGAGTCAAGCGACGACGAGCTCGTAGACGTTCTTGAAGCGCATGACGTAGTTGTACGACGTGGATCCCTAGCAAATGTCTTCGAACGATTTACTACCGTCATCGATGAGTTCTCTCCAGCGCATGTCGTACGGCTCACCGCTGACTGCCCACTCACGGACCCCACCGTTATAGATGATCTCGTGGAACTGCATGTGTCGAGTGGAGCGGACTATTCGTCGAACGTTATGGAACGCACTTTTGCACACGGTCTTGATGCCGAGTGCGCGACCAGCGCAGTCTTCTCTCGCCTCGCTAAACTGACTTTGACTCAGCAGGAGCGTGAGCATGTCACGCTCGGCATCTACTCGCGCCCGACCGAGTTTGAGTTTTCATCGCTCACTCAGCCTGTCGATCAATCTTCGCTGCGCTGGACCGTAGATTATCCCAGCGATCTCGATTTCGTACGCGCCGTGTACGCCAAACTATACGATTCAAAACCAGCATTCGCTACACGCGATGTGGTCGAACTGATCAACGAATATCCCGCTCTCCGACACACCGCAGACTCAATTTAGCGCCAGCACTGAAGCCCTACTGTGCCCCGTCTATCTACGGCGCGGGCAGCGAGATTTCGCCGTGCTGGAAAGACTGAACGCACGCTGCCGGGCCGCACGCAGCTTCTCCGATCGGCCAGCCGAGTGACCCTCGTAGCCAGCCTCGCGAAATGTACTCGGGGGTGAATCGTGGAGTTACTGTGAACGCGCCGGCGGAACTTGAATACACGTAGCCACCTTCAAACGCCTGCGCCGCCCCTGAACCGTTGCTCGACGTTGTGAACTGTGTGGCTGCCGAGGTTGGGAACCCCAGCGCGCTCGACGGTCCACCCGCTGCCGAATAGTACGAAGCGATACTGGCATCCGTGAGCGCGAACCCATCTGACGACGCAGAAGGCTGATAAACCGTGCCGCCCTGGAACTCTTGCGAACAGCTCGAGCCGGCGCAGACCCGCTCACTCGTCGGCCAGCCAAGCGCCCCACGCAACCAGCCCGCCCGAGCGAAGGCAGTGTTGATCGCTCCCGACACGGTAAATACGCCAGCATCACTCGAATACACGTAGCCGCCCGCAAACACTTGGGCTGTACCGCCCCCGTTCCCTGAAGTAGAGAATGCAGTCGCTACCGATTGTGGACTTCCTAGGGGCCCGCTCGACCCACCGGAGGCGGCGTAGTACGCCGCGATTGAGACGTCGGAGATCACGAATGCAGTCGCATTGGCGGAGGGCAAATGAATAGAGCCACCCTGGAACGCTTGCGAGCAAGCTGCCCCTGCGCATACTCGTTCAGCGGTTGGCCAGCCTAGTGTTCCGCGGAACCAGCCGCCACGAGCGTAAGCGCTGTTAATAGCGCCAGAAACCGTGAACACCCCCGCATCACTGGCATAGACATAGCCGTTCTCAAACGCTTGGACTTCTCCGTTGCCGTTACTCGCGGTATCAAAACTGCTCGCGACGGTTTTCGGTTTCCCTAAGCTGCCGCCGGGGCCGCCAGCTGCCGCGTAGTAGGTCGCTATTTCGGGGTCCGATACTGCGTGCACCGGCGAAGTAGGTGATGTTCGGAACAGCAACCCACCTTGGAAACTCTGTAAGCATTCATTACCGGTGCACGAGCGCTCGGAAATTGGCCAGCCCAAATCGCCTCGCAGCCAGCCCCGTGCTGCGTATTCGGTGTTGAACGCTCCTCCAACCGAGAACACTCCCGCATCACTGGCGTACACGTAGCCGCTGCTGAACGCTTGAACTGTGCCAGAGCCATTTCCGACGGTCGTGAATTCCGTGGACACGCTGCTGGGATAGCCGAGGCTTCCGGTGTGCTCACCGTTGGCGACAAAGTAGCTTCTAACATCAGCATTATCGATGGTCACCGCAACCGAAGAGGCTTTGGCTTGGTATATCGTGCCGTTCTGGAAAGGCTGGAGACAACCACCAACAGTGCAGACTTTGTCACTTGTCGGCCAGCCGTAAGGGCCTCGGATCCATCCAGCATCTGCGTACGCAGCGTTGAATACACCCAGCACCGTGAAGATGCCACTAGCCGATCGGTAAAGATAACCGTTGCTGAAGATCTGCGCAGACCCTGCCCCGTTATCAGGATTCGGGAATTCAGTTTTGATGCTCGTCGGCACGCCAAGGCTGCTAGAAACGCCGCCGAGTGCAAGATACCGGTCACCTTCAACGCCGGAGACAACGTAAGCACCGCCCGTTCGAGTCCAGTGAATAACGCCGTGTGCGAAGCCCTGCCAGCAGGCAGAAAGCGTGCCACACTTCGGTGCGGCACCTGCCGCACCGAGTGGGCCTGTTGGGCCGCCCGCTGCGTCATAAGCTGCGGCGATTTCGCTGTCCCCGGTGGCGGCGTTCGAAGTACCGAACCACGAGTTGTAGTAATCCCAGAAGTTGCGGTTTCCGTAGGACGAGCATGCGTCTCCGTAGCCACCGAGATTAGCAAGCGCAGCAGAGTTGGGAACATAGGGAGTGTAGTTATAGAGCGCTGCCGTCGCATTGTTGCGGATGTTGACAGATTTGCTTCCGCACGACACATTCGGGTGGTACTGAATGGACTTCACACCGGGCTGGTAGTAGCCCCACGGAGTCGGTGTGCTGTAGCGCTTGAGCTGCCACGCGGCGTTGTAGAGCTGGTTATAGAGACCGTAGTATTCGGCATCGCAGACGCCGCCATTGTTATCAGGGCAGCCGTATCCCATGGCTCGCGCAAGCCGCGAATCGCTCGGCGCTGAGTGAGTAACCAGCCCCTGCTCTTTCTGAAGCGTCACCAGCAGAACTTTCGCGCTAATACCGCAGGCCTCTTGAACCTTGTAGAGAATCGCAGAAGTGAGCTCGTTGCTGGCACCGACGTACTTTTTGCAAACTGTGCGATCTGCATCCCGGGTGTACGTAGTCGTTCGCTTAACGTTTAGACAGTTCGAGTTGCTACACGAGCCAACCATGGCGCTCAAAAACGCTTGGATTTCGGCCTGGCTCATGTCGCCCGAGCGATAGAACAGTTCATCGCTAATGATGTACCCAGGATCGAAGTCTGCGCCGGAACGCGCCTGCAGCACATTCGACGCCAGCCCGTCAATCGACGCCGACGGTGCCACATCAGCGGAGACGGCAGAGTAAGAGGAAACACTCTCGGGCGAAAGGCTCGTCGATATCGAGGTCAGCGCCGACGCGCTAGAGACCTCAGCACTGGCGGGAGGTGCGAATACGACAGCCGCCATCGCCAGAAGCGCGAAGAGCGCGCTGAAAGCCGCCCCACGACGAAGAATCGTCGCCATTTGTGCGTCGCTGTAGCGCATCTGAAGCCCCCTGTATTTGCACGTACAGGCACCAGACTAAATCAGTTAGCACGAAAATGCCGGTAGGTAAGGAGATAAACACCGTTGACACTGCCCCCAAAACGAGTGCAACGCCAGTGGTTAAGCGCTCGGTGGCGACTGGTCTTTTGCACTATCGGACGACGGGGGTGGCGACTGCTGGCTGAGCGCCAGCTGGCGCGCGAGGTCCGTTATTTGCGTATCCATCTGGCGGAATCGCCGATAGGTGCTCATTACGAGACCGAGGAAGAAAAGAACCGTGAGGTAGAGCAAGAGGTCAGCACCACGACCGATACCCACCAGACGTGCCATGGCGGTCCAAATTTGAGGGAAGAAGACGGATGACGCGGCCGCGACGACAAAGAGCATCATCAGAATACGACGAAGCGCTTGGTGGCGCGCTCCCCCATTGCGCATCATGACAACGGCGATCACGACGACAATCGTGACAACAACGATCTGAAATATGACAGTCATGGGCTACCTAAAGATCAGTTCGACAAGGATATTGACAGAGTTGAGCAGCGACTGCCCCTTTGCCTTCGAGTAATCGGTGTAGACGATATGCGTGGGATACTCTGCCCACTGAATCTTGAGTCCGCCGATCAAATCGACCAGCTCCGAGGCGTGCGCCATTCTGTTCTGTGTAATGCGCACGTTGGCGAGAACGTGGCGACTCAATACGCGCAGGCCGTTGTGCGCATCCGTCAACGCCATGCTCGTGGTAACTCGCGTGTACCACGCGGCCGTGCGCAACACTGCTCGCTTTGCTTTGCTGACTTTTGTTCGGTCGTCGAGAAAGCGCGACCCAATGACAGCGTCGAGGTTGTCGTGCCGCAACTTCTGCACCATTCCGACGGCATCCTCGACTTGATGTTGCCCGTCTGCGTCGAAGGTCACGACCTCCGTCATCTCTGGGTCGGAAAGAGCAAAGTCGAAACCGGTTTGAAGAGCGGCGCCCTGCCCAAGATTAATGGGGTGTTCAACGACGATTGCTCCGGCAGCACGTGCGTAGGCCACCGAGTCGTCGCTCGAGCCGTCATCCACGCACACGACATGCGGGAAGGTGCGGCGAACCTCAGCGACAACGTCGCCAATGACCGTGCCCTCGTTATACATAGGGATAACGATCCAGGTTCTTCCCATGCGCTCAGTCTGCCACACCTCGGCAGCGTCACTCACGATGGCACCCGCACGAACGGCGATGACTTCATGACTGGTGGCATTCGCCTACTCAAGTCTGAGCGACTCGAAGAAACGGGACTTTTCTGCTTCCGCTGACATGAGGGAAGCAGCGGCATGAGACCGAGACTTCATCGCCTCAACGTCCACCGCGTGGAGGGAGTTAATTGCCCGCGCAAGCGCTTCCGGGGTCCAATCATCAGTCACTACGCCGACACCAATCTCTTCAATGACTTCGACCATCGGCTTCGTCGGCCCGCTCACGATGGCCAGTCGCCCCTGCACAGCTTCAAAGAGTTTGTTAGGGAGTGTGAGCTCTAGGTTGACGGTAGTCGGCGGGAAGAACATAACTTCCACGTCGTAGGGATTTATAGCGCCCGCCAGATCAACCATCTTGGCCGGTGGCACGATGCGTATGCGATCCTTCTGATCGCCAATGTACTCCTGAAGGCCCGCAATCACTGACGGCGACCCCGCGAGCATGAAGGTCAGCACGAATCGCTTGTCGACGAATCGCATTGCGTCAACCATCTCGCGGAATCCTCTCGCCCAGGCGGCAAGGCCGTGATGGATGAGCTCGATTCGTTCCGGATCTACGGCAGAGGGCGAGTGCTCTTCGTAGCTTGGCATATTGCGCACAAGGATTGGCTTCTCAAAGCCGAACTCAGCTACGTAACGCTCAGCGGTGCCCCCTGCAACCGAGCGCGAGGTGACTCTCGGGTGTCCGATATGGTCGCGTCCCCAGCGGTGATAGGGCTGGATCAAGAAGCGACCTCGAGTTGCCGCGCTGACTTCGCGGGCGAACCACTCGTGCAGGTCGATATGAACGTGAGTGCGAGACGTGCGGTCGGTAAACGCCTCAGGGTCAGACAACCACGGCAGCAGGTGGGTGTCGTTCAGGATAAGAAGGTCGTAATGACCATCTGCGACTCGATTCACTACCTCACGGGGAAACCGAGACGACGCCAGTAGACGAAAACGGCGCCGGAACGTCAGCAACGAATGGATGAACGCAAGCCCCGGCACGGTTCGAGTCCACGGTGCCAGCGGCGACATCTCGAAGTGATCGCGCACTTGGGCCGTGGGGTGAGGACCCAGCCCGAGCGAGTCGACCGTCCACCCCTCGGATTCCAGCCAGTCGATCTGACGGCGAACCCGAGGATCTTGAGAGACGTCGGCGAGCACTACCACCAGCGCCGTTTTGTTCTGTGCCATTCTTCTCCAACTGTTGCGAGTTCGCTGCGACGAGAGAGTCCCGAGTGAGCCGAACCCAACGCCGGTCAATTTTAGTCGGGTTGAGAGCTCCTCTGCTCACTTCTTCCCTCAGCGTGCACCGATACGTTAGCGCGTAGACTTCGGTGGGATTCGGCGCCAACCTGGAGAAATACATGAAGTCTGCACTTGCCCTCGTCAACGAGGTGCTCTCCATCCTGCCCAAGGGCGCGCGTCGGTACCTGATCACCTACTCGGTTCTCCTCGGGGTGCTATCGATGCTTGATGCCTTAGCGCTAGGCCTACTCGCATTGGTAATCTCGCCCATTCTTTCGGGGAGCACTCTTGACCTTCCGGTCATCGGTGAGGTTGGAGAGTTCGGCCTTCTGCTCATGTTGGGTCTTGTGTGCCTCATGATTATTTCGAAGGGTATTTTTGCGATCGGCCTCCTCTGGGGCGCGACGCGCCGTTTCGCCAAGTACGAGCTGCAGATCGGTTCGCGGCTATTCGACAGTTATATCGATGCGCCCTGGGTCGAGAGGCTCAAGCGAAACTCAGCTGACGTCGTGCGGCTGACGGACGGCAGTGTCGGAGTGACAATTTCCGGATTCTTGCTTCCAATTTCGACCCTGTTCGGCGAGGCGCTGAGCTTTATCACCGTCGTAATTGTCCTCGCCGTCGTGCAGCCCCTCGTTGCGGCTATTGCGCTTGGCTATCTCGGTATTCTCGGTGCGATTCTGTTCTTCTGGGTCACAAAGCGCGCACGACAGGCTGGACGCGTAAACCTCAAGTACACGCTGCGAACTGCACGGCTGATCACGGAGATGATCGGCGCGCTCAAAGAAGTAACGCTGCGCGGGAAGTCTCGAGAAGTAGCGAATGTCGTGCGTTCGAATCGTGTGCATTCGACACGCGCGCGCTCCAACATTCAATTCCTCGGCCAGGTGCCTCGCTACGTCCTCGAATCCGGAATCATTGGCGGTTTCGTTTTGGTGGGGGTTGCGGGATATGCGACGGGCGGCCTTACCGAGGCGATCACGGCAGTGGCGCTCTTCGGGTTAGCGGGCTTCCGAATGGCACCGTCTATTGTGAGGTTCCAATCTGTGGTTTCTCTCGTGTCGGCGAACACTCCTCATGCCACCGCGGTGCTGAACGAAATTCGTCGCTCCGAGGAATCAGTCCAGTACAGAGTCGGGCGCGAAGAGTTCGACATCCCCGACGATCGCCACGCATTGAAGTTCGAGAATGTCAGTTTCCGGTACTCACCTGACCTCGACGACGCCATCTCGAACGTCTCGTTCACGATCCCCTTCGGCAGCAGCGTCGCCCTCGTCGGATCCTCAGGAGCGGGCAAGTCGACGATCGTCGATCTTATTCTTGGGCTCATTGAACCGACCGACGGCACCTTGTCGATTGATGATGTCGACCTCACCAAGTTGACAGCATCGTGGCGTTCGCAGGTCGGCTATGTTCCACAGGATGTAGCCCTCTTCGACTCCACCATCGCTCAGAATGTTGCGCTCACGTGGGGCAACGACTTTGACGAGGATCGCGTCCGTTCAGCTCTAGCCCAAGCGCAGTTGCTCGATATCGTCGAGAAGCGTGAGAACGGCATCCACGGCACCGTCGGTGAGAGGGGCTTGGCCCTCTCCGGCGGTCAACGACAGCGTCTCGGCATCGCACGTGCTCTCTATGCCGACCCGCTGGTACTCGTCATGGATGAAGCGACTAGCGCGCTCGACACTGCGACAGAGGCCGCGGTCACCGACGCCATTAAGGCACTGCATGGCTCAAAGACGGTTATCACCGTTGCCCACCGCTTGGCGACGGTGCAACATGCCGACGCCGTGTTCTTCATGTCGGACGGCAAGGTTGCCGCTCAAGGCACCTTCTCGGAACTCGTCAAGCAGGTCCCAGAGTTTGCCCACCAAGCTGGGCTCGCGGGACTAGCCTAATCAGGCGTGAACTGCGTGCGCGTCTCGCCGAAAACTTTCTTATTACAGGGTCTCGACGTTGGGTCCGCTCAGGCGATTACGAGTATCCAGCACGGGCACGTCAGCGGTAGTGAGCAACTCGAGATTCAGGCTGTCATGGTCCGTCAGCAATACTGCGATATCCATGTCTGCAATGACCGCTGAATCGAGCGACACCTTGGTGACGTTAGCCGGCCATCGGTGAGCTTCGACGTGCTCGTCGACCGCGAATACTTCTGCGCCTTCATCGAGCAAGAGTTCCAATAACCGTAGTGACGGCGATTCGCGGATGTCGCCAGAATTCTTCTTGTACGCCATTCCGACCAGCAAAATCTTAGACCCTCTCAGGGCGCGGCTGCTCGCGTTCAATAGGTGCATCACACGTTGGGTGACGTACTGAGGCATGTGGTCGTTCACATCGTTGGCCAGCTCGACGAATCTGAAGTTCTGACCCAGCTTGCGGCGAACCTGCCACGAAAGGTAGCTGGGATCGACGGGGAGGCAGTGACCGCCAACGCCCGGGCCGGGCGTGAATTTCATGAAACCGAACGGCTTGGTGTTTGCTGCGTCGATTGCTTCCCAGACGTTGACGCCGAGTTGGTGTGCAAAGATTGCCAGCTCATTGACGAGAGCGATATTGACGTGGCGGAAGGTGTTCTCTAAAAGCTTGGCGAGCTCCGCCTCTTTCGGGGTCGGCACGGGCACCGTGGTGTCGACAAGTGAGTCGTAGAACGCCTGCACGTGAGCGAGAGACTCTGGGTTGATCCCCGAAACGATTTTGGGGGTTGTCACGAAGCCCCACTGCTGGTTTCCCGGATCGATGCGCTCCGGACTGTACCCGACATAAAAGTCGGTTCCCGCGGTAAGCCCTGAGCCCGATTCGAGGATAGGCACGAGCAGCTCTTCCGTCGTGCCGGGATAGGTCGTTGATTCGAGAATGACCGTGGCCCCAGGCTTGAGAGCAGCAGCGAGGGCCGCTCCTGAGCTCTCAATGAATCGCAGATCTGGAACGCTTTCGCGCAACGGTGTGGGAACGGCGATGACAGCAAAGTCGAAGTCAGCAACGTCGGCGTAATCAGACGTAGGGACGTAACTACCCGAGGCAATAGCAGCGCCGAGTTGCTCATCAGAAACATCTTCCACGAAGGAGACTCCCGCACGAAGGCCCTCAACTCGGCGCTCATCGAGATCGATTCCGACAACGCGGTATCCCTGCTCGACCGCCCGCATTGCAACCGGCAAGCCAACGTAGCCTTGACCGACTACTGCGACTGTTTTCACGACGTCTGGCATGCGTGGGCAACTCTCATTTCGTTCTGTTGACTCAGCTGAATCTCGTACAACACTACCGGGCAGTGTTACTTATTACCCCCGTGCGCCGCGCACGGAGAGGAGCGATTCGATGATGCTCTGGGCCCGACGTTCGTCGGTCTCGAAACTCAATTCCCGGGATGCTTCGTCGGCTGCCCGCTTCGACTGGATGATCGCATCGCGGTCAAGGCTCAATAGCGACGCTCGACACTGCTCAACTTCGAAGCCGGCGCTGACCGCCCCGAGACCGTGATGCTCTACGAGCGAAGCCATTTCGACGCTGGGTCCGACGGCAATCGCGAGCCGGGCTTGGACGTAGTCGAAGAATTTATTAGGCAAGGCGAATCGAGCGTTGGTGTGGGTCGGTGGGATCCAGAAAACACCAACATCGTATTCGTTCAATGTCAACGGAATTGCGGCGGGAGCAACCGGCGCACGAAAGACAATCCGGTCGCAATCTGATGCACGCTCTTTCAGCGAATCTAGGTATTTGCCGCCATCGCCGCCGGGAACAAGATAGAGATCAAGGGTGTAACTATCGTCGAGCGAGCGAACGACATCAATCATCGTTTCGATCGATCGTCCGTGGACCGCTGCACCGCTGTGCACGAGTCGAATCGTCTCTTCGCGCACAGAGGTTGGTGACAGGTTTTGCCAAGGCCCTGAGTTGCGCATGACCTGAGTCTCGACGCCGAATCGTTCCTTGTACAGCTGCGCAATCGAATCGCATACCGTGGTGACAGCGGCACTACGCGGCAAATACTTGCGGCAGAGGTGCACCATAAGCGGCGCAACGAGAAGCCGCCACGACAAGATATGGCTTCGCTCCTCAGGCGCCCATTCGTGCAGATCAGCCCAGACGGGCGCTCCATCAGCGATCGCGTGCGCTAGAGCAAGCACGCGTGCGTCGTTGGAGACGACAAGATCAAACTTGCGGCCCTGAAGTGCCTCATGGGCAAAACGCACTGCAGGCGCGTTGAGCTCCGACGTGTTGAGCATACGCAGCGCCAGCGCAGCCACGCCGGAAATCGTTTGCGGAAGAGTCTTGAGCGTTGCCGGCACTTCGACGTGGTCGGCAGCCAGCGCGGGTGCAGGGCCGAATCCCACAGTCGTGACGTCGCCGAACTGCGCAAGCACTCCGATCTGACGGAGTACGCGCGCGTCGCCCATGATTGGCGTGAGGGATATACAGAGAATCTTCGGTCGCGATGCCATCAGGCGACACTATCCTTTCGCGAGCGTTGCAATGAGGCCCCCACAATGTTCGTCGCTCTCACTGCCACAGCGCCCAGTGAGATTTCCTCTCGAGCTAGAGCCGCTAAGCGATCGGCGTGAGTACGTCTAAAGTCTCCAGCCAGAGCAGCGATCATCGCATTAGCGACTTCAGCCGCCGAATAATCGACAGCCCAGCCGATGTTGTGCTCATTCGCGAAGTCACGTCCGATTCCTTCGCCCGCATAGATCACTGGAACACCGCAGGCAACTGAGGCGAAAATTTTGGTCGGAAAACCAATCGTGTATGCCCCTGGTCGCACACTGGCGAGAGTAGCTCTCGCTCCACGGATCCAGCGGGCCGCCTCCTCGGGCGGAACTCGCGACACAAAAGTGACCGCACCGTCGGGGAAGCGCTTTGCCGCCGTTTCGAGCTCCTCCCGTTCGGCCCCCTGCCCGACAAACACCAAGCGGGCGTCGGAGATGCGCTCTCTCACATGGTCGAAGGCGTCCATGAACACTGTGGCACCGTGAACCTCCGAAGCTGTTCCGGCGTACAGCAAGTAAGAGGGCTTGCCGGACTTGCTTGAGCCGTCAGGAGAGAAAACCGTAGTGTCGACACCGTTGCCGATGGTTACCGGAGAAAGCCCGAGGTCTAACTCGCGAAGGCGTTCCGTCACCGGCACCGAGACCGAGAGCACTGCAGCAGCGCCACGCAAGGAAAAGCTCTCGAGAGCACGGACAACAACACCCACGAAACGCGGTGAGCTCGTGGAATCGACGGCGTCGGCCCAGAGATCAGCGGCGTAATAGATATAAGGAATTCGTCGCAGCGCGCAAACGATCCTCACAATCACGCCCGTCGTCGGAGGAGGCTCAACAACGATGGCGTCGACCGATCGCCGAAACAGGAGCCGGAAGAAGAGTGGTAGGTCGAAACTCATGTACTGCACATAACCGCGCACATAACCAAGTCGATCGCGGAGCACACGGGCGCGATTGATCGTGATGTCTGAATGGTCAGCGACAGGCTGCGCATAGTTGCTCGGCGGTGTGCTCGTGACCACGGTGACCTTGGCACCTGCATCGCGCAACGCCCGCGATAGCGCGGCAAGTCTTAACGAAGCCGCTCCGGGTTCCGGCAAGTAGATACGGCTCGCAACAATTACGTTGCGTCCCGCGAGGTCGAGTGCAGGATCATGATCATTGCGTGAGTTCATGAAAAGCTCATTCCTGCTTGTAAGCGATCGTGATCGTGCACAGACCCTCTATCTTCTCTTATCGAGGAGGCTGATGAGCGAATCGATTGAACCACTGGCCTAGCCGGAGGGCGCTGCCCAAGCTAAGTGCCGGATACGGTCAAAATATGCGCGCTGGTCCGGAAGGAAGCGACTGACGAACTCGCTCTGGCGATAGAGACGTCTAAATCGAACAGTCTCGCCGTCCAAAATCGACTTGTCGCTGGGATCTAGCCCGAAACTCTCACCGTAATTTCGGTAGTGCCGAATAATCCGAGCCGCAAGCAGGACAGTGCGCAACCACGGCGCTGGGTTCAGGCGATCACCCACTTGGCTAACCACCGACCCCCAATTTCTAGCAGTGAACGCAGACCCAAGTTCCCGCTTCAACCTCATGCGTCCAAACAACTGCCGACAGGAATTACTGAGAAACAGCGTTCTGAATGTATGCGCAACGGCTGTTCGTTCAGATTGTGAAGCTGACATTGGAAAAGCCCGAGTAGCACCGTCCACCGCCGTGTAAAGACGGTCATAGAAGCGCGGCCCAAGAACACCACGAGTAACACTCTCGAAATCGAGGTGCACCTTGTAGAATTCGCATTCGGATTTGTAGAACCGACGAGTGCACAGCGCCAGCGTGAAGAACAAAGCGTTGTCTTCGAAATAGCAGCGCTCTGGGTACGCAAAGTGGGAGGCATTAACAAATTCTCGGCTGAAGATTTTTGTGCACAAGGACCCAAAGTGTTCGACAAGGTTCGCTCTACCGCCGGGGGAAAACTCGTGGATTCCCTCGTGGAGGAACATCGCATTTCGAGCCCCCACGGAAAAATTGAAGTCGATGAAGTCAAAATTTTCGGCTCGATGCTCCCGAAGGACGTCAATCGCCGCCAAATCTATGTCGTCGTCAGAATCGACGAACCATACGAACTGGCCAAGAGCAGCCCTGAGGCCTGTGTTTCGCGCCCCGCCAGGACCCCTGTTGTTCTGACTAATTACAGACACGTTTACAGTCGCTCGCGCAGCAAACTCCCGCACTCGCTGGAGGGTTAGATCAGTCGAACCATCATCGACACACACGATCTGAATGTCGGCTGCTTTGATACCGGAGAGAGTCGAAACTAAACGCTCACTCTTGAGCGCAGAGTTGTAGAAAGGAACCACGATAGAGAGCAATACATTGGCATCACCCACCGCGTGATTGTGAACCTCCGACATGTAATTCTCCCGTTCGCTATTCATGCTCGGCTACCGACCACTGCGCCAGACTAGTGCGCTGAACACGCGGGTCTCGACCGCGCTCCATCTTTCACTTCTGTCAGAAATAGAACTCCCGAAGCACACAAGATTAACTACAAGTCTCTACCGTCATGCAGCACCCAGCGAACCGCGAGTAGAATCTTGCAAGAATTGCCTTCGTTTCCCACGATCTAAAGGATCAATCTTCAGTGAAAATCGCAGTTGTTGCCCTCGGTAAGATTGGCCTCCCCTTGGCCGTTCAGTTCGCCTCGAAGGGCCACGATGTCGTGGGTGTTGATATCAACGCCGAGTTCGTCGACCTGGTCAACAAGGGCATCGAGCCGTTTCCTGGCGAAGCTCACCTTCAGGAGAAGCTAAGCGAACTCGTGCCTGCAGGCAAACTGCGCGCCACAACCGACTACGCTGATGCAATTCCCGGCGCCGACGCGGTAGTGCTCGTCGTACCGCTGTTCGTCGACAAAGACGCCAAACCCGACTTCGGGTGGATGGATGTCGCGACTCGCTCACTCGGTGAGCACCTCACGGCGGGAACCCTCGTCTCGTACGAAACCACCCTTCCGGTCGGAACTACCCGCAACCGCTGGAAGCCCCTGCTGGAGGAGGTTTCCGGGCTCACCGAAGGCACAGACTTCCACCTCGTCTTCTCCCCCGAACGCGTGCTGACCGGTCGCGTATTCGAAGACCTCCGCAAATACCCCAAGCTCGTCGGCGGGCTCTCCACAGAAGGGGCCAAGCAAGCAACAGACTTCTATAACGCAGTGCTCGACTTCGATGAGCGGCCCGACCTTTCGCGCGAGAACGGAGTCTGGGATCTTGGATCCGCCGAGGCATCCGAATTGGCGAAGCTGGCAGAGACCACGTACCGCGACGTTAACATTGGACTTGCAAACCAGTTCGCCCGCTTCGCCGGTCAAAACGGTATCGACGTCTACGCGGTCATTCAGGCGACGAACTCCCAGCCCTTCAGCCACATCCACCAACCCGGCATTGCCGTTGGCGGACACTGTATTCCGGTTTACCCTCGGCTCTACCTCTGGAACGACCCCGAGGCGACAATTGTGCGAGCGGCACGCGAGGCAAACGCGGCAATGCCCGACTACACCATTGGCCTTCTCGAAGGCGCTCACGGTGACCTCGCCGGCGCTCGCGTTGTGGTCTTGGGTGCGGCGTACCGCGGAGAAGTCAAAGAGACAGCATTCTCGGGAGTTTTCGCCGCAGTAGAAGCGCTCACCAGCCGCGGCGCAACGGTCTCGGTGCACGACCCCCTCTACACGGACGAGGAGCTCACCAAGCTCGGGTTCGCGCCGTACCACTATGGCGAAAACGTCGACGCTGCCGTGGTGCAGGCTGATCACCGGGAATACCGTGCACTCAGCCCTGATCAGCTGCCCGGCATCCGCACCTTTGTCGATGGTCGCCGAGTCAGCAGCGCCGAGCAGTGGCCCGGCGTCACGTACCGCGTTATCGGGAAACCGACTCCGTAACGACCTCGTCAGTGTGGGCTTCGACGCTCACTGACGAACTCACCAAGAACATTTCCCGGGCAAGAACCGAGACAAGTGCCGCAAAGGCCACCGTGCCGATCCCCCACACCGTCATGGGCGCAGGGGTTCCGACCCAGAACCACTCTGCCCCCGCGTTGAGGTTCCAGCCCGGCGCGTCGATACCCGTGACGTAGCGACGAAGGTTCATGTGTAATGACACGAGGTTGGCAGCACTCAAAGCAAGCACGACAGCGATAGTTTGCACACGACTCAGCGCAAATGCTCTACGACCGGCCTGCACGACAAGAAGCCCTCCGAACAGCACAATGAGCGGAAGAATGTACCGAGGCTGTACTTCTTCCCCTACTCGGTCACCACCCTGAGTCAGCACATACGTCGGAAGTACCGTGAGAACGAGCGCCACCGAAGCAATAACGAACGCCTTGCGTCCATTGAGGATGGACAGCCCTACGAAGCCGACACCGACGAACGCCGCTACGCCGAGGAACATCACAATCACCGGAACCGGCGTATCGATCCATCCCAAGGCCCAGCCGCCGAAGGCTCCCATCCAGAGGAACGGGATGCTCAACAGGTTGTAAGCGAACAGCGCAAATCCTGAAAGGCTCTCGACCGCGCTGGCCGCCTGGCCCGCTGTTTCTGCGGCCGCCGCGACGGCGTCACCACCAGTAAAACCATTCAGGCCGGAAGCCGTCTGGCGAGCAGACAAGAAAAAGGCCGCCGCGACTGCCGATAGCGCAGCGGGAAGGATGGAGAGCATCCAAAAACTACGAGTGTTGGTGAATGCGAGAATCGCCGCGACGCCGAGTGCGCCGACAACGTAGACGGCCGAATCGCCTCGAGAGCCAGCCGCCATCAAAACGGAGACCACCACGAGCGCGCCGAGCGCCCACCGTTTGGCTCGCGATGTCGCTTCGTAAAAACCGAGGAGAGCCAGCCACGCGGAGCCCACACCAGCAACTGCCCACGCGCTTGGGTTGTTGGAGGCAATCAAAAACACTCCAAGTGGCATCGTGGTGATGAGCCAGCCCCAGACGAGCGCAGGACGCCTACTTCGCGGCAGCAGGAGATAGAGCGCTGTCGTGATTCCTACGAATAGAACGATGTTGAACAATCGCATCGCGAGCACCGAGACGTGCACATCGGGCCCAACAAAGACGCTCATAACTGAGTAATAGAGCGGCGGGTAAGCGCCCGCAAAGTTTCCACGTTTCGTCTGAATCATTTCGCCAGAATCGAAATCCAAGGCGTCTTGGCACGCAGCACTTGCGATGCTGTTCGATTTGAAACACGGGGCTTTCAGCACGGCATAGGGCACCAGACGGGTGTCGTCTGTCGTGCCCGCTTGACAATACGCGTCGCTGCCGGTTGAACACCAAATGCTGGCCAAGTGGAAATCATCATCGGGAGATGATGCGACAGGGGATGCGAACGCCCACGCGGATAACGCAATCACAGCGAGCAACGGCGCGAGAACGATCAGGCGGAACCGTTTAAGAATGAAGGTGCGCGCTGACACAAATGGCTCTGCAGAGCGACCAGAATTCATTCGTACAGGCTATCTCAGAGAAACCTTGCCCTGCGTGACCTCGACATCGTCGCGTGCCTCTACGTTGGTGCCATTGCGAGTTGCTGCAGCCGAGGCTGCTGGCGCGCCATCCACCGACTGCCGATGGCTAAAGAGCAGAAGGCCGAGAGCAACGGGGAAGCACAGGGCTCCCAGAGCCCACGTGAAGTTTGACGACATTCCCCACATGGCCCACTCTCGCGCGGCATCCAGATTTGGGTTCAGTGCATCAATTCCTGTGACATAGCGACGGATATTTAAATGCAGAGCAATGAGTTGAGCCCCCGAGAGAGCCGCAACAATCATGCCCACTTGCACGCGAGTGAAATCGATGCTCTGGCCACGTGAGATGAAGAATGTCACTCCGATGAAAACAATCATGAGTGGCAAGAGGTATCGAGGCTGAATGTCCTCTCCTACGTCGGCGCCCGCAAGTACGAGCAACACAACGGGGACCGCGGCCAAGGTCGTCGCCCCCAAAACTACGACTACCGTTTTGCGCACCGAGGCTGCTCTCGCCGCTACGAAGCCTGCGCCAATGACCGCCGCTAACCCGCTCGCCCACACCAAGGACGGCATCGAGGTATCGAGCCACCCTAAGCCCCAAGACCGCCCAAATGCTCCGATCCAAATCGACGGCACCTCAGCCAGATTGTAGGCGATACGAGGGATGAGCACTCCGATGCTTAAGGGCTCAACTACACCGCCAGTGACGGTGTCAACAGATCGAGAAGCTCGGAAGAGCAACGCGCAGACCGCTAGACCGCCGACGGCAAGAATTGACGAGATCCAAAAACGTCGCCTGCGATGGGCTGAAAGCAATACCCCGGCGGCGACCGCAAGCGCAAAGTAAATCGTCGCATCGCTGCGAGATCCGGATGCCATTGCTGCCATGAGCAAAAAGAGGAGGGCCAGCCCCGTGCGTCGAGCGCGACCGCGCGCTTCGTAGAACCCAAGCAACGCGAGCCACCCGTATCCCACCCCCATAAAGGCCCATGAACTCGGGTTAGTGGATGTCAGTACAAAGAGGCCGAGCGGAACTGTCGTGAGAGCCCATTGCCAGATGAGGATCTGCCGACGGTGGACGGGCAAAAGAAGGTACAGCATCACCCCTAGCCCCACGAAGAGCGCAATATTGACAATTCGCATTGTGAGAACTGAAGCGTGAATGTCTGGACCCACGAACGCGCTCATGGTGCCGTAGTACACAATCGGATAGCCACCCGCAAAATTGCCGCGTGCCGTCTCGACTGTGGCGCCGGCAGTGAAGTCGATTTGGTTCTGGCAGCCCGCGCTGACCTCAGCGTCGAAAGCAAAGCAGGCCGACTTCACGATGCCGGGCGGGACAAGGCGAGTTCCGGGGTCACCGCTCGGTGCGCAGTAGTCGGAATCCCCTGTTGCACACCAGATGCTGGTGAGGTGAAAGTCGTCGTCGGGACTCGACGCAATTGGAGAAGAAAGCGCCCACGCGATGAGTGCAGCGAACACCAAAAACGGCGCCACGATCAACCCGATACGACGGCCTGAACGTGGCAGCACGGAGCGCACGCCAGTCAACATTGCACAAAGCTAACTCGGGGAAACCCGGAGAGTGCTGTGAGCGAAGACTAGCGGCGCAACCTCGCGACCGCTTTGTCTACTGTGGCCCTTACTCCCGTGTGCCGAAGGTGATGCCAAGCCATGCGCACGTCGTGCCTAAACCCATAGGGTTTGCGGCTTTGCGCACCCATAAGGCTGCCGCGGCGTCGACGCGTTGCTTCGTGGTCTGCCGCATGCTGTGGATTCGCTACGAAACTTACGAGAGGCGCCAGAGTGCGCTTCCAGTAGAAGTCTTCACGAACCCGCGCGACGTTGCGCTTGCACTCGGCGATGAAGGCGTCGTCGTACAGCACCCGATCGAGGGCAGCGGCGAGAGCATCCGCATCTTGGGCAGGGACCGTGAGGCCGAGACCCTCGGCTTCGATGAGGTCGGCGAAGCTATCGCCCTCGGTAACCACCATGGGCAAGCCCGCCCAGAGATAGTCGAGGATGCGCGTGCGGAATGAGAACGTCGTCTCGATATGCGACATGTGGGTGCTGACGCCGGCATCCGCTTCGGTCAGGTAATTTTGGCGGTCGGCGTAGTCGACCCATTCTTCGTTGAAGAAGACCGACGTGTTGAGGGCACCGAGCTCGGTAGCGAGATCATGCGACTCGCGCACGATTCCCATCTGGTCGACGCCCGGATGCCGGGTGCCCAAAAAGTAGAGCTTGGCCGTTTCACGCGTTTCAGCCAGCTTCGCAACGGCACGGATCAGAGTCTTGGGGTCGAACCAGCTGTAGACACCGCCGCCCCAGATCATGAGCTTGTCGTCGGCGTTGATGCCCGGAACGACGCCCTTGAGGGTGTCACGCTCGTGGGCGGGTGGTGTGCCTTCGAGCCCGAACGGCACCACGCTGAGGAGGCCCTCGAGGTGCGGGTCGTTTTCGTAGGTCGTGGGGCTGAGTCGCCCGAGGGCGGCCATCTGGCCAAAGTAGAAGAGGCGCTGGCGTTCGGAAGCGCACATAAAGAAGTCGCCGAGTGCGAGTTGCTCGTTGAGCACCTCGGTAGCGGTCGTGACACGAAGCTCCCACGTGGCACGCGCAAGTTCGCGGCCCTGCTCAAGCATTTCGAGGTGCATCGGGTCGTAAATGTCGACGACGGTGATCTTGTCTGTCGTGCGCAACACTTCGAACTGGCGCATGGCATGGCCTTGGAAGACCACAACGTCGCACCACTGTTCAAGTTTCGCGAAGGC